>Ga0256834_1001436_pt1 | contig 16200 bp, 16 predicted proteins | sample 4281140metaG_FD_190536 | JGI IMG/M metagenome (GOLD analysis project Ga0256834, IMG submission 190536) | Hydrothermal vent microbial communities from East Pacific Rise, Pacific Ocean - 4281-140 | ecosystem: Environmental > Aquatic > Marine > Hydrothermal vents | place: Pacific Ocean: East...
CTTGTGTTAAAAGAGGGGAGAGACTTCAGACGTATAGTAAACTGCGAAGGCTGTGACGAACCGATGCTGCTGGTAACGGCCATAGCCAATCCCTCGAGACTCGAGCCGTATCTGCCAGCAGAACTGGTAAAGGATAGACTAATACTCCCGGATCACGCCTGGTTCGATAAAGAGCGGATTTTATCGGCTATGAGGCGTGCCGGGGTCGAGAAGATTCTCACGACACAAAAAGATCTTGTAAAGCTGGAAGGCTTCGGTTTGAAAACGGCGGTTTTGAGACTCAGACTGGAGGTAGTGCCGGAGTCGGTGGAAAAGGTGGTGCAGGCGGTAGCTTCATACGATTGAAAGTATCGTGTTTCTTTTTCTTTTACCTTCAAACTGTTATACTCTGCACTGCTTAAAAAAGGTTTTTCGGAGTTTTAGATGCAAAAAAAGATGCAAGTAGTAAAGACACTGCTCGATACCCTTCCTTTCATCAAGAAGTTTGCCGGTCACACTATCGTTATAAAGTTTGGGGGTGCGGCACAGGTAAATCCGCAACTCAAAGAGAAGTTCGCCCAGGATATCGTACTGATGCACCTGGTAGGTATACGTCCTGTGGTGGTCCACGGCGGCGGACCGAAAATCACACAGCTGCTTGCCGATCTCGGAATCGCCACGGAGTTCGTGGAGGGACAGCGTGTCACTACCAAAGAGGCGATGCGGATCGTGGAGATGGTGCTTAGCGGTGAAGTGAACAAGGAGATCGTTTCCGCACTAAACGATCACGGCGCAAAAGCTATCGGTATCAGCGGCAAGGATGGATGTTTTATCCAGGCGCGGGCGAAAGATCGCAGCAAATGGGGATATACCGGCGTAATCGAGGAGATAAATGCCGAAGTGGTACAAAATCTCATGAACGAGGACTTCATTCCCGTCATAGCTCCCATAGCCGCCAGTAAAGATCCGGGGGAGCCGGGCTTCAATATCAACGCAGATCTTGCGGCCAGCAAGGTGGCGGTGGCACTCAATGCGAGCAAGGTGGTTTTTCTGACCGATACGCCCGGTGTGCTCGATGGTGACGGCAAGCTTATCGGCACACTTGGAACCGAAAAGATCGCACTGCTGAAAAACGAAGGTGTCATCAGCGGCGGCATGGTGCCGAAAGTCGATGCCTGTCTGGAGGCTATCAACGGAGGTGTAGGCAAGGCGCACATCATCGACGGTCGCATAGAGCACTCGATACTGCTCGAGATTTTCACGAGCGAGGGTATCGGTACCCAAATCGTCCATTAAAGGATCAAATATGTCTAAAAAGGTATATTGCCTGGCCCATTTCAGAGCGAAAGAGGGAAAGGAGCAGGAGCTTTTCGAAGTTTTAAAGTCCCTCGAACCGGATACATTAAGAGAGGATGGGTGTATACAGTATATCGTGACACGAAGGGTTCAGAGCGAGTTCGCTACCGGCGATAGCTATCCGATCCTCTTCAATGAGGTCTGGGCCGATATGGAGAGTTTCGAGGCCCATTGCAGGCGAAAAGCCATCGTGGATTTTTTCGAAAGGGAGTGTCTTAGCGAGGATGGTATCGTAGATGCCTACAACGTCTGTCTCTATAGTGATGAACCGGAAAACTACGATGCACCGGTAAAAGGATAAAAAATGGCAACAAAATACAGGGTAGTGCTCGTTACGGTTTCAAATATGGCGGAAGCGAGAAGAATTGCGAGGAAGCTTGTAGAAAGAGAGCTTGCCGCATGTGTCAATATAATTCCCAAAATCGGATCCGTTTACCGCTGGGAAGGTGTCGTGGAGGAGGCACAAGAGACTCTTTTGATCATCAAGAGCGAGAAGAAGCTGGTCGAAAAGATCAAAAAGAGGGTTAAAAGGATGCACTCATACGAGGTTCCGGAAATACTCGTTTTCAAAGTGGACGACGGAGATGAAAACTATTTGAAGTGGCTCTCTTCAGAGGTGAGATAGCTCTCTTTGGGTATAATCGCGACCAGAAAACAACTTCAGGATAGTTTATGAAATTTATTGAAACCCGCGGAAATGACGGAGTGAAGCCTTCAGAGGTGACATTCAGCGATGCGATTTTGAGCCCTTCGGCGAGTTTTGGCGGTCTCTATGTGCCAAAACGGCTTCCGGATCTCGATCTGGGCTTTTTCAAAGAGCATATAGATAGCTCCTACAAAGAGCTATGCAGTGCACTTTTCGAGAAGTTTGACGTTGATATCGAAGGTGATGATCTGCAAAGAGCTCTGGATCGCTACGATCTTTTCGACGATCCCGAAGACCCGGTACCGTTGAGCAGGATAGAGCAGGATGCTTTTGTAAGCGAGCTGTGGCACGGGCCGACGAGAGCTTTCAAGGATATGGCACTTCAGCCTTTTGGATACATACTCTCGCGCCTTGCGCAAAAGAGAGGTGAAAAGTACCTCATAATGGCGGCTACAAGCGGCGATACCGGGCCTGCGACGCTGGAGAGTTTCAAGGATGCCTCTTCCGTGAAGGTGGTCTGTTTGTATCCGGCCGGCGGAACGAGCGACGTGCAGAGACTCCAGATGGTAACCGAAGATGCCAAAAACGAAAAGGTCATCGGAATACGCGGTGATTTCGACGATGCCCAAAACGCTCTTAAAAGTCTGTTGGCGAGCGAGAGTTTCAAGGAGAGTCTGAAGCGGAGCCATACCAGACTCTCCGCCGCCAATTCCGTCAACTTCGGTCGTATCATCTTTCAGATAATCTATCATATCTACAGCTATCTCCAGCTCGTAAAACGTAAAGAGATATCGATGGGAGAGCCTGTCTATCTCGTGGTTCCGAGCGGAAACTTCGGTAATGCTCTTGGCGGCTACTACGCAAAGAAGATGGGACTGCCGGTAGAAAAGATTTTGATCGCTTCAAATATCAACAATATCCTCACCGACCTTATAACTGAAGGTGAATACAATCTCGGTTCGAGGACTCTTGTCCAGACGACTTCGCCTGCTATGGATATTTTGAAATCGTCCAATATCGAGCGGATACTCTTCGACAAGTTCGGGGGTGAAAGGACCAAAGAACTTATGGAGAGTCTGGAGAGAGAGGGAAGCTACAGGCTCAGTGAAGAGGAGCTGCAGATGCTTCGCGAAGATTTCGATGCAACTTTCAGCAGCGACGAGGAAGGAAAGGCGGTAATAGCCCGTTACGCCGAAAGAGGATATATCATGGATCCTCATACAGCCACATGCCTCAAAGCTTACGAAACTCTTCGCAAAAAGAGCCTCAAAACCATCATATACTCCACTGCGGAGTGGACCAAGTTCAGTCCGACGGTATGTGAAGCTCTGGGGCACGAGGTAGAGAGCGATCTGGAGGCACTGAAGTGGGTGAGCGAGCACTACGGTGTCAAGGTCCCGGAGATGATCTTGGATCTCTTTGGCAAGGAAGTTGTACATGATACGGTGATCGACAAAGAGCGTATCGAAGAGGAGATTTTGAAGTTTATCTGATGAAGATCGCTATTATAGGAGGCGGTGCGGCTGGACTCACTGCCGCACTCGGAGCCTCCAAAGGGCCCAGAGAAGATATTCATATAGATATATATGAACAAAACTCGGATGTCGGAAAGAAGATTTTAGCCTCCGGCAACGGCCGCTGCAACATCTCCAATAGCGAACTGGGACCGCACAAATACCACGGCAAGGATCCGCACTTCGTTACCTATGCGCTGAAACGTTTCGGATACAGCGAGTTCGAGCGTTTCGTACACAGACTCGGCTTTTTTTTACATAAAACGGTAGACGGACGGGTATACCCTTTGAGCAACGAAGCGCGCTGTGTGCAGGAGGCGCTTCGCCGAGCCGTGATTTTAAGAGGCGCCAATATATTGACAAATCGCCGCATCGTGGAGCTAAAGAGGGTACAGAACTCCTTTTTTGTAAAGTCGGAAGCCGGTGTAGAGAGATACGATCGGGTTCTTGTCGCTACCGGTTCACCGGCTGCGCCGCAGCTTGGAGGGACGATAGAGGGTATGCGTCTTGCTCAGTCTATGGGCCACAATATTGTTGAACCCTATCCGACACTCGTAGGCTTGCATCTTGCCGGAAGAGTGCACGAGCGTATGAGCGGTGTGAAAATTCCGTCGCGCCTTACTCTCTATGTAGACGGCAGGGCGGCCAAAAGGTGCGAGGGTGATCTGCTCTTTACCCGTTACGGTATATCCGGATTTGCGACTCTGGATATCTCTACCGAGGCATCGTGGTATCTTTCGCAGAAAAAGGGTGTGGTTGTAGGAGTCTCTTTACTGCCCGACTACGACAGGCAGGCTGTTTTGGCAATGTTGCAAAGAGTTGTAAAATCGGCTCCCGATCTTACCCTGAAGGAGTTGATGCAGGGCGTTTTACCGCATAAGGTCGTAACGGAGCTGCTTAAATTCACCAAAAGTGATCCTTCCGTTTTGGCAAGAAGCGTAGATGCCAAGAGCCTTAGGCGGCTCGCTTCGACTGTGGTGGATTGGCGTTTTAGTGTAGTGCAGACTCACGGTTTCAAGCATGCAGAGACTGCCGGAGGCGGTGTTTTGACCGCCGAAGTGGATGCCAGAAGCATGGAATCGAAGATTGTACCTGGCCTCTTTTTTGCCGGAGAGGTTCTGGATATCGTAGGCGAAAGAGGAGGTTACAACCTGCACTGGGCCTGGGCCAGCGGCCATTTGGCCGGGGAAGGGCTTGTGCGCTAAGTTGTCGATCGGCTATGTAGAGTGTTCAAAGCCTTTACGAGTTTTATGATACGCTCTTTTGTCTGAATCGGGTGGATAGAGACTCTAAGCCAACCGGGTATAATTTCCAGATCACTGTCATCTTCGAGTCCAAGCAGGTCGTGTCCGTATGGACCGGCGCAGGCACATCCGGCACGTGTTTCAATCCCGAATCTTTCAGAAAGCTCTGCGCAAAGAGCGTACGGATCTCCGTTTTTGGGTACCAGCGATACGATACCGATGTTTTCGGCCTTTGGATTCCCCAGGATTTCGAATTTGTCACTTTTTGATATCTCGCATATGAAGAGGTCGTAGAGCTCTTTTTTCCGTCTCTTTATCCACTCCAGCCCCATTTCGTTTCGAAGCTGATATGCCAGAGCGGCTTTTATAAACTGCAAGATAGCAGGTGTCCCGGCATCTTCTCGCACTTCGGCGTCATTGTGGAAACGGTGGCTTTTGCGGCTAACGTAGGTTACCGTTCCGCCGCCCGGGTAGGTGGGAGCGATAGAGGTATCCACCAGATCCTTTTTTATGACCAGTACACCGCTGCTGCCGGGACCTCCAAGCAGCTTGTGCGGAGAGAGAAACATCACATCGAAAAGTTCGGATGGTATGTTCATGTATGCGGAGGTCGCCGCGGCGTCGAAGCATACTACGGCACCGTATCGTCTTAGAAGCGCCGATATTTCCCGATAGGGAGTGATGATACCTGTAGCGTTGGAGGCGATGCAGAATGAGCCGATGATCTCTCTTCCTTCGTTTTTTTCGAGTACCGACTCCAGATTTTTCAAGTCTACATACCCTTCGTTTGTCAGAGGCACTCTGTGAATGTCACAGAGTGATTCCCTGAAGCCAAGTTCGTTGGAGTGATGCTCGTATGGACCTACGATAACAAGAGGTTTTTGCTCCACGTCCGGTTTGCTGCCGAGCCTTTTGCAAACGGCCGGCGGGATATAAAGCCCCATGAGTTCCTGAAACCGTTTGATCGCCGCCGTGGCTCCGAAGCCGGTGGGAATGATCAGAAAGTCTTCACCTAACTCCAGCGAGGTTCTTAGTGAACTTCTGGCCGCTTCGTAGCATGATTGCATGGTTTTGGCCAGATGCGCCTCTTTGGAGTGAGTATTGGCATAGTGGGTGAGCAGCTCCTGGATGCGCATCTCTATCGGTTCAAAGGCGAGTCCCGTGGCTGTAAAGTCGAAATAGCTCTCTTTGCGTACACCGATACTCTTTTTCAAAATCTCTTCCGCACCTGCTCCTTTTTGCAGTAGCGGTCTGAAAATATTATCTACCATAACATTGTAATCCGTATACTTTTTCTTTATTGTAGCATATCTCGATTGAAATACTAAAGAATGTCTACTCTCCGTTTAGAAGTGAGTATGGTCGTCTTATCTGTTCGACAAGGGCGGGGATGCTTACATTTCTGCCTACACGGGCGAACTCTTTGCCGTCTAAAAAGATTATGGCGGTAGGAATGGAGAAGACTCCAAAATGTGCAGCGATATCGCTGCCGTTTTTGACGTCTATGGATACTCTCTCTATTTTGGGAAAGTTGGTTTCGAATGCTTCAAAAAGCTTCGGTTCGAGAGCGTGGCAGACATTGCAGTGCTCACCCCAAAAGTAGAGCATCACTCCGGTTTCGTCTTCCAAAAGTTTTTTTATCTTTTCAAGTGTCATGGTGAGATCCTTTTTTTTGCAATTTTACTACACTCATAGCCGTTTTGCCTTTCTGGTCGGGTTTCTTTCGAAACAAGATGCTCCCGGCCCACTCAAAGATCTTTTAGGTAGCCTTATGTAGCTGTTTGGAGTGTGTGTCGTGTGATATAATCGTTTTCGGATATTGAAGAATTTTAGCAGGAAGCATAAAAAAAGGAAACAGAAAAACCGTTATGGAGAGTTTGAAAGCGGCAAGGCGATTTATGGATGAGGCGGATGCGCTTCTTGTTACTGCCGGTGCAGGGATGGGTGTGGACTCCGGGCTTCCTGACTTTAGAGGCAACGAGGGGTTTTGGCGCGCCTATCCGGAGGCAAAAAGGCTTGGGCTCAGTTTTGTGGAGCTTGCCAATCCCATGTGGTTCGAGAGTGATCCGGCGCTTGCGTGGGCATTTTACGGACATAGACTGCACCTATACAGAGAGACGACACCTCATGAGGGTTTTTCACTACTTCTTGATATAGCGAGAGAGAAAAAGGAGTGGTTCGTCTTTACGTCGAATGTAGACGGTCAGTTTCAAAAGGCCGGTTTCGACGAAGATAGAATCGTCGAGTGTCACGGCAGCATCCATCATCTTCAGTGTACGGTATGCAGTAGCGGCATATGGCCGGCAGACGGAGTGTATATAGATATCGACAAGGAGCGTTTTCGTGCCAAAAGCTGGCCTGCGTGCGATGCTTGCAAGGCTACGGCGAGGCCAAACATTCTGATGTTCGGAGATTGGGGATGGGACGGAAGCCGTACTCAGGCGCAGGAGGAGAGATTCGATGACTTTTTGCAAAGAGTCGTACTGAACGGGCTCAAGCTCTGCATCGTTGAAATCGGTGCAGGTACCGCCGTACCTACAGTACGGCTAACCGGAGAGCGTGTGGCCGGACGGTTTGGCGGCAGGCTCATTAGGATAAATCCGGCGGAGCCCGAAATAGAGCCGGCACTTGGGGTTGGGCTGGCGATGGGCGGGCTCGATGGCATAAGAGCTCTTGTAGAGGAGGCCTGAAATGAAGATGGATACAATTTTAAAAGCATCCGCTCTGCTCTTTGGAGTGATACTTTTTACCGGCTGTCCATCCGAACAGAGCTATCTGTCCAAACATTCGAAAGCCTTCGTGGAAGGTTATAGGGCCGGATGCGAAAATGCCGAGGAGATGGTGGCGAACAGTTTTGTGGAAAAGGCGAACGATACACCCAGATACAAAGAGGACTCCGAGTATGCAAGGGGGTGGGACGACGGGTATTCGCGCTGCTATGCAAATGCGCAGATGGAACAGGATCTTGAGATACCGGAAATCTTTAAATAGTCGATAGTCTCGCGGATGAAAAGGCGGGACTCTTATCCCTCCAGCTCCTCTTGCAACTCCAGAAGCTCGAGGTAGCGATCAGCCTTTAGATTATACTCGACTTCAAGTTCGTTCAACTCATCCGTCAGATCCTGGATCCCTTTTTCCATATAGCACTCCGGGTCGGCCAGACATCCGTTTATTTCGGCGATACGGTTTTCGAGCCGCTCTATCTCTTCGGGCAACATCTCGAGCTCCCGCTGCTCTTTGTAACTGAGTTTTTTCTTCTTTTTGACAGCAGGCCTATGATCGCTACTCGATTCACTCTTTTTGGCTTGCAGATCGCGTTCGAAGTGTTCGAGACTTTTGAGCTCTTTTTCGATAGCCAGAAATTCGGAGTATGGCTGGTAACTCTCCTCCACGATACCATGACCCTTGAAGATGAAGAGTTTTTTGGCAATCTTGTCTACGAAGTAGCGGTCGTGGCTTACGAAGATGAGTGCACCGGAAAAGCCGAGCAGATACTCTTCGAGAATATTTATCGTAGGGATATCGAGGTCGTTTGTCGGTTCGTCGAGAATAAGGCAGTCGACCTTTTTGGTAAAAAGTAGCGCAAGAGCGACACGGTTCTTTTCACCGCCGCTTAAGACACCTATCTTCTTGTCGAGGTACTCCTTCGGGAAAAGAAAGTTTTTCAGATAGCCGTATACGTGCATATTCTTTCCCTGAACATCTACACGGTCTCCACCGAAAGGACAGAAGGTTTCGATGAGGTTCTTTTCGTCGTCGAGCATTTCTCTATGCTGGTCGAAGTAGCCTATTTTGAAATCTCCCCGTTTTATAACACCGCCGTCGGGCTTCTCCCTGCCGAGCAGCAGATGCAAGAAGGTAGATTTTCCGCTGCCGTTCTTGCCCACGATGGCTATGCGGTCTTTTTGCAGTATCCGGTTGGAAAAGTTGTGGATCAACTCCTTGTCGCCGAGCCGTTTTTGAAGATGTTCTATTTCGAACAGGACCTTTTTGCGGCTGATACTCTCTTCACGGTTGAAGTGGTGTTTTTCACGCTCGAGTTCCAGTTTGATCTTGCGGATTGCGGATGGATTCTTTTTCGCCTGCTCACGCATCTCGAGTACCCGTTTTTTTCGCCCTTCGTTACGCTTGAGTCTCGCCTTTACACCGCGGCGAAGCCACTCCTCTTCGGCTTTGAGAAGTTTCAGGAGATTTTCGTGCTCTTTCGCCATCGCATGCAGAAGCTGCTCTTTTTGTTGCAGATAGCTTTCGTAGCCGCCTTTGAAGCTTCTGAGGCTATGATCGTCTATCTCGACGGTCCGCGTAGCTATTCGGTCGATGAAATAGCGGTCGTGAGAGATTAGAAGAAGTGTGAACTTCTCTTTCAAAAGCAGATCTTCCAAAAATTCCACCATGTAGACATCCAGATGGTTCGTAGGCTCATCCAGCATCAGGATATCCGGTTTTTTAAGAAGCAAAGAAGCGAGTGCCACCCGTCTTTGCTCTCCGCCGCTCAACAGATTTACCGGACGCGACTCGTATGTTTTCAGATCGAACTCTTTTAGGATACGCTCGATCTTGTCATCGAGATTCCAGGCATTGTGGTAGTCGAGAAACGCGGTAAGTTTTGCGTGTTCCTCCAGCAGAGATCTGTTTTCGAAGTCGGTCGCGAGCTCTATTGAAACCTCTTCATATCTCGATTTTGCCGCCTGAATTTCTGTAAGCTCCTTTTCTATCGCTTCTCTTACGGTTATTCCCGGCTCAAAAAGAGGCTGCTGCGAAAGCATCTCTATGCGTATTCCCTGCCTGACGATACGTTTGCCGGCGTCCGGTTCTATCTCACCGCTGACGATCTTCATCAGCGTACTCTTGCCGCTGCCGTTTCTACCGACTATCACGATTCTTTCATATTCATCGATATGAAAGTTTATACCCTTGAATATGACTTGCGATTCGAACTGTTTGTCCACTTCCAGTAGATCGACGAGTGCCATGAGAGCCTTTTCTTACAAAGTAAATATATATGTACAAATTGAAAAGAGATTTTAACCTAACTTGGCTATAATCACCATTATTTTGAGACAGGGGGAGGAGTCTATCATGAAAGGTTTTGACAGATGGGTATGATCGAACTGCTCTCCCTCGTTTTTTTCCTCTATGTACTGGTAAAGATCTATATAAGTGTAATGCAGATCGGCTTCGTCGCCCGCGCAAAACATATGAATCCGGTCCTGATGACTCCGAGTAGATATATCAAGGCGGCCAACTACCTGATTTCTACTGAGCGGATCAAGATCGTAGAGACGTTGATAGAGTATGCTCTTTTCCTCTTCTGGCTCTCGTGGGGTATAAGATGGCTCGATACGCTGACCTGGAATATGAACCCTATCCTCCAGGCGGTTGTGGCTGTGAACCTCTTTCTGATCGTAAACTATATAGTGGAGCTTCCTTTTACCATCTACAAGACCTTCGTAATCGATGAGCGCTTCAAGTTCAACAATATGACTCCGGAGCTATTCATAAGTGACCAGATAAAGAGCGGACTTTTGACTCTGGCAATCGCTTCTCTTCTGAGTGCGGCGATAGCCTGGATCATCATGTATGTACCTATGTGGTGGCTATTTAGCTTTTTGCTTGTTTTTGCTGTGATCGTCCTTGTAAATCTTCTCTATCCCACACTCATAGCTCCGATGTTCAACAAATTCACCCCGCTGCAAAACGAAGAGCTCGATGCCAAGATAAGGGAGCTGCTCGAAAGAAGCGGATTTGAGAGCGAGGGTGTCTATGTGGTGGACGCCAGCAAGAGGGATGCAAGGTTGAATGCCTACTTCGGAGGTCTCGGAAAGAGCAAGCGTGTCGTACTTTTTGATACTCTGCTGCAAAAATTGAGCGACAGGGAGTTGTTGGCCGTTCTGGGTCATGAGCTCGGTCACTTCAAACATCACGATATATATAAAAACATCGCTATGCTTGGAACCATCCTCTTCGTAGGTTTTTATATCTTCGGCCATATTCCGACAAGCTTTTTCATGGAACTTGGCGTCAGAGAGACACCTGCGATGCTGATGGTGCTTTTCATGCTTCTGATTTCCGTCTTTCTGTTTATCTTTATGCCTGTCATCAGCTTTATTAGCCGTAAAAACGAGTACGAGGCCGATCGTTATGCGGCGCAGCTTTGCGATGCGTCCGACCTTGCGAGTGCTCTCAAAAAACTGGTCGAAGAGAACCAGAGTTTTCCCAAGGCTCATCCGCTGACGATATTTTTCTACTACTCACATCCTCCGATAGTAGAGCGGCTCAAGGCTCTCGGAGACAAGAGCGTAGTCGATACCAAGAGTGATGAAGCGCTCAAGGGAGAGTGCAGTCTGTGACGATTGAGGAGGCTTTGAAAAAGGCTTCTGCAATGCTTGTGGGTGTTGCCCAAAGGCCCCGGCTCGAGGCTGAAATACTGATGGGGTTTCATCTTGGGTGGGATCGAAGCCGGCTGCACGCTCATGGCGGAGAGTGCATAAAGGAACATGGGCTATACTTCGATCTTGTCCGCAGGCGTGTCGCCAACGAGCCTGTAGAGTATATTACCGGTAGAGTCTCTTTCTATGATATAGAGCTTGAAGTGGGCAGAGGAGTGCTCATAGCGCGTCCCGAGACCGAGCTGCTTGTCGAAAAGGCCGCTTCTGTCATATCTTCTTGCGGTATAGAGCGTATGGCCGAGATAGGTATCGGAAGCGGAGCGGTCAGTATCGTTCTTGCACGCAAGTTTCCCGATCTGCATATTGTAGCTACCGATATAAGCGGATCCGCTATCGAGTATGCCAAAAGGAATATTGCACGTTACGGCCTCTCCGACCGTATAGAGCTACTCGAGTGCAATCTGCTCGATGGTGTCGGCGCCGATATACAGATGCTGGTTTCGAATCCGCCATACATTGCCAGGAGTTTCAAATTGCCGGCACCGCTCGATTATGAACCTGAAAATGCGCTGATCGGCGGTGAACGTGGAGATGAACTTTTGCTGAAGATCATCGATACGGCATACGAACGGCAAATTCCACATCTTCTGTGCGAGATGGGGTATGATCAGAGAATCTCGATAGAGTCCTACTGCAAGCAAAAAGGTTACGGTCAGCCCGATTTCTATAAGGATCTGGCGGCTCTTGATAGAGGATTTTATCTGAAACTGAAAGGAAAGCAATGAAAAAGCCAAGCTCCCCCATAGAGCTTTCTATGCCTAAATATTTATGGATCCCGTATCTTATATTGCTTGGAATCACACTCGGAGTCGCTATTTGCGCCGGAGTTTTTGCCGCCCCGGTGATCTTTCATGCCGACGATCTGCTTGGCGGCGGAGTGCTCACCCACTATCAGGAGGGTCTTGTGATGACACAGATTTTCCTCAAGATCAATATAGTCGTAAATGTCACCTGTGTTGCGATCCTCGTGGCCGAAGGATACCACTTCATACGCTTCTACCGTGACCAGATCACCTTCTACAGCGCCTTTGTGACCGTATGGAGCGGGTTTATGTTCACACTCTACTATACTCCGCAGATTTTGGAGTTTCAGGCGCAGGGTGAATCGATCCTGAAGAACGAACTCTTTCAGAAAGCGCATATAGCGTCTGAGTGGGATTTCAAGATCTTTGTGGTAGCATTGACGATACTTTTGGGACGATATCTTTACAGAAAGATCGTCTGACGAGGTGGAGGGATGATTGAGATCAAGGGGTTAAAGAAGAGTTTTGGCTCCAAACATGTGTTAAAAGGGGTCGATCTTACGATCCCCAAAGGTAAGACAACAGTGATTCTCGGGCTATCAGGCGGCGGAAAATCTACTATTATAAAACATATCGTAGGATTGCTCAAGCCGGATGAGGGTGAGATATGGGTCGATGGCGAGGAGATCAGCCGTGCCGATGCAAAAGAGCTCAGACGGATCAGAAAAAAGGTCGGGTTTCTCTTTCAAAGCGGTGCACTCTTTGACAGTATGAACGTTTTTGAAAATGTGGCTTTTCCTCTGCGTGAGCATACCGATATGAAAGAGGAGGCTATAAGAGAGAGGGTTGTAGAGAGGCTTGAGATGGTAGCTTTGAAGCCCAAAGAGGTGATGCATCTTTTCCCGGACGAGCTTAGCGGCGGTATGCGCAAGCGTGTCGGTCTGGCGCGTACAATCGTACTGGACCCGCAGATCATTCTTTACGATGAGCCTACCAGCGGTCTCGATCCGATTACAAGCGATCTTATTTCACAGATGATCATTCATCTCAAAAAGAGGCTCGGAGTGACATCTGTATTGATTTCTCACGATATCAAGGAGAGTTTCAAGGCGGGTGACTACTTTGTGATGCTTTATGACGGAAAGATTATCGAGAGAGGAGATGCCGAACACTTCAGGCATACGAAAAACCCATACGTAAGACAGTTCCTGGACGGGAAGAGTGAGGGTCCCATCCAGTTTCAGGAGCGTTGAGCCGTATCAATCCATCTGGTTTCGCATCCAGGTGGGTATGTCGAGGATCTCTTCGTTGTCATAACCGCCAACCACCTTGACTCTCGGAGTGCTTGAAGGTATGACCGACTCTTCGAGTTCTGGCTGCATTAGAGTGATCTGCTGCTTCTTGGACTCTTTTTTCTGCTCTTCTATCTTTTTATCCTCTTCATTTTCGAAACCGGTAGCCACAATAGTGATTTTCACTTCATCAGGCGAGAGGCTCTCGTCCGTGGTGGTACCGAATATTACATGCGCATCTTCATCGGCATTGTCTTCAACGATACCCATTGCTTCACTGATCTCGAGCAGCGGATAATCCGGGTGGATATGAAAGTGTACCAGCACTCCCATCGCACCGTTTATACTCATGTTGTCAAGCAGCGGTGATTCTATCGCGTTTTTTACAGCTTCATATGCGGAGCTTGGGCCGTTTGCCTCACCGACTCCCATCAGCGCGAGACCGCGATGGCTCATGACGGTATTTACATCCGCGAAGTCGAGATTTATATCGTGTTCCCCTTTTGAGAGAATTACGTTGCTGATACCGCTGACGGCCCGGCAGAGGATATTGTCTACCATCTTGAAACTCTCTTTGATGCCCAGATTCTTATCTATGATGCTAAGGAGTTTTTCGTTTGGAATGACGATGATAGAGTCACTCTCTTTTTTCAACTCTTCAAGACCGCTTTCGGCAAGTTTTTGTCGTTTTCTGCCTTCAAATCTGAAGGGTTTGGTCACAACGGAGACGGTAAGAGCACCTACCTCTTTCGCAGCCTGGGCGATAATCGGGGCCGCGCCTGTTCCTGTTCCGCCTCCAAGACCGGATGAGACGAATACTATATCCGCACCGTCGAGGACCTCTTTTATGGCTTCGAAGCTCTCGATAGCCGACTGTTGACCTATTTCAGGCTTCATGCCGGCACCAAGACCCTTGGTAAGCTTTTCGCCTATCTGGATCTTGTAGGGGGCTTTTGAAGTTTCGAGCGCCTGGACGTCGGTATTTGCAACGATCAGATCGATTCCCTCTATACCCTGATTTATCATATGGTTGATCATGTTTCCGCCGCCGCCGCCGACACCGATGGCTTTGATTTTGGCACCGCTTATTGTGGGGGACTCTTCGATTGAAAATTTACTGCTCACTCTTCACTCCTTCTAAAATATCTGGGTCATCCAATGCCACAGTTTTTTGATCTTTTGACCTATGCTCTCTTTTTCATCTTCCTGTGCAACTCTTGCAAGGGTCTGCTTTATCTCATCGTTTTTAAGGTTGCCCGGTTCAGGCTCATCTTTGGAGGTAAGCGATATATCACGGATATCTCCCTCGCTGTCCGGAGCGGCCGCACTCTTTTTGTGAAGCATCTTTCTGTTCGAATCGATCTCATACTGCGTGTAGCCTCCCGCTGCATACTCCAAGAGACCGACTGCTGTAGAAAAGGCCGGATCGTGAAGCGGTTTGAAATCACCTTCGAGCTGCAGAGGTCTTGCGATGCGTACCGGCATATTGTCGAAAATCGCCATAGCAAGCTCACGTATACCTTCGAGTTTCGTCATACCGCCGGTCAGTACTATACCTGCGCCTATCTGCTCTTTGAGGTTGCTCTTTTCTAACTCTTTTGCCAGAATCATCAGAGTCTCCTGAACTCTGGCCTGTATTACGTTATAGACGATTTCGAGCGATACTTCGTGATTCTCCTCTTCGTCACCGATGACCGGAATCTCTATCAACTCGTTCGACGGAGCCTTCAAGGAGCCGTATTCGAGCTTGATCTTTTCCGCTACATTAAGCGGCGTATGAAGTGCCATCGAAAGATCGTTGGTTATGTGGTTCGAGCCGACCGCCAAAAAAGTATTGAACCGGATGGAGTTGCCGGAGTGTACCACCATTTCACAGGTGGAGCCGCCCATATCTATTACGCAGACTCCAAGCTCCTTCTCATCTTCACCGAGTACGGAGATGGCGGAGGCGTAACCTGCGAGAACCACACTCTCTATCTCTATTCCGGCGGATTTCACCGCTTTTTTGAGGTTGCTGAGATTGGACTTCTGGGTTGTGATTATGTGAGTGTCTACCTCGAGGCGGCTGGCGTTCATGCCGAAAGGATCCTCTATGAACTCCTGCTCGTCCACTTTGAAGTTGTAGGGCAGTACATGAAGTACTTCGTACTCGTTTGGTATGTTCGCGTTGTAAAGAGCAGTCTGCATAACGCGATTGATCTCTTTGACGCCTATCTCCTGCTGGGGAATGTTTACAATGCCGGAACTGTTTATGGAACGTGTATACGCTCCGGAAATAGAGATGACAGCTTTCGGGGCGACAGTACCGGCGACACGTTTGGCATCGCTCAGCGCCTGGCGTATAGAACGGGATGTCAACTCTATATTTGTGATTGTGCCCTTGCGTACCCCTTGCGATTTTGCGACACCCGAGCCGACCACATGGACTCCGCTCTCTTTCTGTTCGGCTATGACAACACTGACTTTGCTGGACCCTATGTCAATGGCCAGAAGAGGTCTGCTCACTCGCTTTCCTTTAGATATATTTCGACAGGATACCTCTGCTGAAGCCTTTCGATAAGAGCGTTTTGCAGCAGAGAGGCTTTCAACTTTCGTGTATTCTCCTCTATGAATTCACGATTTTCTTCAAGCTTCTCTTCATTAAGCAACTTCTGTTCCACTATTTTGTAACTGACAGCCTTGTTGTCAAGAAGTATCGCTCCGGATGGTTTACCGGAAGTGAAAAGTTTTTGTAAAAAGGCCGCAGCTTCGTCGTTCGAAAGAGGTTTCAGCTTGTCAACGCTATCTCTTGTCAAAAAGTCTGAAAGGGTGCCGTCGCTCAGATCTTTACTGGCCGATAGTGCCAGTTCGAGCAGCAGCTCCTTTTTCCTCTCGGCTATATACTCTTTTTTTACCTGCTCATACGCCTCTTTGAAGGTCATGGGTCTTGGGAGGATGATTTCGTCAACCCTGACTATAAGATATTTGCCGTTCTCTA
>Ga0256834_1001437_pt1 | contig 16193 bp, 21 predicted proteins | sample 4281140metaG_FD_190536 | JGI IMG/M metagenome (GOLD analysis project Ga0256834, IMG submission 190536) | Hydrothermal vent microbial communities from East Pacific Rise, Pacific Ocean - 4281-140 | ecosystem: Environmental > Aquatic > Marine > Hydrothermal vents | place: Pacific Ocean: East...
CTTCTGTGATGGGGTATAGGCGTTTGTTCATGATAATTCTCCTTGGAAAGTAGAATAACATGAATTTTAATAATTAGCTAACAGTGTCTAGCGGGATGTTTACCCGTAAGTTTTGGGATAATTATCTTGCTGAGTACAATAATGTCGCTGTTCTCAATAAAGGTTTTAGTAAATTTATTATTAATAAAGGCTCTAGTTGGTTTGATCACATTAATTCGTCTAATTACATTTCTAATCTTGGTAAGGTGCAAATGGAAGATGTTGATCATGCAAGTATGATTGAGGCATCTTACGAAACAGATGATGGCGGGATAGTTAGAAAGAGTCTGATGTTTGCCTTCTTTTATAACAACGGTCACGATGATCGGTTTTACATTATTGATTGCTCTTCCGATGCTAGTGCTTACAAAAAATGGCATCCTGTATTTCTGAAGATTATAAAATCTGTGGTTTATAAAGCTAAAGATAATCCTATGCTTAATAAGAAATGAAGTTAAAATTAAGCAGGGAAAACGAGCATTACAGAAAATGAATGTTTGCTTTTTGCTAATTAAAATAGCACAATATATGCGGAGTTAACTTATTGGGACAGCTTAATTATGCATTCTTTACTAAAATCATTTCTTGTCGGGGCAGTATTTTGCTCTATTGCTTTTTCACCTTCCATGTCTAAGGCTGAAACATTCTTTGTCGAAGATCAGGATAACCGCTTTACCGTGTCATTCCCTGATCTATGGAAGAAGGTTGGAAATCAAAAGCCTGATGATAAATTAACTGTAGTTGGGCAGGGCGAGAATAACTTTGCTATATGCCGCGTTCGTGTGCGTGAGGATCGTCGCTTTGTGATATTCCCTAGCAAATTTGATGATGCAATACAAAGAACATCATTTAGCCGTGAGTTTTGGAATAATTACCTTGGTGAATATAATGATGTTGATGTGACTTACTTTAAAGATGAAGTCGGACTTGGCTTTGGTTACGCGAGTATGGTTGAGGCGTCATATGAAACGGCAGAGGGCGCAATTGTTAAGAAGCGCGGTCTTATGCTAGCGTCTCTTTATCATGATCAGCTCTATGTTATTGATTGCTCTTCCGAGGCAAGCGTATATGGTAAGTGGAAGCCTGCTTTTATGGGAATCACAAAATCTATTGACTTTGATAAGGTCATAAATGAGCATAAAAATGGGCATTATAGAGACTTTATGGATGATCCTGAGGTTGAAGTTCGTGGGCCAAAAGTTTTTGATACTCACAAATTCTAATATTTTTTAATTATTAATAACCCTAACATTTATTAATTGTTAGTCAGTTATCTGTGGAGTGGCAGTGCAAATATATTTGCCTATTGCAGAAATGAGCATACCAGTAGAAACTATTTTCCTACTGGGAGGGTTCGTTGGCTTTATTTCCGGTGTATTTGGTGTTGGGGGAGGGTTTTTAACTACTCCATTATTAATATTTATGGGAATACCTTCCGCCGTAGCTGTTGGAACACAAGGTAGCCAGCTTATTGCTTCGGGCGTTAGTGGGGTTATGGGGTATTGGCGACGCGGTCATGTCGATTTCATGATCGGAACTGTAATGCTGGTTGGCGGTATCTTTGGCTCTATTATCGGTATAATCTTTTTCCAATTCATCAAATATATAGGGCAGATGGATCTTATAATTTCGCTGCTTTATATTGTTTTGCTTGGCTCTATCGGTGTAATGATGCTTTTTGAAGGCGTTTTCACCATGTTTCGCAAGAAAACCATGCGATCTGAGTTTAATAGGCTTAAATCTCCGTCATTAATATCAAGATTGCCGTATAAAATGCGTTTTCCGCGCTCCAAACTATATATAAGTGTGCTTGTTCCTGGTGGAATAGGCTTTGTCAGTGGGTTTTTAGTTTCAACAATGGGTGTTGGCGGTGGGTTCTTGCTTGTACCTGCTATGATTTATATACTGGGGATGCCGCCTCTGCTGGTTGCTGGTACATCATTATTTCAAATCATATTTACCAGCGCCTTTGCCACAATCATGCATGCAACGGTAAGTAACAGCGTTGATATATTATTGGCGGTGTTTTTAATTTCTGGCGGCGTTATTGGTGCGCAAGTAGGGGTGCTGGCCTCTAAAAAAGTTACAGGCGCTCGCGCTCGTGTTATTTTGGCTCTTCTTGTGCTTGGTGTTTGCTCTCAATTAGCTATTCAGTTGTTTTTGCACCCCTCTGATCTGTTCGTGATGGTGATAAAATGAATATATTCAAAGTGTTAGTAGCATGCCTTATTATCTTTGTTCCGTTTAATGCATCGGCAAAAACGGATAGTTTCGCTGTTAGTATTGCCAGTGATCATATTGATGTTACGGTTGGCTTTAATGGCTCGTCAATTGAATTATTCGGTGATCGCAGGGATAAGAATGCCGTTGTTGCAATTGTTGTTGAAGGGCCAAAGAAGAATGTGACCATATGGCAAAAAGCAAGAGTTATGGGCACTTGGGTTAATCGTCATTACGCTAAGTTTAAGAGGATGCCAACATATTATAATTATGCCATAAGTGAGGAAAATATTGATAAAAGCTTGTTAAAGGCCATGATGGAAAATGCCATAGGCCATGATGCTCTTTTTGATCGGGTTAACAGCTCTAAAAATAAAAAACGCGCGGATATAAAGATATTTCAGGATGCTTTATTAAAGAAAAACTACGATTTAGGTGTGTTTTTTGAAAAGCCGGTAGAGATTAAATTTATAAATAACAATTTTTTCCGCGCTAGCTTTGATGTTCCGCCTTCCGCGCCGACAGGGGAGTATAAAATTCACAGCTTTTTGATAAAAAATGGTAAAGTGATAGAGCATATTACTGATGGCTTAAAAGTAGAGCAGGTTGGCTTAAATGCTTTTATATATAAGTCAGCGCAAAATTATGGTTTTATATATGCGTTAGTGTGTATTTTTATAGCTCTGTTTTCAGGTTGGCTAGTTAGCTCCCTTAGGGTTAAGCCATAAATATAAGTGTGGAGGATTATTTAATGAGTGATGAAGCTGTAAATAAAAAACGTAAGGGCGTTTTTCTTATTGCCGTTGATGAAAGTGAAGAGTTCCTTTCTGCTGTTAATTGCGCCATTAAGTTCGCAAAAGCTGAAAACGGCTATGTGGCGTTGCTTAATGTTATAGAGCCGATGCATTTGCAAAATTGGAAAAATGTAGAAGATCGCGTACGCAAGGAAATGCGGATGCAGGCCGAGCAAGTAATTTGGGATGCTGCGGGCTGCATTATTGATAAAACGGGCAAAATACCAATGGTTTGTATAGAGGAGGGAGATAAGAGTGATCTTATCCTTAAGACCATCAATGAAAACGAGAATATCGTTGCGCTGGTTTTGGCCTCGTCAAATACTTCGTCAAATCCTGGGCCGCTTGTGAGCTATTTTTCAGGCAAGGGGTTATCGCGCTTGCCTGTCCCACTAATGATTGTTCCAGGGCATTTGAGTCATTGCTGCGGATGATAATTACATAAAAATCGAGAGTCATCATATATGTTTATCCAAACTGAAGAAACACCAAACCCCGCAACGATTAAATTTATTCCGGGTGTAAAAATTTTAGAAGCAGGATCGCTTGATTTCGCCTCGGCCAAGGCGGCAAAAAACGCACCTTTGGCTCTTCGTTTATTTGGTATTACTGGCGTTAATCGAGTGTTTTTAAGCACTGAGTTCGTGTCTATAAGCAAGGCTGACGACACTGATTGGAACATGTTAAAGCCGCTGGTCTTAGTTGCATTGATGGAGCATTTATCAATAGAGCAACCAATTATTGACGCAAATTACTATGATAATGATGAGCAAGCAGGCGACGATGATGAAATCACGGCGCAGATAAAAGAGCTATTGGAGGAGCGTGTACGCCCAATGGTTGCTATGGATGGCGGTGATATTATTTTTGATCGCTTTGAAAATGGTGTGGTTTATGTGCAAATGCAAGGAGCTTGCTCTGGCTGCCCTAGCTCGACAGCTACTTTAAAAATCGGAATAGAAAGAATGTTGCAGCATTATATCCCCGAGGTTAAAGAAGTTCGTGCGTTATGATAATTCTTTCAATTGATAGCACCATGAGCGGCTGCGGCGTTTGCTTGTATGATGATAATAAAAAACAGGTGCTCGCCAGCAAAACCCTCGAGATATCAAGAGGGCAGGCCGAGCATTTAATGCCGATGATTGATGATATTGTCGAAAGTTATAATTGCATTGACCTAATCGCTGTAACTAAAGGCCCAGGCGCATTTACAGGTATGCGAATAGGCCTTGCCACGGCCAAAGCACTAGGGCTTGCGCTAGGTATTCCTGTTTGTGGAGTCTCTACTTTTCAGGCTATATTTCAGACATATATGTCTTTAGAAGAGGCTCAAAACCATGCTTTTTATGGCGTGTTACTGGAAACAAAGCGTCAGGATTATTATTTTCAATTATTTGATAAAAATGGTGTTTATGCAGATTCTCTATGTGCAACTGCGCAAGAGGTTTCTTCTATTATCGATAACAGGGAATGCATTATTTTGGGTGATGCTGCCAGCAGGTTTAGGGCTGAGTCCAGTGATTTTGAGCATTTGTCATTTTATGACATATTACAGCCCTCACCAGCAATTATTGCGCAAATAGCTGGACAAGAATATAGCAATGGTGAGTTTGATTGCTCCCCTATTTATTTAAGATTACCTGAAATAGGAAAACCAAAGAATATACCAAGAAAATTACAAGTAAAATAGCTTGAGGTTACTTTGTAAGTATGTTTTTATAGTTGGAGTTTATGTAACTAACTAGAAAAGAGAAGTAATAATGAGTGATCAAATCAGCCGCGAAGATTTACTTATGCTAACAACAGATGTTGTGTCGTCATATGTCTCGAATAATAACGTTCTTTCTGATGATATTCCAAAGATAATTGATCAGGTTTTTAGGGCTTTATCTAATGCTGGTGATGAAAATATGACTATGGGAGAGCGGCCACAGCCTGCCGTTCCTATTAATCGCTCCATTACTGATGATTACTTGATTTGCCTTGAAGACGGCAAGCAGCTTAAAATGCTTAAGCGTCATTTGAAAACAGCTTACGGAATGAGCCCCGAAGAATATCGCGAGCGTTGGGGCTTGCCTGCGGATTATCCAATGGTCGCGCCAAGCTACGCCGCGCGCCGCTCAAAACTCGCCAAAGATATAGGGCTTGGTACTAGGTAGAGCCTTTATTACTTATCAGGCATTTCATAGTATAGATCAGATCTGTATTCATCATCCGTATATATCTTGTTCCAGAAGATGCTTTTAGTTTTTGCATCCCATGAGAAGGGGGTTTCCGTGAAAGGATCGTAATATTTACTGGCTGAGTTTGCTAAAAACTCTTTCATATCTTGCGCAGCTATATTTTGCGATTTAGCCTCCATCCATAAAATTAGCGAGCGGTGGTGCGCCGTCATGTTATGAGCATTTATATATATTTCACTGCCCCTTATGAAATCACCAATTATTATTTCGCCAATAATATTATAGGACAAGTGATAGGGGGGATCCATAAATTTAGGTTTGTGCTTTTTCTTTAAAATAGGGATTTGTTTTCCTATTTCCGCAGGTGGAAGTTTTGATATAGCGATACTATCTCTAGCCAGATTTATAAATCTGTTGCGCAAATCATTGGGTTTTATGATTAATAGGTAATGCGATATGTTTTCAAGATTCATAAGGCGAAATCCCTTATATTCAGCTCTCCATGTATCTTCTACATTCCAAATGCCGTGCAAGTAGTCCTTATCCAAAAGTGCCGTTATTTCATCTTTGTATTTTGTTATCAAGGTTGGATTAGCCTCAAATATTAAGGGTAGAGCCGCCAAGTTTATGCCGTAAATAACCATCCAAATTGCTTGAGCAACTATAGTGCCTTTACTACCAATCATGCTTTGGGCAAATTTGGTATCTTTTAGCCACCATTTTATTGCTTCCTCACCATTGCCGCTACGCGCCATTTCTATCCAGTTGGGAGCTAAAAGTTTTTTTATGGATATTATATTTTGTCCGTAATATTTTCCCCAATTATCACCTATTTCGTGGTTGCCATAGCTGTACAGGCTAATATAACGGTCTATGATAAGTTTGTTATCATCAAAAAGTTGTTTTATAGTCTCTGGCGAATCACAATTTCTCTCATTTGCAATATCATAGCCATGTTGGCTGTAGCATAAATTATCTGGCTCACCGATAAATTCAATATGTTTTTCAAGCTTAATTTTACCATTAACTATTTTAAGTCCATAGGCATAGATATCGGCTTCATCTGCTGGAGCATTAAGCCCAGTAAGTGCAACGTGGACATTATTCTCTGCATTAAATGGATCATCATAAAAGAATGCTTCAACTTGCGGATCTAACGGCTTGTCTTGAAAGTTATATATAACCCAAGCCGATATGTAGAATGGTAAAAATATGATCGCAAGCGATATCAATAAAATCGGCGTTTTAAGTGTCAGCCTTATTAATGAAAAGCTTTTAGGCTCTGAATAAACAACATGGGTTTTGGATATCATATCATGCAAAGCCCTGCGGCAGCTTGGTAGTGCCATGGGCAGGTAGTATATTATATAAGTTAAGAGCAATAACGGCAGGGGCAGCATGATAACTTCAATCGGAGAGATCATGTTTGCACTAAATATTAAGTCATCACATTCGCCATTTTCAATAGCACAAAATATGTGATCACTGAATAGCATTTCTTCTCGTCGAAAAAACAGATTAAATGCAACATAGAGCGCGTATATTATAATTGGGAAATCGTTGATAAACCCGCGCCACATTTTTTGCTTTATTGTTGCGGGCTGATTATTGTCATCAATTAACATTAAATGGACAAATCTTTTTCTTAACAACATATATCCGATAATATAAGCAGCCATCATTGCCCATAGGCTATATGCCAAAATTTCTTTATCGTTAGATAAAAAATCCAGCGCAATAAAAAACAATATTACAGGCACAAATATGCTTATTACATGTTTATTAACCCTATCCCAAAATCCAGCATGTTTCATTTCTATTTTACTCATTTATTAAGCTCTCCCCCGCGGGATTTTGCTGCGCTTAGAGCTTCGTTCAAGATATCTTGAAAACGCCCATCCATTAGCACATTCAGCGCGGCCTCGGTTGTTCCTTTGGGGCTGGTTACATTCTTGCGCAAAGTTGCTGCGCTTGTATTTGGCTCTTGCTCTGCTAATGCTGCGCTACCGATTACTGTTTGACGCGCAAGGGTTATGGACATTTCCTTGCTTAGGCCGAGCTTTTCACCTGCGTTTGCAAGTGCCTCGATAAGGTAGAAAATATATGCAGGGCCACTGCCTGATAGCGCAGTAACCGCGTCCATAAGGCTTTCATCCTCCACCCAAAGATTTTTTCCCGTGGCATCAAGTAAATTTTGCGCAATATTCTTTTGCTTGTCATTGACATGTGAGTTAGCAACGCAAACAGATATTCCTTTACCAATCGAAGCAGGAGTATTTGGCATCGTTCTGATAATAGCTTTATCCGAGCCGAATATATTTTCCAGTGTTGCAAGGCTTTGCCCCGCAGCAATAGATAGTAATACCGTGTTATCACTAAGGTTTTTAGCTATCTCGGCAGATGCATCTTTTAATATTTGCGGCTTTATTGCAAGGATTAGAATGTCAGAGGTGATTTCCTCCCCGCCATATTTAGCAGCATAGCTAATGCGGCTATCATTCATTAATTCGCTAGATAAAGGCGAGGGGTCGATAATATCTATGCTCTCGACAAGGTCATTATCAAGCCATGAACGCATCATCGCACCGCCCATTTTCCCGCATCCTATAAGTGTTATGCTATAGCGCATATCAGGATTCTCCAGCAGTTTCCATCATGGCAAGCGAGAGCATTTGCGTGTCTATTTCACTATCATTTGCCAACATATGAAATACAGATTGATAGCGTTCACACTGAATTAGAGATATATCGACTAAATCCTCGATATAGCTATAGCCCTTTTTTTGGTCATGCCCATGTATAAGGCATGTCTGGCGAAAGCGCGGAAGCATAGTATTTTTGCTGATCTCAAAATGCCCCATCCACAGCGATTCGTTTATATCCATAAGCGCATTTGCGGCAGAGGCCATATTTTCGGGCTTAATCTTAACATCATATTGGCAGCGCAGTTGTAGGGAGTTTATATGTTCTTGCCAGACAAAGGATAGGCGGTATTTGCAAGACTTTCCAGCGATTTCAACGATAAGATTTTCGTTATCCATACGGCTATATACCCAATTATAATCACTTAAAACATCTTCGACGCTGTCTAGTGGATTAGGGTTTTCGCTGTCATAGCACTCGACCTGATTAGTCATTTGCGATCCTTATTCGTATCTTTTTATATCTTTGAGATTTGGACTCCTAGCATGAGAATGTTGCCGCGACAAGATGATTCACCAGTAATAAAAATATAAATGTGTATGAGTTAAATATAGGGTTTAAATTTGCTGATTATCAGGGTAATAAAGTATATGGATTTCGATATTTTTCAAATTGACCCTGTTGCTTTTGCGATTGGGCCGCTTGTAATTCGCTGGTACGCGCTTGCGTATCTGGCTGGTTTTATATTGGGTTGGCGATATTGCCTTAAGCTAGCGGCGCGCGCACCTGATATGCGCCCTAATGCTACGGATATTGATGATTTCCTTACATGGGCGGTTATTGGCGTTATCCTTGGTGGGCGCATTGGTTATGTCTTGTTTTATCAGCTTGATTATTACATAGACGAGCCTATTGAGGCTCTAAAAATATGGCGCGGAGGGATGTCATTTCACGGCGGAGTTCTGGGCGTTATGCTGGCTATGATTGGGTTTTCTATAAAAAACAAAATCCCGCTACTGCGCCTGTCTGATATTATATGCGCCGCCGCGCCGATAGGCTTATTTTTCGGGCGCATAGCTAATTTCATTAATGCAGAATTATATGGAAGGGCTAGTAATTTGCCGTGGGCGGTTAAGTTTCCTAACGTCAATGAACCGCGTCACCCTAGCCAAATCTACGAAGCTTTGCTAGAAGGTTTGGTATTGTTTATCATCCTTTATGTGCTTATCAGGCGGCCAAACATAAGTGCGGGCGTTGTGTCTGGCGCATTTTTGATAGGCTATGGAATATTCCGCGCTATGATAGAATTTGTGCGAGAGCCTGACGCGCAAATAGGACTTATCGGCGGGTTTATCTCTATGGGTCAGATATTGTGCTTGCCGATGATATTTGGCGGTTTGGTAATTATATTTATTGTGACACGAAGCAAATGCAACAAAATAACCTAGAGCAATTGATATTAAGCAGTAGCCCAATGACCCTTGGTGAGTTTACTACTCTTGCGCTAATCCATCCCGAATATGGCTATTATATCAATCGTGACCCGCTTGGCGTTGCTGGAGATTTTACAACCGCGCCTGAAATCTCACAAATGTTTGGCGAGCTTATCGGCGCGTGGATCGTTGATATTTGGATGCAAATGGGCAAGCCTGCTTCGTTTAACTTGATTGAGGCAGGGGCAGGGCGCGGCACGCTTATGGCGGATATTATGCGGGTCTGTAAGGGTGTTCATGGCTTTAATGATGCTGCGCAAATCCATTTTATTGAGGCTAGTCGTTTATTAAAGGACAAGCAACACGCCGCACTTAAGGGTCATAATGTAATATGGCATGATGCTATTGCTGATATATCGGTGGATAATCCGTGTATAATCTTGGGGAACGAATTTCTCGACGCTCTACCGATTGAACAATTACGCCGCAGCGCATCAGGTTGGCAAAAGCGGGTCATTACTGTGGATAATGATAAGCTTGTATTTGATTGGGCTATAGCCGAAAATGAGCTTGTTAAACTCCTGCCGTCAAAAACCGTATCCAACGAAATATACGAAGTTGCACCAGCGCGAAAAGGCTTCATTAATGAGTGCGAAGTCTTACTAAAAGCTAATGGCGGAGTTGCGCTTTTTGTTGATTATGGCTATGATAGATCTCATTATGGTGATACTCTGCAAGCTGTTAAGGCGCATGAATTTGTTGATGTTTTAGAAGATGTTGGTAATTGTGATGTAACATCCCATGTTGATTTCGACGCGCTATCGCGCCATTCAAACGTTAGTGTAACGCGCATTGCCACGCAGGGTTCATTTCTTAAATCACTGGGAATCAATCATCGCGCTAAAGCTATTAATGCAAGTAATGCTGATTTGAACCGCCTTGTCGGGGCAGATCAGATGGGCGAGTTGTTCAAGGTTATATGCTTTTATCATGGTGATAATTTAACGCCTGCGGGGTTTTAATGGCACTTAAATATTACACAGAAAAATCATTTTCAGGCGATATATTCCACGGCTTTTTCACGCGTATTGGCGGGGTTAGCTTGCCGCCATATGCGGGGTTAAATTGCGGCATAGGCTCTGATGATGAGGCATCTATGGTTCATGAAAATAGGGCTTTGGTGGCTGGAAAAGCTTGCGTTTCCTCGCAAAACTTACTTTCGCTATATCAGGTTCATGGCGCAAAAGTGATAGAGGTTAATCAGCCGTGGAATGAACGCCCTAGGGCTGATGGCTTTGTTACAGATAAGGCAGGCATAGCTCTTGGCATCTTAACCGCCGATTGTGCGCCAGTGCTGTTTTACGGCAAAAAAGCAGATGATACTCCCGTTATTGGTGCGGCTCATGCGGGCTGGGGCGGCGCATTAGGGGGCGTGCTGGAAAATACCGTAAAAGCAATGGAGGCACTAGGCGCGTTAAAGGGGCAAATACATGCTTGCGTGGGGCCGTGTATTTCAAAGGATTCCTATGAGGTCGATATGGCGTTTATGGATAGATTCATGAATGAAAGCAAAGAAAGCGATAAGTTTTTCCAAAGCTCTACGCGCTTAGGGCATGTGATGTTTGATTTGTCGGGTTATTGCGCGTGGAGGCTGCGCAGGGCAGGGCTTACAAACATAGCTTTGCTTGACATTGATACATATAAAAATGAAGCTGAATTTTTTAGTTATCGCAGAGCTACTCATAAATTAGAGAAAGATTACGGGCGGCAAATCTCCATTATTTGTATAAAGCCATAATATAGCTTGATTTATTAGATGTATTTCTTATATTGCATCTATTATATAAATTTTAAATTTAAGTACAAAGGTATGTCATCATGAAATTGATTTCCGGCAACTCTAACCGTGCTTTGTCCGAGCATATTTCTTCTTATCTTGGTGTGCCATTAACTGATTGTAATCTAAAGCGTTTTTCTGATAATGAGATATTTGTCGAAATCATGGAAAATGTCCGCGGGGAGGATGTTTTCTTCATTCAATCAACATCTTATCCTTGCAATGATAATCTTATGGAGCTGCTGATAGCTATTGACGCGCTAAAACGTGGTTCAGCAAGGCGTATTACGGCTGTCATCCCATATTTTGGATATTCCCGCCAAGACCGTAAAACTGGCGGACGCACGCCAATCTCGGCAAAGCTTGTGGCAAATTTAATTACGGCTGCGGGCGCGGATAGAGTTCTTACGCTTGAGCTTCATGCGGGTCAAATTCAGGGGTTCTTTGATATTCCTGTTGATAATTTAACAGCTGCGCCTGTTTTTGTTTCGAATATTAAGGATAAATTCCCCGACCAAGAGCTATGCATTGTCTCGCCTGATGTTGGCGGAGTATTTCGCGCACGTCAATTTGCAAAACGTCTTGGCGCTGATCTGGCTATTATTGATAAACGCCGCGAAAAAGCAGGTATTTCCGAAGTCATGAATGTTATCGGCGAGGTTGATGGCAAAGTTTGTATTTTGGTTGATGATATCGTTGATTCGGGCGGAACGCTGTGTAATGCGGCTCTCGCACTGGAAAGTCAAGGCGCAAAAGAGGTTCATGCCTATGCTGTTCATGGTGTTCTTTCGGGCAGCGCGGTTAAGCGTATAACAAGCTCCACCCTTAAAACTCTTGTGATTACCGACAGTATTCTTGCCACACAAGAAGTTAAAGACGCGCATAATATAGAGCATGTTGCGATATCTTCCCTCATCGGCGAAGCCGCGCTGCGCATAAGCGAAGAACGTTCAATCTCTGAACTGTTTAAATAAGTTGATTTACTAAGCTCTATATGCAATAAGTACGCGATTAAAGGCTAGCACCCCTGGAGGTTGGCCATAACTTGAAAATATAAGGAAAATACAATGTCTAAAAACTATGCAATGAAAGCGGAAAAGAGGGATCGCGCCGGCAAGGGGGTTGCACGCTCACTTCGCCGCGCAGGTCGTTCTCCTGCTGTTATCTATGGTGATAACAAAGAACCCGTAAAGATTTCTCTATCCGAGAATGAAATTAATGTTGAATATAACAAAGGTCGTATGTTCACTTCTTTGTGTGAGCTTGAAATTGAGGGAAAGCAAAACCTTGTTCTTGCCCGTGATGTTCAGCTTCACCCTGTAACTGATGTGGTAGAGCATGTTGATTTCTTGCGCGTGACTAAGAAAACCAAGATCGCTGTTGATGTGCCTGTTCAATTTATCAATGAAGATAAATGTCCAAGTATTGATGGTAAGGGTACGCTTAACGTTACTCGCTATACTATTGAGCTTTTATGTAGTGCAACAAACATTCCTGATCATATCGAAGTTAGTGTTGAAGGTAAGGTTCATGGCGACGCAGTTAAGATTAGCGATGCAAATATGCCAGAAGGCGCGTCTGCTGTAATTACAGACCGTGACTTTACAATCGCAACGTTGATTGCGCCGAAGACTGCCGAGCAAGAAGACGCTGAAGCGGCTGCGGCTGCGGAAGCTGGTGACGGCATCGTAAGTGATGAAGACGCAGCAGCAGAAGAAGCACCTACTGAAGAGTAGTCGTTATTCAATTACTTATAAATTAATTAAAGAGCCTTTATTTAACGGCTCTTTTTTACATTTAAAGGATGTTGTTGATTATGTGGCTGTTTGTTGGTCTTGGAAATCCAGGAAGTGAATACGCTAAAAACCGCCATAATATCGGTTTTATGGTGTTGGATGCTATTGCCGATGGAGCATATAAATCAAAATTTCAAGGGCAAGTCTATGAAACGCGCTTAGCAGGTCAAAAAGTCATATTGCTAAAGCCACAAACTTATATGAATGAGTCGGGTCGCTCGGTAAAGGCCGCGGCGCAGTTCTATAAAATAGAGCCTGAAAACATAGTAGTATTTCATGATGAGCTTGATATAAAAGCAAGCGACGTGCGCATAAAGCAAGGCGGGGGCAATGCGGGTCATAATGGCCTCAAATCAATTCAGGCGCATATGGCAAGCGCAGATTTCTGGCGCGTGCGCATAGGAATAGGCCGCCCGCCTCATAATGGCGATGTAAGTAATTATGTGCTGGATAATTTCTCTAAAGAAGAGCAAAAATGGGTGACACCGCTAGTAGAATTTATGGGTGAAAAATCAGATGTTATTATTAATGACAGCCCAAAAGAATATGAAAAACTTGTGAAAGATAATTTTAAAAGAACTACAGAGTAAAAATAACTTTTGTCATCTCGAAAGCGAAGCTGAGAGATCTTAAACGTTTAAACGACTTTAATATAAAAAGGAAATAAAAATGGGATTTAATTGTGGAATTGTTGGACTGCCTAATGTTGGTAAATCAACGCTATTTAATGCGCTAACGGCTACGGCTGCGGCGCAAGCGGCGAATTTTCCGTTTTGCACGATTGAGCCAAATGTCGGGCGCGTGGCTGTTCCTGATGCTCGCATGGAAAAGATCGCAGCAATCGCAGGGTCGGCGGAAATCCTTCCATCACAGCTTGAATTTGTCGATATTGCAGGCCTTGTTAAAGGCGCATCACAAGGCGAGGGGCTGGGCAATCAGTTCTTGACCAATATCCGTGAGACGGACGCAATTATCCATGTGGTAAGGTGCTTTGAAGATGATGATATACATCATGTTGAAGGCTCGGTTGACCCGTTGCGTGACGCAGAAACCATTGAGACAGAGCTTATGATCTCCGATCTTGAAAGCATAGGTAAGCAGATTGAAAACCTAAAGAAAAAGGCACGTGGCGGTGATAAAGAAATTATTGCACAAAGCGAGTTCCTAACCAAAATCAAAGATGCATTGGACGCAGGTAAGCCTGCGCGCACCATTGTGCCTAGCGATGAGGATGAGGAGAAATGGATGAAAACGGCGCAGCTTTTGACGGCCAAGCCTATTTTATATGTTTGTAACGTATCCGAGGATGACGCAGCCAATGGCAATGAATTTACGGCTAAAATCGCGGATATGATAAAGGATCAAGATGCGCAGATGGTTATTATTTGCGCAAATATAGAATCTGAAATATCTCAGCTTGATACTCAAGAGGAAAAAGTCGAGTTTTTGGAGTCTATGGGACTTAAAGAACCAGGTTTGAACCTTATTATACGCGCAGGTAACAAGCTGTTGAAGTTGCAGACTTATTTCACTGCCGGCCCGAAAGAAACACGCGCATGGACCATTCCCATTGGCGCAAAAGCTCCCGAGGCTGCGGGCGTTATTCATAGTGATTTCGAGAAGGGCTTCATCAAGGCCGAGACTATTTCATATGATGATTATATAGCTTGTAAAGGTGAAGTTGGCGCAAAAGACCAAGGCAAAATGCGCCAAGAGGGCAAAGAATATGTTGTTCAAGATGGTGATGTGATCTTGTTTAGATTTAATGTTTAAACCGAACCTGTCATTTCAAGAAATATTATGTGATCTCAGGGTATTTAAACAACAAGCTGATTGCATCAATCTTATTTGACAAAAATTGCAATACGTCAATAATAAATTTGTGACGAAAAGACCATCTTTTACCAACATTAAAGAAAGGAAACATGGTAACTACGGATAATTCATCATTCCATAGATCGTAGGAAACGCGGGGTATCATAAAAATGATCTGGCAACAGTTTAACGGACAATTTTTTATGCGACATTCTGACTTTGCTCAAAATCCACAGGTGACATATAATTATTAGCTGAATGGATCCTGATGCGATTATAAAAAACTTCGATATATTCAAATATTACATATTTTGTTTCCTCTTTATAGGCACGTAAAAACCACGGGTCTTGACCCGTGGATGTAGTGCGTCCAGTATCTTTTTCAATTTCACGAGCTGTTGGCTGATCTGTTTCTAATGCTAATTTAGCTGAAAATTCCCTGAATACTGCGGAATACTGCTTATACTTTCTTGATGACATTGTTTCTATTCCTTATTTTAGACTTTTTCACCCTACGGGCACTTCGTACATTTTCTGTCCAGAATAGTGTAGCCACATCACGTGAGCTATGAAAAACGCATCAAGAATTTGGAAGAGCAGAAGCTCATTTTGAGTGAAAAAAGCTCTAAATCTAGCAAGCGAAAACCTGACTTCGACAAATCTGTTCGAACCGCTTTAGAATTTCTCGCAAACCCGCATAAACTATGGGCTTCCGATAGGCTTGAAGATAAGCGAACAGCACTAAAATTGCTCTTTAGTGACAAGCTAGCATATGACCGAAAAGGAGGTTTTCGAACCGCCCCCATCGCCCAGCCATTCAGGCTTTTGGGCGATATTGGAGGGGGTGGGTATGAAATGGCGCGCCCGAGAGGAGTGTACGCCACTTTTCAATATGCTTGTAAACCGCGCCTTACAATGGTTAGCCATTGGTTAATGTACAACCACTATGTACCACCTAAGGATTCTGTGTCAAGATAATAAATCAGATGAAAACAGTGCTCATACAGCGGCTTTAGTGCTGAAAGGTATGTTTGCATATAAATAACATTTCACAGGACTCAGTGAGCGGAATTTAGCTTTAAATATGTACCTGTAGGTATACCCCATACCTCCAACACATAAAGCACACAGCGTTAAGATTAATTTCAAGACCAGTATGCTAAATAATAACTACCACACAAAGGGTATGGGGGACTTTTGAAACACTACAATGCTAATATGACATCTCGGAAATTTACATCATTTTTTAAGACAACATCATGCCGTTAGAAACAACAATTGAGGGAGGTGGTACTAAACATAGTAAATTTATATTCAGGTGGTTTTATCTAGTTAGTTATAGCCAAGCCATATTAAAGTGACAAATGCCTATCTTTACTTTAAAGTTATATGTACAATATCAATTTTAAGGAGCAAACATGGCATATTCACTA
>Ga0256834_1001438_pt1 | contig 16184 bp, 15 predicted proteins | sample 4281140metaG_FD_190536 | JGI IMG/M metagenome (GOLD analysis project Ga0256834, IMG submission 190536) | Hydrothermal vent microbial communities from East Pacific Rise, Pacific Ocean - 4281-140 | ecosystem: Environmental > Aquatic > Marine > Hydrothermal vents | place: Pacific Ocean: East...
GAGTACATTCATCCCCATGCGTGTGAGTAGACGTATACCTGAACTTGCTACGCGAGAACTTACGATGTCACCTACGATGGCGATGGTTTTACCTTGAATGTTACCATCAAAATGTTCTACCAAAGTAAAGAGATCAAGCAGTGCTTGGGTAGGGTGTGCGTAGTTTCCTGCTCCTGCGTTTATGACAGGACTTGTTTGCATCTCTGCTAGGAGTTGGGGTGTGTCATTTTCAGAATGACGCACGATGATACCATCTGGCTCCATCGCACAAAGGTTTGCAAAGGTATCTTCTAGGCTCTCCCCTTTTTTAGCAGAGCTTCTACTAGGGTCTAGGTGTACCACCGAAGCCCCCAAACGCTTGGCTGCCACTTCAAAAGAACTACGTGTTCTGGTACTTGCTTCAAAAAAAAGGGTAATGAGAAGTTTGTCATGCAAAAGCTGAGGAGGACGATGGGCTTTAAAGTGTTTAGCATCTGCTAGGAGCTGAGCTATCTGTGTGTCAGAAAAGTTGTTCGTATCAACGAGATGTTGCATAGGCATCCTTGGTGGAATAGTTATGTGATTATAACTAATGAATGGTAAAATGTGTTTAGAAAAGGATAACACTTATGAAAATTATCAAATTATTTTTACTTTTTAGCCTTATAATATGGGCAGAGTTTAAGTTAGACATACCACAGGATATTAATGTGTCACAGCTTGAGAATATCGTAAAAAATGGCTGGAATGAGTCTAATAAAACTTTAAATGATTTAATTGTTTCTAATGTTGAAAGAGTGATGCCTGAGATTTTGGAGAAACTTGAAAAGCCAGTTTTAAAAGGTGCTGTAACTGAAAAAGACACTTCTCCTCTACTCAGAATATTATTGACTAGAGATGATTATATATTGATATTTTCATATGGTAAATATTTGGAATTTAATAATGAAACAGATATAGCATTGAATTTGTATTTAAAGAGTTTAAGGGGACTTAATAATATAGAAGATAAAACAATGTTAAGTACAATATTCCATTTAGTTATTGAAGCATTGATTGTTGATAATTTAAAGAAGAATATTAAAATATCATCTAAATTAGAGTATGAAGAAGTACACAAAATATTAATTTTAAATACTAATATTTTAAGAGATGCATTAAAAAAAGACCAACAAAATATGATTGAAATATTAACTTTAACTTCAGGATTACCAAAAGAAATATTGACTTTGATACGTAAATATAATGCTGGCTACACTAAAGCATATATGAAGATAAAAAATAAAGAAGAACTTCTTAAATTTGAAAAAATATTTAATAAAGATAAGAAAAAAATTGAAACAAAATATAATGATTGGACAGAAAAAAATATTATTCCAAATGATATTGCTAGAGATGAATTAATTGCATCATATATTTTTCTTATTGGGCTACCGCGATTTAGACTTATTGAAGATTTTTGGGCGAATATTGAGAGAAATAAAAAGTTGTTAGATTCTTTATAACGAATAGCTGCTAATAAACCTTTGTAATCCCTTTTCAACGCTCCACCATTCGGGAAAAACAGCATCATAATAAGGCTGCGTTACTTCTTTAAAACTCTCTTTGTCTTCATGCAAGTTCACACACCAGTTAAAGTCAATCTCTCTAGCCTTTAGGGCTTCCATGGAGAGCAAGGTATCGTTTATGCAACCTAGACGGCTTGGGGTGACGAGCAATACTTTTGTGTTTAGCTCTTTGGCTAGGTCTATGATGGTGTAGTTTTTGGTGATGGGTACGAGTAAGCCTCCTGCACCTTCTACTAAAAGAATGTCACAGAGTTTAGAAAGAGTGTGGTACTTTTCTATGATTTTTTCTATGCGTATGGTCTGCTTTGTGTCTGCACAAAAAGGAGCAGCAGGGAGTGGAAATGTGTAGGCAGTGATGTCTTCTACTTTTAAATGTTTGAAGTTCTCATTAACCTTGCTACAAGCTTTTAGTAGTATAGTGGCATCAGGAGCTGTGTCGGTTACGCCCGTCTCTATGGGTTTGTAAACACCAACTTTAAGACCTTTTGAAGCGAGAGCTTCTATGAGTTTGATGGTGGTGTAGGTTTTGCCTATATCAGTGTTTGTAGCAGTAATAAAAAGTGATTGCATACACAATTCCTATACATTTTTTGCTATAATTATACAGTAGAAAAGTATATTGAAACTATAATTTAGAGATAAGGACAGAGAAATTGCCAAAGTTTGAAGAAGAGTTAGATTTTGCCTTGGAGCTTGAAGAACCTAAAATGTTCAAAGTATTTTTACATAATGATGACTATACCTCTATGGTCTTCGTGATAGAGATACTCACAAGTGTATTTCATAAGAGTGCAGCAGAAGCAGAGCAAATTATGTTACACATTCATGAGACAGGTAAAGCTGTCTGTGGTGTGTATACTTTTGAAATAGCACAAACCAAAGCACAGCAAGTAAAGCAAAAAGCGAAACAAAATGAGTTTCCACTTTTAGCAACGATTGAAGATGACGCATAAATGGCAAAGCCATCTATGACTACGTTGTCACTGGGACGACTTCAGCAGTCAGCTCACGCGACTAGTCGCTTTTTAAAATATAATGAAAGAGGTTCAAAATGATTAGTGTAGCACTTAATGATGTTTTTAAAGAAGCTGTAGGGTATGCCAAAGAGAATAGACATGAGTATTTGACTGTTGAGCATCTTTTTTTGGCGATTGTCCGAAGTAAAGCAGGGGTTGAGATACTCTCTATTTTAGATGCAGATTTAGCGGTACTTGAAGCTGGCATCGTTGAACATATTACAAAAACGATACCTTCACTTAAAGAGGCTGTAGAGCCTTTTGAGACAGTAGCCCTTTCACGTGCTATTAATGACATGATGACACATATTCACTCCTCGGGACGTACGGAAGCAACCATTGGAGATATGATAGCAGCTATTTTTATGCAAGAGCATTCGTATGCGGTGTACCTTATGAAAAAAGAAGACATCGCACGTGTAGATGTACTTGAAGTCATCTCTCATCGTTATGACAAAGTAAAAGGTGCTAGCAGTGATGATGAAGCAGGTGAGAAAAAAGAGAGCATGCTTCAACAGTTTACCACAGAGCTTGTAGAACTTGCCCAAACAGGAAAGATAGACCCAGTGGTAGGACGTGTAGATGAGATAGAACGTGTCATGCAAACGCTCTGTCGTCGTAAGAAAAACAATCCTTTACTAGTGGGTGAACCAGGGGTAGGTAAAACGGCCATCGCTGAAGGGCTTGCACTTCGCATCTCAGAATCAGATGTACCAGACATTTTAGTGAAGTCAAAAGTGTATGCTTTAGACATGGGTGCATTGGTCGCAGGTACGAAATACAGAGGTGACTTTGAGAAGCGTCTAAAAGGCATCATCAAAGAGCTTTCTGAAGAGAAAGATGCCATTTTGTTCATAGATGAAATACACACGATGGTGGGTGCGGGAGCTACAAGTGGCGGAAGTATGGATGCTTCTAACTTACTCAAACCTGCACTTGCACGTGGTGACCTTAAATGTATAGGGGCAACCACTTACCAAGAGTACAGAAACTTCTTCGACAAAGATAAGGCACTTAGCCGTAGATTTGCCAAGATAGATGTAGAAGAACCAAGCATTGAAGATACCTTTACCATCTTAAAAGGTGTGCAACACAAGTATGAAGAGTATCATAAGATTACGTTTACAGATGAAGCTTTACAGTCTGCTATTGATTTGTCTGTGAAGTACTTGCATGATAGATTTTTACCAGATAAGGCGATGGATATCATCGATGAAGTGGGTGCACACTTTATGCTTAAAGGGCTTAGTGGAGAGACTGTAAAAGCTACGGATATTGAAACTTCGGTAGCCAAAATGCTCAAACTTCCACCAACTGTGATAGGTACTGATGATACGAAAAAGCTAAAACGTTTAGAGAAAGATTTAGCTTCTCACATCATAGGACAAGATGAAGCTATAAAAGCCATAAGTACAGCGATAAAACGTTCTTACGCAGGACTTAATGGCGAAGATAGACCTATAGGGTCATTTTTGTTTGTGGGACCTACAGGTGTGGGTAAAACAGCACTTGCAACACAGCTTGCAAAGACCTTACATGTACACTTTGAAAGATTAGACATGTCTGAGTATATGGAACCACATACTATCTCTAGACTAGTAGGAGCACCTCCAGGGTATGTAGGGTATGAACAAGGTGGGTTACTCACTGAGATGATAAAAAAGCATCCCCATACAGTGTTGTTACTAGATGAGATAGAAAAAGCACATCCTGATATTATGAACATTTTACTTCAAGTGATGGATGGTGCAAAACTTACAGACAACAATGGTGTGGTGTCTGACTTTAAAAATGTTGTACTCATCATGACTTCTAACATTGGAACAAAAGAAGCCAATGTGATGGGCTTCAATAAAGACAGTTCTATGAAAACGGATAAAGCATTAGCAGCATTCTTCTCTCCAGAGTTTAGAAACCGTTTAAGTGGTACGATAGAGTTTAATGCACTTTCATTAGATGTATTAATTACCATAGTAGATAGAGAGATAGATAAACTAAATTCTCTTCTCGCTCCTAAAAATGTGAAAGTAAAACTGGCTAAAAAAGCAAAAGAATACCTTGCAAATGAGGGCTATGATGATCGTTATGGTGCTAGACACATAGCACGTGTGATAGACAAAAGAATCAAAGAAGAGCTTACCGATGAGATGCTCTTTGGTAAGCTTAAAAAAGGTGGCTTTGTAAAAGTAAACTTTAAAAATGAGAAGCTTACTTTTGACTTTAACGCAAAAATAGTATAGATTAAGATAGTTTTTTAGAATGGAAGATGAGTTTTTTGTTCCACAGATAAGTACCTACTTTTTAGCATTTCCCAACCCTCGTTATGCAGATGACGGAGGGTTGTTGGCTTATGGTGGAGACTTGAGTTCTAAACGGCTTTTACTTGCCTACCAACATGGTATTTTCCCATGGTTTTCTAAAGGTGACCCCATACTTTGGTGGTCTCCAAATCCAAGGCTTGTACTTTTCCCTGATAAATTTAAACTTCGTAAATCTTTTAGAAGAGTGTTACGTTCTGGAAAATTTAGCGTAACTTTTGACAGACATTTTGAAGAGGTAATTAGGTATTGTGCAACTGTTTATAGAGAAGGGCAAGAAGAGACTTGGATAGTCCCACAAATGATAGAAGCATATACGAAGCTTCATTATGAGGGCTATGCACACAGTATAGAGGTTCATTTGGAGGGTAAACTTGTGGGTGGACTTTATGGTGTAGCCTATGGAAAAGCTTTTTTTGGAGAGTCGATGTTCTCTTTGGTTTCTGATGCTTCTAAAGTAGCATTTAAAGCACTAAGTGACGTTTTAGGAGACAGAGGTTATGATTTTATAGATTGTCAGATGAAAACAGATCATATGATGGGATTGGGTGCTGAGGTTATTGAGAGAGATGACTTTCTTGATGGACTTGAATTAGCCATAGAAAAGCCTACGGACATAGGCACATGGCAACACTTTACGTGGGAATATAAGGATTAAAAGATGGTAAATAGAGATATAGGATTCTCTTTATGGTTAGACTTTGTAGAGAGAGATTATTTGAAAAATGAATTTGGCTCTTTAATTGAAAAAGGTATTATCAATGGTGCCACAAGTAATCCATCAATCTTTGCATCTGCGATTACCACTTCTCCTGCCTATGCAGAGCAGTTAAAATCTCTTGAGGGAAAAAGTGCCAAAGAGAAGTATGAAGCACTTGCTATAGACGATATACGCACAGCAGCACAGGCTCTTAGAGGTTCTTATGATACAGGTAATGATGGATATATTTCTATAGAAGTAGACCCATTTTTATCGAATGACACACAAGGGACTATCGATGAGGGGAAAAGACTTTTTGCTGCCATCGGTGAACCTAATGTCATGGTGAAAGTACCTGCAACCGAAGCTGGATATGCTGCGATGACAGAACTTTTATGTACTGGAATTTCAGTCAATGCAACACTTATTTTTTCTCCGAAACAAGCTCAAAAATGTCTCAAAGCGATGAAAAAAGGGATGGATGGTTTTGAAGCAAGTGGTGGTGGACGTTGTGAAGCAGTTATCTCGGTTTTTGTGAGCCGTTTTGACAGACTTCTTGATGCAGATCTTGAAAAAGAGGGACTTGAAGTAGCCAAAACAGGTATCTATAACGCAGCGAAAATATACAATCTCGTGGAGTCTAACAATACACCGTCTGTACGCACACTTTTTGCAAGTACAGGAGTCAAAGGTGATGATTTGGTAGCAGATTATTATATGCGTGAATTATTGGCACCAAGATCTGTTAATACTGCACCTTTAGCAACGATAGAATCTTTTATCACGCAAGAAGAGGTTAGACCACAACTTCCTATCGATGAGGATGTGATTAATGGGTATTTTACAAAATTAGCGGATAATGGTTTTGATATGGATGAAGTCTATAAAGAGCTACTTAATGATGGGTTAGAAGCCTTTGAAAAATCTTTTCAAGAGATGTTAGATACACTAAAATAATAGTTACCATAAAGGGATGTCATGGAAGAAAAGCTCAAATTATATCTTAGAACAATGATTAGCAATAAAGGGTCTGATTTACATATAAAATCAGGTTCACAAGTGAGAGTACGTATCCATGGTGTATTAAAGGTCTTAGGTAAAGAGGTATTAAGTGCTGAAATGGTAGAAAAGTTAGCTAAAGAGATTATGACTATAGACCAGTATGAAAAATTGGTTATCGATAGAAACCTTGACTTTTCATATATACTTGGTAGTGAAAATAGATTTCGTGTAAACTTCTTTTATCAAATGGATGGACTTTCGGCTGTATTTAGAATTATTCCTGTTGAGATTCTTTCTTTGGATGATTTAAATTTACCACCAGTGATTAAAACATTTACAGAGATACAAAGAGGGCTTGTACTCGTAACTGGAGTCACAGGTTCAGGTAAATCAACTACATTAGCGGCTATATTAGACAAAATAAACAGAGAACAAAAAAAGCACATTATTACCGTAGAAGATCCTATAGAGTTTGTGCATAAAGACAGGGGTTGTCTGATAAACCAAAGAGGAATAGGACAAGATGCACACTCTTTTTCGGATGCACTTAGAGCAGCTCTTAGAGAAGACCCCGATATTATACTTGTAGGGGAAATGAGGGATTTAGAGACGATTGATATTGCACTTCATGCTGCAAATACAGGACACCTGGTTTTCTCTACACTGCATACACTTGATGCTAAAGAGACGATTGATAGAATCGTAGGTATGTTTGGAAATGAAGAACAAAATCGTATTCGTATGTCTTTGGCATCTGTACTTGAAGGGGTTATTTCTCAAAGGCTTATTCCAACTATTCGTGGGGGTAGGGTTGCAGGGATTGAGATACTTAAAAAGACTGCAAGGATTGAGCAACTCATCGCAGAAAACAGAGACTCTGAAATCCCTGATGCTTTGTTTGAAGGTAAAGAGATTTACGGTACACAAACTTTTGATCAAGCATTACTAGATATTTTACGTCGAGGTGAAATTACGGAAGAGACAGCACTTGAATATGCAACAAATCCTGCAGATATGAAACTGAAAATGCAAGGGGTTGGTAAAGGTTCCATTGTCCAAGATGACTTAGAGGGTAAAGAAGCAGATGTTTTTGCTTTTAAAGATGAGGATGAAGAGTAGATTAATTTTAACTCGGTATAATTCGCGTCTATTTTACTAAAAATATAGCTATATTTTAGAGTAGAAAGATTTAATTTTAAAGGACAGAAATGTTAGAAGGTATCGTTAGAGAGAGTATCGGGAAACGTACTGCAAAAGTACTTAGAAGAGATGGTTATCTGACTGCAAACCTTTACGCAAATGGCGTAGAGAACATTCAAGCTGCGTTTAAACGTGGTGAATTTGTGAGAGCAGTTAGAAATAAGGAGAGCCTAGCATTCGCTGTTAAGGTAGGTGATACAGAATTAAATGTAGTCATCCAAGAGTATCAACTACACCCAGTAAATGGTGATGTAAAACATGTTGACCTTAGAATTACAGTACCAGGTCAAGAGACAAACTTTCTTGTACCTGTTATCACTCATGGAACACCAGTTGGACTTAAAAATAAAGGTGTACTTGTAATGTCTAAAAAAAGATTAAAAGTAAGAGGGGCTATTGAAAATATGCCTGCTAAATTTGATCTAGATGTTGAAGCACTTGAGAGAGATGAGTCTATACTTGTTAGAGACATTGAAGTACCAGCAAACTGTAAATTGATGGACAGACCTGATGTTGCTATTTGTGGTGTAATCAAAGCTAAGTAACACACTATTATGACACTCTTCGTTGGTCTAGGTAATCCAGGATCACAGTATGAAGAGACACGTCATAATATCGGTTTTAAAGTCATTGACAAACTTGTTGATGACTTTAATGCTCGAGATATCTCAAAAACTTCATTTCACGGAAAGCTATTCCGTTCAAGCAATTCATTTTTTTTAAAACCTACCACCTATATGAATCTTTCAGGTAAATCAGTACAAGCTGTAAAAAACTTTTTCAAAATAGAACTTGAAGATGTTATTGTGATACATGATGATATTGATTTACCTTTTGGTGCGGTACGTTTTAAAAGAGGTGGTGGTCATGGTGGTCATAATGGCTTAAAGTCTTTAGATGCAGCTATTACTAAAGAGTACTTACGTGTACGTGTGGGAGTGGGTAAACCAGAACACAAATCACAAGTGGCAGACTATGTATTGGGTAATTTTTTACTAGAAGAACAAAATGTTCTAAATAAGCTTATTGCACATGTGTCCCAATCATGTAAATCACTTGTCAGTGAGGATTTAAATCATGTCAAATCTTCTTATAGTCTCAAATCAATTGATGGCTTAACCTCATGAGTCTACTTCAACCTAAACGTTACTTTACTTACTTATTTAAGATTTATATTAAAAATCTTTTAGCTATTTTACTTGGGCTTGCTTTTGCTTTTGCTGCGATGGATTATTTTCAGTATGCACAAAAGTTAGATGTATCAGGTAACTATAAAATCCTTTATATCTTTTATCAATGGCAACAAGCACTAGGACTGCTTTACCCTTTGGCTATCGTTTTTGCACTTATTATGACAAAGTTAACACTCATACGTAACAATACTATGGGAGCACTACATGCTTTTGGGTATAACAAAAAAAGATTGGTAAAGCCTTTTGTTTTGGCAGCATTGATGGTGTATGGTATCTTTACTTTTTTGCATACTACAGAGTTCTCATACGCAAAAGATAAAGGGTCACTTATTCTTAAAAATAAAATGGGTGCGTATGATGTTACTAACCTTTTTTTCAAATATAATGATACTTTTGTTTATATTAATACTTTAGACCCTATCGCTAAAAAGATTTCAGATATTACTATTTTTAAAGTAGAGGGGTATCAGGTTCGCTATACCATTCATGCCCCCATAGCTACGTTTGATGGCTATGAGTGGGATGCCAAAGATGCAACACTAAGAACACACATTTATGAGCAGGGTGAATTGGTAAGATACACGATAGAACAGAAAAATAGTATCAGAACACTCAAAGGGTATAAGCCTAAAATTATTGAGTCACTTTATGAAGGGAAAGCATTAAATATTATTGATGCGTATAATACTTGGGCATTACTCGAGAGACAACATTTAAATTCAGATAAAATTAGAGCAGCATTTTATGATAAAGTAGTAGTTCCACTTTTTGCGATAGCACTTTTAATCATTTTGTTTTTTAAATTACCATTCCATGCAAGGATGATGAATACAGGTGGGATTATTGCTCTCTCTTTGGGTGCAACATTTACGATATGGGGTATACTGTTTGGCTTAAATCAGATGGGAACCAATGGGGTTTTAATACCAGAAATTACTGCAATTTTACCTATAGTCTTACTATGGATATATGCAGTATATATTTATGTTACAGATGAAAAATCTATATAAAATAGTTGATAAATAAGGGTAAGTTAAACCCTTTGTCTTCAGTGTAAAAAAGAGCCTAACTACCTTTTTAGTGATTTTTAGATAAAATCACCTTAAATAGATAAATTAGGACAGATAAATGAGTATTGATACTAAAGCATTGGCAGAAAAATATGGTACGCCATTGTATGTGTATGATTTTGATTATATTGAAAATAGATATACCACACTAAAAGAGGCCTTTGCAGGTAAAAAGTCGATTATAAATTATGCAGTGAAAGCAAATTCGAACCTTTCGGTGATAGCACACTTAGCGAAACTTGGGGCTGGAGCTGACTGTGTGAGTATAGGTGAAGTGAACCGTGCACTTACTGCAGGTGTGAGTAAATACAAAATTATTTTTTCAGGTGTAGGTAAACGTGATGATGAGATAAAAGAAGCCTTGGAAAAAGATATTTTACTCATCAACCTTGAGAGTGAAGCTGAGATGAAACGTGTGGAAATGGTTGCACGCAACTTAGGAAAAGAAGCACGTATTTCTATACGTGTAAACCCTAACATTGATCCACAAACACACCCGTACATCTCAACAGGTTTACATGAAAATAAATTTGGTGTAGAGATAGATATGGCAAAACGTATGTATATTTATGCCAATAAATCAGAGTTTTTAAATCCAGTAGGTATTCACTTTCACATAGGCTCACAGTTAACAAAACTCTCTCCTATACGTGAAGCTTGTGAGATTGTAGCAGATTTGGTACGTTCTCTTAAAGCGATTAAAATTGACATTAAGTTTTTTGATGTGGGTGGAGGTATCGGTGTAGTGTATGATGAAGAAGTAACTATTTCTGCATCAGAATATACGCAAGCTATTTTTACTGCAACAAAAGGCTTGGATGTTACATTACTTTGTGAGCCTGGGCGTTACATGGTAGCAAATGCAGGGGCATTTTTTACCAAAGTATTGTATGAAAAAAACAATGATGGCAAACGTTTTGTGATCGTAGATGGTGGTATGAATGACCTCATAAGACCAAGTCTTTATGATGCTTATCATAAAATAGAAGCTGTGGGTGTTGACGCGGATGCGGAAAAGACCGAAGCAGATGTGGTAGGGCCTGTGTGTGAAAGTGGAGACTTTTTTGGTAAAAATGTGCCATTACCTCCATTGGAACATAATGACCTTATAGTGATACACTCTGCAGGAGCGTATGGATTTACTATGGCATCTAACTATAACACACGGGCAAAACCTGCTGAAGTAGCTTTGCAAGGTGGAGAAGATAGACTCATAAGAGCACGTGAAACCTATGATGACCAAGTACGATTAGAATTAGAGTATTTACAAAAGTAAGGAATATTTGATGACTTTAGACGATTTAAGACTTAAAATAGATAGCATTGATGATACGCTTCTTAAACTCTATAATGAGCGTATGGAGCTAGTACATCAAGTGGGTGAACTTAAAAATACGACAGGTGCACCTATCTATAGACCTGAGCGAGAACAGGCTATTTTAAATCGTCTTAAAAGTCAAAATAAAAAGATGGGTGGAAAACTTACAGATGCTGCTATCGATGCACTCTTTTTAGAGATGTTCGCAGTGGCTCGTAACCTTGAACTCCCAGAAGGTGTAGCATTTTTAGGACCAGAAGCAAGTTTTACACATCAAGCAGCTGAGAGTAAGTTTGGTGCGATGTCTGCGTATATCCCGATGGGGTCTATCAAAGGTATTTTTCGTGAAGTAGCAAAAGGTACTGCTAAGTTTGGTGTGATTCCTATAGAAAATTCATCTAACGGTATTGTGTCTGATACTATTAACTGTTTAGATGAATATAATTTGAAGATTATTGCAGAAGTGATGATAGATGTGCATTTTGCTTTTGCTACTTTAGCAGAAGACCTTAAAAAAATCACAAAGATTTACTCTAAAGATATTGCTTTTGGTCAATGTAGATTGTTTTTGCAAGATTTAGGCTTTGATGATGTAGAGTTAGTGCCTGTAGAGTCTACTGCGAAAGCAGCTAAAATGGCTGCTGAAGATGAAAATGCCGCAGCTCTTTGTCCTACCATCGCAGCTAAACTCTATAATTTACCTATACGTTTTAACGATGTAGAAGATAGTAGTACCAATCGTACACGGTTTTTTATTATTTCAAATTTTGAGAATGCACGTTCAGGGGATGATAAAACATCACTGCTCGTAAGGCTTTCAAATAAACCAGGTTCATTGGTTGATTTTTTAAATCATTTTGAAGGAGCTGGTGTGAATTTAACAAAAATCAAATCACATATCGTAGGTGGTGAGTCTATTTTCTTTATAGAGTTTAATGGGCATAAAGATGATGAGAATGTAAAAATGATTTTAGAAAAGATGAAAAAAGAAATCAAAGTCTTAGGCTCTTATGTAAGAGAGACTGATGATGTATATAAAGAGCAAATATGAGATATAACAAAGTATTAAAAGAGATTAAAACTTACGAAGCAGGTAAACCTATAGAGCTTGTGGTACGTGAATTTGGCATAGCCAAAGAAGATGTTGTCAAATTGGCATCTAATGAAAATCCTATAGGTACTAGCCCCGCGGTAGAAAGAGCTATTATCGCAAATGCAAGTAAAGCCCACCTTTATCCAGATGATTCGATGTTTGAACTGAAAGCTGCATTGGCATCGAAGTACGCTGTACATGAAGACAATATCATCATAGGAGCGGGATCAGACCAAGTACTAGAGTTTATTTCACGGGCTGTGTTAGATGAAAGTTCCTCGGTCTTGATGTCTGCAGTGACTTTTGCAATGTATGAGATTTATGCCAAGCAGATGGGTGCAAAGATATATAGAACAGCAAGCTATGAACATAAGTATGATGAGTTTATGGAAGCTTACCATATGTATAAACCAAAAATTATCTACCTTTGTACACCTAACAATCCAACAGGTGATGCTACATCTAAAGAGGCTGTGTTAGAGATTATCAATGCAGTAGATGAGGAGACATTGGTGGTTGTAGATGGTGCCTATATGGAGTATGCTGCTGCTAAAAACAGTAAGTATGCTATTAGTCCAAATGATTTACTCTCATATCCTAATGTAATATATCTAGGTACATTTTCTAAAGCGTATGGCTTAGGGGGTATGCGTGTCGGTTACGGTATAGCCAATGCCCAGATGATAGAAGAACTTTATAAAATGAGACCACCATTTAACATTTCTTCACTTTCACTTGCTGCTGCTATTGAAGCATGTAAAGATGAAAGTTTTGTTGAAGAGTCTATCGTACTTCATACAGAACAGATAAAACGTTACGAAGCCTTTGCAAAAGAGAATGGGTTTGAGTATATAGAAAGTTATACAAACTTTATTACTTATTTGTTTGATGAAAAAATGGATTCTACACAGATTGCAGATGCATTACTTAAGCGAGGTGTCATCATACGTAACCTTGCTTCTTACGGTATGAATGCGATGCGTATTACCATTGGTACATCCAAACAAAATGATGTGTTCTTTAAGCATTTTTCAGAGGTCATTGCTTGAAAAAAGTCTTGTTGGTAAAAGCATCTGAAATAAAGGTTAGACCCTTTGTATTAGATGACTTTATCCAAGATAAAGAGAACGATGCTACTATGAAAAAAGTGACAAAAAAAGAGTTGAGAAATCTTGCAGATGATTTAGGTTTGAAGTATGAAGATTCAAATATTGTTTTTACAAAAAAAATCTTGATAGCCTATTTAAAAAAGATGAAATAATAAAGATTGAGAAGATGAATATAAAAGCACGCTCCATAGAAGAATTAAACACCTTAGCAGAAGATATCAGACAAAAGATATTGGATACGGTTAGTAAAAATGGGGGACACCTCTCTTCAACTATGGGTGCTACCGATTTGATAGTAGCGATGCATAAAGTATTTGATGTAGAAAAAGACCCTTTTATCTTTGATGTAAGCCATCAAGCCTATGCACATAAGCTTCTTACAGGACGTTGGGACAGCTTTGATACCCTACGTCAATTTGATGGTATCTGTGGATATACCAAACCAAAAGAATCAAAATATGACTATTATGTAGCAGGACATAGTTCTACGTCTATCTCATTGGCAGTTGGAGCTGCTAAAGCAATAGCCCTTAAAGGGGAAGATAGAATCCCTGTGGCATTCATCGGTGATGGTTCTATGTCGGCAGGTATGGTCTATGAAGCGATGAATGAACTAGGTGATAGAAAGTACCCTGTGGTGATTATACTCAATGACAATGAGATGAGTATCGCTAAGCCTATAGGGGCTATCTCTAAACTTCTTTCACAGACAATGGCAGGATCATTTTATCAGAGCTTTAAAGGGAAAGTTGAAAAAATACTTGAACATTTCCCCGAGAGTGCATCTTATATGGCTAAACGTTTTGAAGAGTCTTTTAAACTTATCACTCCAGGTATTTTATTTGAAGAGTTAGGTATTGAATATATTGGTCCTGTAGATGGTCACAATATAGAGTCTTTAATCGAGACAATGGAAGTGGCAAAAGCTTTAGGAAAACCAGTTATTATTCATGCACAAACGACTAAAGGTAAAGGGTATGAGATAGCTGAGGGGACTAAAGAACATTGGCATGGTGTGAGTGCATTTGATCTTAAAACAGGTGTTGCACCTAAGAAAAATGGAGCTAAATCTGCCACTACTATTTTCTCTGAAGCATTAGTAAGTATGGCAGATAAAGATGCTAAAGTTGTAGGAGTAACAGCAGCTATGCCCTCTGGTACGGGTATGTCAGAAGCTATAGAAAAATATCCAGAACGTTTTTGGGATGTTGCTATTGCTGAGCAACATGCAGTTACCTCTATGGGACCTTTAGCAAAAGAGGGATTTAAACCTTTTTGTACTATCTACTCCACTTTTTTACAACGTGGTTTTGACCAAGTAATACATGATATTGCACTGATGGACTTGGGTGTGGCTTTTGCCTTGGACAGAGCAGGTATAGTGGGTGAAGATGGTGAAACACATCAAGGTGTATTTGATATCTCATATTTGAGAGGTATTCCCAATATGACGCTTATGGCACCTTATAATGAAACAAGTATGAAACTCTGCATGGCATTTGCTAAAGAATATAACCACCCTTGTGCTTTTAGATACCCTAGAGGGGCATTTTTAGCAGAAGATAGAGAAAGTCCAGCGTATGAACTAGGTAAATCTGTGTTGCTGCAAGAAGGTGAAGAGATACTCTTTATTGGATATGGTAATGGTGTAGGGCGTGCGGAACAAACGGCAAAATTGTTAGATGAAGATGTTGCTATCTTAGATTTACGTTTTGTAAAACCTTTAGATGAAGAGATGTTACTTTCCCTTTCTAAAAAGTACAAAAAATGGTTTGTATTCTCAGACTCTGCTAAGATGGGTGGTGTAGGTTCAGCCATTTTAGAATTACTTAGTGAAAAGAAGATACAAGATGTGGTATTAACTTCTTTTGAGTATGATGATGCATTTATTACTCACGGAAACACAAAATTGGTAGAAGAGTCTTTGGGTATATTACCTGAACAATTAGCAAAGAGAATTATGTAGCACTTCGACAAGCTCAGTGACCAAATATAATTGCTGATTGAACTTGTTGAAGCCAAGTGGATTTAATAAAGGGATAATATATTTTTTTATTAAGTTCAGTGACAGTGAACAAAAACAAAGTTAAGGATTTAAAAAATGGCTAACCAATACATTTTTACAAGTGAATCAGTAACCGAGGGTCATCCAGATAAAATGGCTGATCAGATCTCAGATGCGATATTAGATTATATTATCGAACGAGATCCACAAGCAAGAGTTGCTTGTGAGACGTTAGTGAGCAATGGTTTTTGTGTTATCGCAGGAGAACTAAAAACAACAGCGTATGCACCGATGCAAGAGATTGCAAGAGAGGTGGTAAAAGAGATAGGATATACCGATGCACAGTTTGGGTTTGACTACCGATCTGCAGGAGTACTGAATGGTATAGGTGAACAGAGCCCAGATATCAACCAAGGTGTAGACCAAGCCTCAGGTGAGATTGGTGCGGGTGACCAAGGACTGATGTTTGGTTATGCCTGTAAAGAGACACCTGAACTGATGCCTCTACCTATCTCGTTGGCACATAAGATTACTGCAAAACTTGCTGAAGTTCGTAAAAATGGCACTGTCCCATTTTTACGTCCAGATGGTAAAGCACAAGTATCTGTGAAGT
>Ga0256834_1001439_pt1 | contig 16183 bp, 19 predicted proteins | sample 4281140metaG_FD_190536 | JGI IMG/M metagenome (GOLD analysis project Ga0256834, IMG submission 190536) | Hydrothermal vent microbial communities from East Pacific Rise, Pacific Ocean - 4281-140 | ecosystem: Environmental > Aquatic > Marine > Hydrothermal vents | place: Pacific Ocean: East...
TAAAATTTATATCTTTGCTCATGTCTTTGATTTTTATTGTAACACAAAGATACAAGCGGAGTTTGAATTTTTTCAGCTCCGCTTGTTTTTTGATATAGATTCTGATTTTTTATCGGACAACAATGATAAAATACATAAAATTATGTTGTTTTTCAAACCTTCAATTCAAGCAAATCACGTTTCTCTTCCGGATTTAAAAGAAAATCCCGCAAAAACTGACTTTTATCGTCCGTTGAACGGGATAAAATGATCAAATTAGCATTATTAAAATTCAAGGCAATGAGCGTATTGGTAAATAAAGACTCCAAAGTAATTGTCCAAGGATTCACCGGTTCCGAAGGAACTTTCCATGCCCGGCAAATGATCGAATACGGCACCAATGTGGTAGGCGGTGTAACGCCCGGGAAAGGAGGGCAAACGCATTTGGATCGTCCGGTTTTCAACACGGTAAAAGAAGCCGTGGACGCCACCGGCGCCGACGTATCCATTATTTTCGTTCCGCCCGCCTTTGCCGCTGACGCCATCAAAGAAGCCGCAGACGCCGGCATCAAAGTCATCGTCGCCATCACCGAGGGCATTCCGGTAGCCGACATGGTAAAAGCCAAAGATTATATCGACCGGCGCGACGTGCGGTTGGTCGGACCCAACTGCCCGGGTGTAATCACTCCCGGTGAAGCGAAAGTGGGTATCATGCCCGGATTCGTTTTCAAAAAAGGAAACGTAGGCTTGGTTTCCAAATCGGGGACACTCACCTACGAAGCCGCCGACCAAATCGTTAAACAGGGATTGGGTATCTCCACCGCCATCGGCATCGGCGGTGATCCGGTGATCGGAACCACCACCAAAGAAGCCGTGGAAATGTTTATGAACGACCCCGAAACCGAAGCCATCGTTATGATCGGCGAAATCGGCGGTAACCTGGAAGCCGAAGCCGCCAAATACATCAAAGAAACCGGAAACAAAAAACCCGTCGTAGCCTTCATCGCCGGACAAACCGCACCCAAGGGTCGAACCATGGGGCATGCCGGCGCCATCGTCGGTGGCAAAAACGACACGGCCCAAGCCAAAATGGAAATCTTACGCGCACATGGCGTTCATGTGGTGGAATCACCGGCCGAAATCGGTAAAAAAGTAGCCGAAGTGCTCAAAAAATAAACCAATTTTTGTTTTTTCACACTCATACTTAAAAAAGGGGAAGCGTAATGAAAAACGTTTCCCCTTTTTATTATACCGACTTCAAATTCAAAAAAGGGTAGGCTTGTTTTAAACGCTCGGCTTCGGACCGGACAAGCGCGTCGTGTTCCGATGAATCACCGGCTATAGGGCGGTGATTTTGCAAGCGTTTGAATTTTTCCACTTTCCGAATAATTTCCAAAGTAGGGCCGTCGAAGAAAGTGTCGGAAAATTTTTCCAAAACATAAGCGATTCCCTGTTCACCCGGATGTTTTAAATCGGCCGCATAAAAACGGTAATCGCGCAAATCGTCGTTAAAAATTTCATAGGCGGGGAAATAATAAACCCGTTCGGGATAGCGATCCCGAAAAGTCAACACGGCTTCCAGCAAACGCGCCTTGCTTCGGGCATTGGCCGTATAACCGTCTTGCAAATAGCGCACCGGGCTGATGCTTAAAACCATACGTATGCCGGGATGCATTTTCCGTAACAACGAAAAAATCGCTTCCAAATCAGCGACAACCGATTCGATGCTTTGCATTCGTCGTTCAAATAACGCCTGCGGTTGCTTGTGACAATTGGCTACCACTTGACCGGTTTCCTTCAGAATCCATACCTGCGCCGTTCCTAATGTCAACAACACAATCGATGCTTTTTTCAAGAAAACCCGTTGAGTTTCCAAAGTTTCCTTCGCGTTATCCAAATAGGATTTTTTATCGTAACGATTGAATAATCCGGGAAAATCATAATGCTTAAACATTTTTTCCGAGCAAAAAAGTTCGTCCGAAGCGGGCTGTTCTCTATTGATCGTTCGCCGAAGCATTTTTAAAACGGAAGCGGAATTGAACAAAGTGCCGAAAGGATTGACGGACACGCGAAAACCCGTTTCTTCCAAATAGTTTCCTGTATGCACGGCAAAGCACGAACCGATGGAAAAAATCCGGTCGCTATGCGATATTTGAAAAGGCGATTCGGGAATATCAATAACCGTCCTGAATTTCATGATCGATTTGTTGCGAAAAGAAATCGATTAATTCCTTCAAAGTGCTTTCGTTCACCGGCAAATCTTTTTCCACCCGACCGTTATGCAATAAGACAATCCGGTCGGTGACTTCGGTGATATGCTCGAGATTGTGACTTGAAATCAAAAAAGTGGTCGGGTTATCCGCCCGCCATTGATTGAGCAAACGTTTCAATAAAATTTGACTTGACGGGTCCAAATTGGCAAACGGCTCGTCCAATAAAATCAAATCCGGCCGTCCAATAAATACCCCCGCGATACCGGTTTTTTTCTGATTACCCTTGCTCAAATCGCGAATATATTTTCGCTTGCCCGTAATTTCGCCTTTAAAAAAAGGCTTGAAATATTCCAATGTCCGGTTCAATTGTGCTTTGGAAACACCGCGCAATTTGGCCAAAAAATCGAAATATTCGTCCGGTGTCAGATATTGAATCAAAAAGCTCTCGTCCAAATAGGCCGTGGTAAACTTTTTCCATTCTTCGCTTTGGTGAACCGGAATGCGGCGGATTTGCACTTCGCCGGCGGTAGGCGGAATAAGGTCCAATATCAAACTGAAAAGTGTCGTTTTACCCGCCCCGTTATTTCCAACCAAACCGAAACTTTCGCCTTCGGATATATGAAGTTTCTCGATTTGTAATGAAAATTCTCTTCCGTAAACCTTACTTAATTTTTGAATTTCAATCATGACTCTTCGGATTTGGAAAACGATTCTACAAAAGCATATTTATGCCGGTTATACAAAGAAGCCAACGCATTAAGTATGGGATTTTTCAGCAATATTCCCATAACGCCTATCCCGGCTATTGCCCATAAAATCCCGCCGGTGCCCAACATTTTTTTGAGACCCACATACAATAAAATAGGAACCAATACACGAAGCAGGCCCCACATAATCAATTTAAAATTAGTATTTTGAGCCGAGCGAAATTCTTGCATACTCGCGTTGATTTTCACAGGCATTTTGTTGAAAATGCCCGACCATAAAACCCAATAAGAACCCACACCCGCATTAAACAAAGCAAAAGCCAGTATCAAATAAAAAATATCTTCCCCAAAAAAAAGAAACGGCACACTCAATACCGTCAAAACAAGAACCGAAAAATTCATCAATAACCATTTAGCCTCCAAATATTTTCTAAAATCGATACTCTGGCTAACCAACAAATTAAAGTGTTCGCTTTCCCACGCCGGGATAAAACTTCCGTAATTAATCAAAAAAACACCCGTGAGGAAAATCGCAGCAAAAACATACATGAAATACTGGTTTTCATACCAACCCGAACCGAAAATAAATACCGCATACAAAATCATAAAAGCCGCTTGAAAAATCAACATACGCGGACGTTTATTACGCAAAATCAAGCGAATATCATTTTGTATAAATGCCCCCGAAATCCCGAAACGTTCCGTCCATCTCAAGCCGGTAGCCCTGATCTTTTCCCGCTTCTTTGTCGACAGTTGAGCATAAAAACGTCTATACAAATAATTTTCCGTTAAAAAATAAATCCCGAAAAAAATCAATAAAAATACCGCTACAAGCCAAATTTGTCCTTCGGCAATCGCTTCGTAAGGTTTACCCAAAGGTCTTAACCATCCGGGGTAGCGCTTTATCAAGAACATCAACAAAATAAATAAGCTCATGCCGATAAAATAAATCACCCCGGAACGCTCCGTAAACCATGATACCACACTAAAAATCATGACGGTCAATTGCAAAGCTATCGCCCAAGGCAAAATCTTCCAAAAATCATAGCCGTTCAAAACAAATGTAATAACAACCGTCCAAATCCAAAGGGAAATCAGAAACAAGAGAACATTCAACCAGGACCCTATCAAAAAATAGCGTAAAATTTTGCGACGACGCACCGGCAACAAAAGAAAAGGTTTTAATGCCCCGGAAACGGAAACATTCATCATAAGCATGATAATAAAGGCAATCACCAAATAGATATAAACATAACGATTCAATGCAACCAACGGATCTTCCGGCGGGAACGTTTCGCGCACAAAATAATACGGAAAAATTCCAAATCCGATAAATTCAAGCGCAATCAACAAGAAAATAAATCCGAAAAAAATCCTGGCGACCAACTTGGCATGAAAACGCGGCGCACGAACAAAGGACAGCCAGCGTAAACGCAAATAATCTCGGAATCCGAAAGATGTCGCCATTAGCTAAGGGGAATTTTCACAAATATAAAAATAATTATCTTTGCTTTCGAATAGCAAAAGAAAGCCCCCATGCTCGAAAAGTTTGTCAAAGAAGAAAAAGGCTTTAGATATTTGGAAACGGGTGAAGGGAAACCACTCGTTATTCTTCACGGAATTATGGGCGGATTAAGTAATTTCAACGACGTCATTCTGCATTTCAAAGAAAAATTTAAAATTTACATGCCCGAATTACCCGTCTACACCTATCCGCTCCTTAAAACCAACATCAAAGGATTTGCCAAATTTTTAAAGGAATTCCTTGAATTCAAAGGTATTAAAAAACCCATTTTACTGGGAAATTCACTAGGCGGACACGTCACTTTATATTACACGAATCACTACCCCGGAAATGTTTCCGCCATGGTACTCACCGGCAGTAGCGGTTTATATGAAAAAGGCTTCGGCGAGTCCTATCCGCAACGAAAAAACTACGAATACATCAAGAAAAAAACGCAGGAAGTTTTTCACGATCCCAAAATGGCCACCAAAGAATTGGTGGATGAAGTTTTTCGCATTGTCAATAACCGGCACAAAATTCTACGCACCTTGGCGCTGGCCAAAAGCGCTATCCGACATAATATGGCCAAAGAATTACAAAACATGAAATTACCCGCTTGCCTTATTTGGGGCAAACAAGATATTGTAACTCCGCCCGAAGTAGCCGAAGAATTTCACCGCCTTTTGCCCGACTCCGACCTCTACTGGATCGACAAAGCCGGTCATGCCCCTATGATGGAACAACCCAAAGAATTTAACCGCATTCTGGAAAATTGGTTTAAAAAACGTAAACTCATTTCCCGCCAACATGACGAATAAAAAAAACGACAACCGCCCCTTTTGGCGAAAACATTTGAGTAATATTTTATTTGTGCTATTTTTGGCTTGGATGATTATCTTTCCGAAAAATCCCGTTCGCATTTGGATGACCGAAGCCATGGGATTCCTGCGCACCCAAGTGGAAAGTTTTGAATTGGACAAAGACGAACAATACACCTTCACGCCGAAAGATTACCGCTGGCAGTTGGTGGATTTGCAAGGAAATCCAGTGCGGTTTTCGGAATTCAAAGAAAAAACCGTTTTGATTAACGCTTGGGCAACCTGGTGTCCGCCTTGTGTGGCCGAACTGCCTTCACTCGAAAAACTCTACCGGGATTACGGTCAAAAAACCGTATTTATATTTCTGGCCGAAGACCGTCCCGCCAAAGTGGAAACCTTTTTGCAACAAAAAAATCTCCAAATCCCCGTTTATTTCAGCTATACCAACCGCCCGCCCATGCTGGCTACCCGAAGCATTCCCACCACCTTCATCATCGATAAAAAAGGCGTCATTCGTGTACGCAAAACCGGCGCCATGGATTGGAATACTAGGAAAATACGTAAATTGCTGGACAAACTCAATGCCGAATGAAAGTAGCGGCACTCATTCCCGCAAGGCTTCAATCGGAACGATTTCCACGAAAGCTATTGCAAGACTTGGGCGGAAAACCCGTGATTGTTCGCACTTGGGAAGCGGCCAAAAACTCCGGATTATTCGACATCGTAGCCGTCGTCACGGATAGCCCGGAAATAGAAAACACCCTTATAACCGCCGGCGCACAAGTCTTTGTCAGCCGCAAACAACATCCCTCCGGCACCGACAGAATCGCCGAATTCGCCCGGAATATCCATGCCGATGTTATCATCAATATTCAAGGCGACGAACCCTTTATCAAACCCGCCCCCTTAAACCAAATCATCAACACCTTCCGCAATGACTACCGCAAACAAATCGATATCATTTCGCTCATGACTCCCATCAAAGATCCTCACGAGTTCAATAAACCCGATAACGTTAAAGTGGTAACCGACCTGCACGGATTTGCCCTGTATTTTTCGCGCGCACCCATTCCTTTTCCGCGCAATAAAAATTCAATTAATGCCTACAAACACATAGGCATCTACGCTTTCAGAAAAACCGTGCTGGAAAAAATCGCCCGCTTGCAACCCACACCGCTCGAAGAAACCGAAAAACTCGAAAACCTTCGGTTTCTGCAACACGGCTTCAAAATCAAAATGTTGATAACAAACGAAGAAAACGTCGGCATCGATACTCCGCAAGACTTGGAAAAAGCCCGAAAACTTTGGAAAAATGACTAAAACGAAAGTTTGGATCGAAGCCATGCGCTTGCGCACCCTTCCACTCTCCTTGGCCGGAATCATTATGGGAAGCGGCCTGGCCGCTTATGATAAAGCTTTCCGACTCGATATTTTTATCTTGGCCCTTTTAACGGCCGTTTCCTATCAAATCCTTTCCAATTTGGCCAACGACTACGGCGACGGCGTCAAAGGAACCGACCGGCAGAGACAAGGCCCCAGACGAACCGTAGCCTCCGGATTAATTTCCGCTCGACAAATGAAAAAAGCCATCCTTATCAATATCCTTTTGTCGATTTTTCTCACCCTGGTTTTACTCCGGATCGCCCTCCACCGGTCAGCCGTCTTCTATCTTTACCTCTTTCTGGGCATCACCGCCATACTGGCCGCCATCAAATATACCGTAGGAAATAGAGCTTACGGCTACCGAGGACTCGGTGATCTGTTCGTTTTGATTTTTTTCGGTTGGGTTGCCGTTGCCGGAAGCTATTACCTCTTTACCCGTCATTGGAATACCCTTATCCTTCTTCCTGCTTTTTCCATTGGGTTTCTAAGTGTTATGGTGTTGAATATCAACAATATGCGCGATTATGAAAACGATCGCTTTGCAGGCAAAAAAACCATTCCCGTCCAGATCGGCCTCGATAATGCCGTCAAATATCACCGTGCTTTGCTGACATTAACATTTTTATTCATGGCTTATTTTACCGCGAAAATATCCCGTTCTTTTTGGCCGTGGGTGGCGTTTTTGCTTTTTATTCCCCTATTCAAGCACGCCTTTCGTAGGATCGAAAATAATCCTGAAAAATACAATCAAGCGCTCAAACACGTCTCCTTGACCACTTTCCTATTCGCTATCGTTTATGTTCTGTTTTTGAACCTGTAAAAATCAATCCCATGAGACCGCATGATAAATATTGGAACGCCTTAACGGATTATTTGAAAGAAAAAAATCTCGAAGACCGGGTTTTTATCGGACCCGATGAATTGCTCTATGAATTTCCACAAGTGTATCCCTATCAAATCTTAAAAGATATACGTTTTAGCGACTACGATATCGAATACGTGGTTTTTCATAAAAAATCAGCCGAAAATATGACCAACGATTTCCTCGACATGATCCGTAATGAATATAAGGCGGTCTGGGGAAACAAGCGCTTTGTCATTTTTAAAAAACATCCCGGAAAATGGGAAAAAATCAAAGCGAAAAAATATTTGCTTCATACACACATCCATTGGAAAAAATACTACAAGCCCGCCTCTCCCGGCAAAACGGGCATTTTGATTACCACACACAACCGCCCACACTCTCTCAGGCGTTTGTTGGAACAATTAAAAAATCGTCCCGAAAAAATTCTGGTGGTGAATGACGGCTCCGATGCAAAATTTCAATCCGAATATGAAACGATTAAAAAAGATTTTCCCCAAGCAACATTCATCGACAATCCGCAACATCGCGGACAGGAATTTGCCATGAACACCGGATTCAGCTGGTTTCTCGCCGACCCCCATACCGAATGGGTTCATTATTTTCAAGGCGACGTTATACTGAATCCCGGATTTTTTGAAACGGTTTCCAAGGTGGCACACAAAGAAAAATATCCCGTAGTTACCGGTCTCTATCATGAAACGCATAACATTTGCAAACGCGGAACAATCAATGAAGTTCCGGTGTATATGCTACGTTCGGCACCGATGCATCATTTATTTTTTCACCGTTTATATTTGCAAGAAAATTTGCCCGTTCCCAATCCTCTCTCCGGCGTCCCCGAACGCGACACCGGAAAACCGAATCTAGACTCAAGCGAAGGATGGTGGTTAGTTTCATGGTCACCTAAATCCATTGTGAAAAGAAACGGTTACGTAGTATGCATCCCGGGATTATGTCAAATAAAAACCTCTGCCGCCCAATCCGTCAGGGCAACGGAATAAATACTACGGATGCAAAATAATATTTTCTAACTTCTTTTTTATTTTTTCTTGGGCGCCCGGGCAATCAATACAATCACCCAAATCGCCAAAATGGTAATGACGGTAAAAAACAAAATGCCCATGATATTACCTACCGTCCATATGTCTGCCAAAGGTAACATACGCTACAATTTTTTGGGGTTTACGCCATAAAAGTAATAAAAATTTTTGGAATTTCCCCGGAAAACTAAAAGTTTTCGAGTAAATCGGCCGTTTTAATAGTTCAATTTTCTTCCAGATATTCCTTGATTTTCTTAACGGCCAGATGGTAGTGTGTTTTGAGCGCTCCTTCCGATAATCCTAACAAATCGGCCATTTCCCGGTATTTCATTTCGGAAAAATAACGCAAGCGAAAAACTTCGGCTTGCCTTGGCGGAAGTTTTAGTAAGGCTCGCTCCAGCCGGAATGCGGCTTCGTCGCCGGAAAACCAAGGGTCGGAATGTAAATTTTGTAAAAGCTCCCGCTGTAAATCTTCATCGTCAACCCTATGATATTTCTTGCGCAAAAATCGTAAGCTCTCGTTTTTGGCAATGCGATACATCCAAGTAAACAATTGACTTTTCCCTTTGAACCGGTGAATGTTCAAATGAATTTTGGTTAGTGTTTCCTGCATCACGTCATCGGCATCCGAATGGGTTTTTACGATAGGCCGAATAACCGAATACAACTTGGGACCGTAGTACCGGATAATCAACCGGATTCGACGATCGGGATTTTTTTCGTTCAGGATTAACTTGTCGGGATGGTCTTGCATGACAACAGTTTAGATTCCGGTTCCCGGCAAATGGTTTAATCCTTTTGCACCGGATCCGGCTTCACCGGGAATTGATTTGTTCCATTTCGGTGAAAAAAAACACCACCTTATCGCCGAATTTTTCGGTCAATTCCCGCAACAATGCCTCCAATTCGTGCGCTTTAAAACGGTTTAAATCGTCGAAACTCCGGATGTCGAATTGCAAAACGAAGGTTTGTCCTTGCGGTTCTTGTTGCATCAATCGAAATAATGCGGCATTTTGCAAAAGTCCGCTCCGCGTCATAGCCGGAATAAATACCCGGTGCACAAAATCGAGCCATTCACCCGAGATTTCGTCTTCCACATTAAAACTGAAATTGAAACGTATCATGGATTGATCGGGATTTCATTATTTTTTTCAAAAAAATCCGCCAGTTCCCGGTCGTTTTTCAAGCGCGGAATTTTATTTTGGCCGCCCAAACGTCCCACCGAAGCCATATAGCGATTAAAAGCTCCTTTCTTAACCGGTGTAATGACCGCCGGACGTAAAATTTTGCCTTTGATCAAATCGCGGTAATAAATATTTTGCTTTTGCATAGACTCATCAATAATGCCTGCAAATTTTTCTATAGACGAAGGCATGCGCCTAAATTCCACGAACCATTCGTGATAAGGCAATCCCGAAGCGGGAGTAACTTGCGGTGCCACGCTGAATTCCGCCACTTCGGCATCGCTTCCGGCCAAAGCTTCAGTCATGGCCGTTTCGATTTCCTTGGCAATCACATGTTCGCCGAAGGCCGAAATAAAATGTTTAACACGCCCCGTAACTTCCAATCGATAAGGATTGGTGGATGTGAAACGGACCGTATCCCCAATTAAATAAGCAAATAATCCGGCATTGGTGGTCAATACCACGGCATAATCACGACCGGTTTCCACTTGATCCAGTGTCAACCGTTCGGGATTGTGTTGAAAAACCTGTTCCGAAGGAACAAATTCGTAAAAAATCCCGTGATTGAACAATAATCGCAAATCACGACGTTGATAATCATCGGAAAAAGCAATAAATCCCTCCGACGCAGGATAGGTTTCCAATAAATCCACGGATCGTCCTACTAATTTTTCGAATTTGGCACGATAAGGCTCGAATGCCGTCCCTCCGGAAATGAACAAGCTGAATTCCGGAAACACTTCACCGACGGTTTTTCCCGTCCGTTCCGTTACACGTTCAAAGTAATGTATAATCCACGAAGGAATGCCGCTAAAAACCGTCATCGGTTGACCCACGGTTTCGTCTATGATTTTTTCCACTTTGGTATCCCAATCTTCAATGATATTCGTCTCCCAACCAGGCAATCGATTCGACTGTAAATAGCCGGGAACATAATGCGCTGCAATCCCCGACAGGCGACCCGTGGGAATCCCGCCCGCATTATCCAGCTTGGGGCTGCCTTGTAAAAAAATCATTTTTCCCCGTAAAATCGCGCTATTACCACTCCGGTAAATATATAACAACAACATATCCCGCGCCGCCGAAATATGAAAAGGTATGGACGCTTTGGAAATCGGAATGTATTTGGTGCCGGAAGTTGTGCCCGATGTTTTGGCAAAATATAACGGTCGTCCCGGCCATAAAACGTTTTTTTCGCCTTGAATAATCCGCTCTATGTACGGACGAAAAGCTTCGTAATCAGCTAGCGGGACGTTTTTCTTGAAGTCTTCATAAGATTCGATATACTTAAATCCGTGGTCACGTCCGAAAGCCGTATTCTTCGCCCTGCGAATAATCTTCTTAAACCAATATTGTTGATAAAAACCCGGATTGCGGTCCAAACGGCGATATACGGCTGCCGTCCTGCTTGCCCAAATACGCGCTATGGTTTCTTTTAAACCGGTCATGCCAAACCTGTCTTAAACCCTGAAAAATATACGGGAATTTTACCGTTCATCAAGGAATAAACCCTAACCGGTTTCATACCGGGAAATAACCGGTGTGGCGGATCCGCCGTTAATATCCAAACTTCCGATAAGGGATAAGCAAGGGTTAAATGTTCTTGAATACGACGATAAAATTTTTCGCGTACCGGCAAAGTTAACCGGCGATCATAAGGCGGATTGAAAATCAACTTTACCGGTCCGGGAATTTTTTTGGTGTCAAAAAAATCTTTCGCTTCACAAATCACATAGTCATCCACTTTTGCATGCGCCGCATTGCGTTTGGCCGCTTCCAGCACATGCGCGTCCCGGTCGTATCCGATAATCTTTATCAATTCGAAAGGGCGTTTGATTTTCTCCGATAAAGTTTCCTTGATTTTATTAAACAAAACATCATCGTAATCATTCCAATGCATAAAAGAAAACTCTTCCCGGAAAATCCCCGGCGGTATGTTTTTGGCCAGAAGCGCTCCTTCTATGGGAATCGTTCCCGATCCGCACATGGGATCTATCAAATGCGTATCTCCCTCCCAACGTGCCAAGCGAATTAAGCCGGCGGCCAACACTTCGTTCACCGGCGCCGGTCCCGTTTCTTGACGATAACCGCGCTTAAACAAAGGTTCGCCGGAACTGTCCAGCGAAACGGTCATTTGATCACGAAATAAATGCAAATTAATCCGGATTTCCGCTCCTTCTTTTCGCACGTCGGGACGATGCCCGAAACGATCATGAAAACGGTCGGCTATGGCGTCCTTCACTTTTTGGCTCACAAAATGCGTGTGCGAAACCGTATCCAGCTGACCCGAAACATGAAAAAAAATTCGCTTGCGCGAAAAAAACCATTGCTCCCACGGCAAATCATATATCTTATTATATATGGCCGCCACCGATTTGAGGTTGCGTAAATGCGCCACGGGCTTCAATATACGCAAAGCCGTTGCCAAGCGCAAATTCAGCTCATATATAAGCGCTTTGTCTCCATACAATTCAACCGCTCTCACTAATCGACGCGTCCGCCGAACACCCATGCGGCGAATTTCATGTTCCAAAACACCCTCCAATCCCTTCAAAGTAGTAACGATAATCTTAAACGAATCTTCATTCATCTACAATGGTTATTTTCTCGCCTAAAAACTTCGGCTTATTATTTATCCAAATATCGTAAGTTGCTTTCAATCTTGCAAACACTTCACGAATATACATCCGAAAAGCAGAGGGAACATTCGGCATCGAAGCCACATAACCCACCGGATTCATGCCCAACTTCTTCCCGATATAAATCGCCCGCCGCAAATGAAAATCCTGTGATATAACGGTTAAACTGTCCAGTCCGAAAATTTCTCGCGCCCGATACATCGAATCATAAGTACGAAATCCGGCATAATCCAAAAAAATCTTATTCGCCGGTATGCCGCTTTGCACCAAATCCTTCTTCATGGTTACCGGTTCATTGTAATATTTACTCGAGTTATCGCCGCTAATAAGTACATAATCGATTTTTCCCGCCCGATACAATTCCATTGTAGCTTTTAAACGTTGACGATAATAACCGTTGATTTTCCCTTTGGACACATATTTGGAAGTACCCAATAACAATCCCACTTTCCGGTACGGAATCCGGTCCACCGACCGGTAAACGGTATTTTTTGAATATCCGTCTACATAAAAATAATGCAATACCGCCAACAAAATCAATGCCAGCGGCAAAACGAAAAAAACAAAATACCGGTGTCGCTTCTTCAAAATCTTCCGGATTAAATCAAACGCCTAATATCTTGGCATCCACATGAAAAACCGTTTTGATATCCACTTCATAATCTTGTGTAAGCAATTGATCCACTGTCACTTTCACGCGCAAATTAAAACGGTCTTGTGTCAAATAATCTTTCAACTCGTCATCCGTCACCTCCAATTGCAATGTTCCATCTACCGAATCGGGGATATGATGCTTCCAAGCCAATAATTTTTCCGGCAAATCATCCGCCGAAATATAGATCTCAATATCACTCAAAAATCCGAAATCACCGTCAACCGGATCCAAAACCTTCAGCTCCAAATCCTTCAACTTAATGCTTTCCACCAAATCCTTGTGCGTATTGTTGTTTTCAAATTCTTCCTCGGAATTGGTGGTGACGGGCGGCAAAGGAATATCAACGGGAAAATTCAACGAAACCGTTGCCGGTATGGTTGCCTGGGAATGATAAGTCAAATTAAATTGGGTAAATTCATCGAATTTCTTACAACTACCTGTCAAAAAAAACATCGTCCCTCCCATGACAAACAAGAAAAATTTTATGCGCTTCATCTTCAACCTTTTTTCTTTAACTTTGAATTTTAAACATCAATCGTCATACAAAAATAAAGATAATCTTTCGTTTTTTTATGCAAGAAAATTTGCTTCATTTTATTTGGTATCATAAAGCATTTGACACCAGCAAATTACGTGCCGAAACCGGCGAAGCCATCGAAATTATCCATCCGGGGATTCCCAATTCCGGCGAAGGACCCGATTTTTTGGACGCACGCATCCGTTTAGACAGCCAACTTTGGGCCGGAAATGTAGAAATTCATGTCAAAGCCTCCGATTGGTTTGCGCACGGACACGAAAACGACCGGCGATATGATTCGGTTATACTCCACGTGGTTTATGATTACGATATGCCCGTTTTCAATACACAAAATGCCGAAATCCCCGTTTTAAGCCTGAAAAATTTAATTCCTTCGGCTATTTTAAAACGCTACAATACATTACATTTCCCCAAACACAAATTGGCTTGCAAAGTGTTTTTGCCCGAATTAAACGATTGGGATAAAACCGCTTGGCTCGACCGATTGTTTGTTGAAAGACTTGAACGAAAAACCGGATTACCCGAACAATGGCTCCGTTTGACTACCCACGATTGGCAAGCCGTGCTTTATCGAATGCTCTTTCGATACTTCGGAATGCCGCATAATTCCGATGCATTTGAACACGCCGCCCAAAAATTGCCCTTTAAAATAATTAACCGCCACCGGCACGACTTGGATGATCTGCAAGCACTTTTCTTCGGCATCACGGGACTGCTGGAAAACGGACCCCATGACGATGATTTCAAACAATACCTTAAACAACGCTACGACTTTTTCCGACATAAATATCGATTACAACCCGGTTTTCACCCGCTCAAATTCGGGCGAATGCGACCGGTGAATTTTCCCACCGTTCGATTGGCTCAATTAGCCATGCTATGGAACCGGCACGACAATCTGTTTGACAACCTTATCAAAAACAACGATAACGAAAAAATTCTGGAGATTTTACAAACAAACGTTCCCGAATATTGGCAAACCCACTACCTCTTCGGCCGGCCACTCAAAAAAAAATCCAAAAGACTGGGAAAAACCTTTGCAATCAACCTTCTCATCAATGTGATTTTACCGCTCAAGTGGACCTATGCACGCTACCGCAACGACGCCGAACCCGGATTTGTCTTGGACGCCGCCGAGAAACTCCCGCCCGAAAACAATCGCATCACTCGCCTGTTCTCCGAAAACGGCATTCGCGTCCAATCCGCCAAAGAATCTCAAGCACTCATTCAATTGTATGAAAATTACTGCACTCAAAATAAATGCTTATCTTGCGCCTGGGGAAATCGTTTTTTAAAACATGCTAAAAATCGATAAAATCCGTTTAGCCCTTGAAAAATACGGACTTAATGTATCTTATCGTCTGGCAGGTAAATTAGGCATCCCCGTCAGGCGCATTCAATTATTCTTTATGTATTTGTCTTTTCCTACGCTAGGTTTATCTTTTATCTTGTATATTTTCTTGGCTTTCGTTATTCGCATCAAGGATACCTTCCGCAAAAAACGCCCTTCCGTTTTCGATTTATGAGAAAATTGATCAAATATAACCTCTATAAAGCCTTATTATTACTCGTTTCACTTATCATCCTGGGCACTGCCGGTTACCGGTGGATCGCCGGCTATCCTTGGCTCGACGCCCTCTATATGACGGTTATCACCGCCACCACCATCGGATTCGGCGAAGTCTATCCGCTCAATCCCCAAGCCAAAATCTTTACCGTAATTTTTATCCTGTTCAGTATTCTGGTTTATGCTTATTCACTCACCGCCATTAGTGAATTTATCATAGAAGGACATTTCTTTAAAGAACTTAACCGTAAACGTATGAAAAGAAAAATCAGACAACTCGGTAATCACGTAATACTCATAGGCTTAGGCAAACAAGGCCTGCATACATTGGAACAACTCAAAAAGAAAAACCACCCCGTAGTAGTCATTGAAAAAGACCCCAAGAAAATCGAAATGCATGAAGAACACCTGGATTTTTATCTGGAAGGCGACGCCACCAGCGACGATTTGCTCAAAACCGCCGGCATTGAAAACGCTCGCGCACTCATCGCCACCACCAGCAACGACGCCGACAATTTGTTTATCACCTTCTCGGCTCGACAACTCAATCCCAAGCTGAAAATCATTTCACACGCCACAGACGAACGAACCGAAAAAAAACTTAAACTCGCCGGCGCCGACGAAGTAGTCATGCCCTTCCGTATCGGTGGCGAATATATGGCTTCCCTTATTACCACTCCGGAACTAATGAATTTCTTGCGCATGCTATCGGTAGAAAATCCCGGACATGAGAATTTGATCGAAAAAATCGACGTGAAAGAATTACCCGCCCAATTTCGTCATAAAACCATCGCCGACTTGGACCTTCGACGCCAAACCGGCGCAACGGTAATCGGATTTCGTAAACCCGACGGAACTTTTATTATCAATCCGCCCGCCAATACTATTCTGGAAGAAGGCTCCTCCATCATTGTTTTGGGCCAGCCGGATCAAATTCAAAAATTGAACCGGATTTTTCATTTGGAATCATTGTTGTCCGATAAAAAATCAGAATCTATATCAAAAAACAAGCGGAGCTGAGAAAATTCAAACTCCGCTTGTATCTTTGTGTTACAATAAAAATCAAAGACATGAGCAAAGATATAAATTTT
>Ga0256834_1001440_pt1 | contig 16167 bp, 14 predicted proteins | sample 4281140metaG_FD_190536 | JGI IMG/M metagenome (GOLD analysis project Ga0256834, IMG submission 190536) | Hydrothermal vent microbial communities from East Pacific Rise, Pacific Ocean - 4281-140 | ecosystem: Environmental > Aquatic > Marine > Hydrothermal vents | place: Pacific Ocean: East...
ACAACCACATCATTACGAAGAACACGGATAGGTTCGCTTTTCTTAACCTTGCCTTCGATAACTAAACAACCCGCGATATTACCAAAGCCAGAACCTGTAAATACGTCTTTAACTTCTGCAATACCGATAAGCTCTTCACGAAGCTCAGGCTTCAATAGACCACTCATTGCATCACGAACATCGTCGATTAGTTCATAGATGATGCTGTAATAACGAATTTCAGTATCAGACTCAGCGGCAACACGTCGTGCAGAAGCATCTGCACGTACGTTAAAGCCGATGATTACTGCGCCAGCACCTTGTGCCATACTGATGTCTGTTTCACTTAATCCACCAACGCCAGATGAGATGATTTGTACTGCAACCTCAGATGTTGATAATGCTGTAAGTGAGCTTTTGATTGCTTCTAGTGAGCCATTTACGTCTGCTTTTAACAATACTGATAAAGTAGATTTGTCAGCATTCTGCATTTTCTCAAACATTGCATCAAGCTTGGCGGCTTGTTGTGCCGCAAAACGACCTTCACGCTCTTTTTCGTGACGCTGTTCAGCAAGTTCACGAGCACGACGCTCATTTTTCATTACAAGTAAGTCTTGTCCTGAAGCAGGAGTACCAGAAAGACCAAGAATCTCTACAGGTGTGGATGGACCAGCCTCTGGAATCATTTTACCCATATCATCTAAAATAGCGCGAATACGACCGTATTCAGAGCCAGCAAGAACGATGTCGCCTTTTTTCAGTGTACCTTCTTGAACAAGAACGGTTGTAACAGCACCTTTCCCTTTTTCAATACGAGATTCGATAACCGAACCTTTTGCAGGACCTTCAGTACGGGCTTTAAGTTCTAATACTTCAGATACCAATAGGATGGCATCAAGAAGATCATCAATACCTGTTCCTTCTTTTGCAGAAACATTTACAAATACGTCTTCTCCACCCCAATCTTCAGGGATAACTTCAAATTTAGATAGCTCACTTTTAACTCTTTCAGGGTCGGCAGACTCTTTATCTATTTTATTGATTGCAACAATTAAAGGAACACCAGCAGCACGGGTGTGCTTAATTGCTTCTTCTGTTTGAGGCATAACACCATCATCAGCTGCAACAACTAGGATAACAATATCCGTTGTTTGAGCGCCACGTTCGCGCATTTGAGAGAATGCTGCGTGACCTGGTGTGTCCAAAAATGCAATTGTACCGTTGTCTTTCTTAACTTGATAAGCGCCAATATGCTGAGTGATGCCACCCGCTTCGCCAGATGCAACGCGACTTTCACGAATGTAATCAAGCAATGATGTTTTACCGTGGTCAACATGCCCCATGATAGTAACTACAGGAGGTCGAGGACTAAGCTCATATCCGCTTACATCTTCTAGTAGTGACTCTGATGAAGCTTCTTCGTCTTCAGATTTTCCTGCTGTTGCAACATGGCCCATTTCTTCAACGATTAATATAGCTGTATCTTGGTCAACCACTTGGTTGATAGTCGCCATTACGCCCATGCCCATCATAGCTCTGATAACATCAGCGCCTTTTACCTTAAGCATCTGAGCAAGCTCTGAAACAACAATTGTTTCAGGGATTTCAATAGTGTGCACAACAGTTTCTGTTGGCATTTCGAACCCGTGATCCGTTGACTGCTCAATTTTAACGTTTCTTGAGCGTTTGCCTTTCTTCTTACGACGACCACCTTGACCATTTTTGATATGAAGCTGGCCTTGGCCTGGTGCGCCACTACGACCTTGGAAAGGCTTTTTCTTGCCTTTATTGGCATTAGCATTGGGTGATGCAGGGGCAGTTGTTGGTGCGACTTTTTTAACAGGCGCTGGAGCAGGTTTACGTTTAGGAGGTGATGCTCGCCTCTTGAACATAGATGATGCTTCTTCACGTGCTTTGTTAGCTAAAGCTTCACGCATTTCTTTCGGAGTTAGTTGCTTAACTGGCTCTGGTGCTTTTTCTTCAACAGGAGCTTCTACTTCTGTGATTGTTTCAACAGGCTCAGTTACTGCAGTTTCAACTTCAACTGCTTCAGTAACCTCAGTAGTTTCTTCTTTTGTTACTACTGCTTTCTTTTCGGCTTCTTCAGTGGCTTTCACAGCATCTTTTTCAGACTTTGCGATAGCCTTTTTGTCACTGGCTTCTTTGCGGTCTGCTTTAGATTTATCCATCGCTTCTTCGCGAGCTTTTCTTTCGTTAGAAAGTTGGTCAGCAAGTTCACCGGAGCGATTAGCAGAAGCTTCTAGCTCTTCAATATTAGCAGTATCAGTTGTCGCTGCTACAGGAGCAGGGCGGCTAAAGTTTTTCTTGCGTCTTACTTCAACCGAAACGCTACTTTTACCATGTGAATTTGAAACATCGATTTCACTGGTTGAGCGACGTTTAAGCGAGATCTTTCCCGTTGATTTTTTTGCCGTTGTGGTGCTGCTAGCCCCTGTACGAATATGCTCTAGTAGTGCGAGCTTTTGCTTGTCCGTGATGGTGTCATCAGCGCCCGAAACTTTCATTCCTGCATCTTGTAACTGTTGCAGTAAGGTTTCTACAGGAGCTCCGATAAGTTCGGCGAGTTGTTTTATGCTTGTATCTGACATTTAATTTATCTCCTATTGGTTTACACATTTGAAGCTTTGTCATCTGAACTTTCTTCAGATTCTGCTTTAGCTTCGGCAAACCATGGCTCACGTGCAATCATGATCAGTTTTGCGGCTTGTTCTTCGTCTTCAATACCGTCGATATCTAGTAACTCGTCGGTTGCTTGTTCGGCAAGATCTTCCATTGTACAAATGCCTTTGCTCGCAAGTAACTGAGCAAGTGCATTATTCATGCCTCGCATTTCTAGCAAGTCTTGGGCTGGTTTTCCGCCTTCGCCTGTGATGGCTAGTGCTAGTAATGCATTACGTGCACGACTTCTTAATTCTTCAACAATCTCTTCATCAAACTCTTCGATTTTTAAGAATTCTTCTGCAGGAACGTAAGCAACTTCATCTAAACTTGCAAAGCCTTCTTCTACAAGGATGTTTGCAACTTCTTCGTCAACTTCTAGCTTGTCAGCAAATAGAGCAACGAGCATACCTTGTTCACTACGTGTTTTGTTCTCAGCTTCTTCTTCACTCATTACGTTGAGCGTCCAGCCAGTTAGTTGGCTAGCAAGGCGTACATTTTGACCGCCTTTACCAATAGCTTGAGCAAGCATTTCTTCGTCTACGCCAATATCCATGCTCTTTTTATCTTCATCTATTACGATAGATAAAACTTCTGCTGGTTGCATTGCATTAATGACGAAACGAGCAATATCATCATCCCAAGGGATAATATCAACACGCTCATTATTCATTTCATTGGTAACTGTTTGAATGCGTGAGCCACGCATACCAACACAAGCACCGACAGGATCAAGGTTAGGCACATTGGCACGAACCGCAATCTTAGAGCGAGAACCTGGGTCACGCGCAGCACCCATAATATCAATAAGGTCTTGTCCGATCTCTGGTACTTCAAGCTTTACTAGTTCGACTAAGAACTCTTCATCAACACGAGAGACGATCATACGGGGTCCGCCGCGTCCTTCCTCATCAATCTCTTGTAGAATACCGCGCATACGGTCACCTGTACGTGCCATCTCGCGAGGGATCATTTGATCGCGTGGGATAATTGCTTCGCTATTTTCACCAAGGTCTAAAACGATACCACGGCGATCAACTCGTTTAACGGTGCCGAGTACGATTTGACCGACTTGATCTTGGAATGCATCAGCTACTTTTTGGCGCTCTGCTTGACGCACTTTCTGCATGATAACTTGCTTGGCGATTTGAGCAGTGATTCTGCCAAACTTGATTGATTCAACTTCTTCTTCAAGAAACTCACCAATTTCTAAGCCTAGTTTTCTATCATCTGCATAACTTTTTAATATATGTCTTTCTGGAGACTCGAAGTCTGGGTTTTCATCATCCATGATCTCCCAGCGACGAAACGTATTGTAATCACCAGATTCGCGATCAATATCTACTCGAAAGTCTTGTTCTGCTCCATATTTTTTGCGTGTAGCAGTAGCGATTGCTATTTCTACTGCTTCAAAAATATCAGCAGGGTCTAGGTTCTTTTCATTAGATACCGTCTCTACGACGTATAGTATTTCTTTGCTCATAGCTGTTTAACCTTTCAGTCAGTCCAGAATTAGTCTGGCACGATCAATGGACTCATAAGGGATTGCAAATTCTTCGTTATCTACCTTTACGGTGGCAACACTTTCGTTTGCACTCACTAATAACCCTTTAAAATTTCTTCTGTCATCTATTCGTGTTCGGGTACGTATTTTTATTTTATCACCGATGTAGTGTTGATATTGATCTGCCGTAAATAAAACGCGGTCCATACCAGGTGATGATACTTCTAATATATAGGCAACAGGGATAAGGTCTTCAACATCCAGTGCCGCTCCAATTTGGCGGCTGACTAATCCGCAGTCATCTACGCTTATGCCAGTGTCAGTTTTTTCAATAAATATACGTAACAACGCGCTTTCGCCGTGGGGGCGGTATTCATAGCCCCAGAGTATAAAGCCTAGGCCTTCTACGGTATTTTTTACTAAGTTATCTAGCGCTGTTTGCACGTACTTTCCTATAATATTGATGTGTTTTATATTTTTTTATCTGTATTTTCTCATAAAACACAAATGGTAAATAATAAAAAAGCCCCGTTAAAACGGGGCTTTTTTATTATGAAAACTGCGATGAATTGCAACTTTCTTGAAACTTGGTAGCGGGGGCAGGATTCGAACCTACGACCTTCGGGTTATGAGCCCGACGAGCTGCCAGACTGCTCCACCCCGCATCAGAGGGAGCGTATTATAGGGGGATTATCTTTAAGTGCAAGTAATATTCTAGTTTTTTATATAAACTAGTTATAGATTTTTTTCGATTAATTTTTTAAGCTTTTCTTCACTTAAATAGCCAGCGAATACTTCCAATATTATTTGCTCTCTACTAATTAATATCGTGTATGGTAATGCGCCATCAGGATTGCCGTAATCACTTGCAGTTCTGTGTACTTCTTCAACACCGTAGGCGGTTGGGTAATTGAGCCCAACTTCTTTCATGTAAATATTAACAGCTTCTTTATCTTCGATAGCAGCCCCAAGGATTGTAAACCCTTTATCTTTATATTCTTCTTGGATTTTAATAAATCCTGGGATTTCAGCGCGACAAGGTGGGCACCATGAAGCCCAAAAATTTAATAAAACTAACTTGCCTTTGTAGTCGGTGAGTTTTATTTGACCTTTGTTTGCAGAGGGAAGGTTAAAATCTGGTGCAACTTTACCAACCTGCCCAGTAGTGAATACAGGGGCGCGTTGATTGTACTTTCTTACTCCGTAAGCAGAAGCAAGGCCAAGAAAAACTAAAAATATTATGGCTAGATGTACTTTTTTCATGCTATTTAACTGTGTTCAAAAACTGGATAACATGATCGTTAAAAGGTTTTGCCTTCATTTCACCTACTATTCTATAAGGTAGGTTTTCTTGGCTATTCTTATCGAAGAATAATATTCCTGGAGGGCCAAACAAGCCAAATTTCTTGAGTAGGGCTTTATCCAAGTCATCATTAGGTGTCACATCAGCTTTTAATAAAACAGTACCCTTTAGTGATTCAATAACTGCTTTGTCTGTAAATGTAAAAGCCTCCATTTCTTTACAAGAAATACACCAATCTGCATAGAAATCTAGCATTACAGGTTTATTTTGTTGTTTTGCAAGTGCAAGTGCTTCATTAAGACCATCAATGCCTTTGATTTTTTTGAATATTAATTTTTGATCTTTAATATTTTGCTGAAGTGACCCTCCGCCTACAAAGCTACCTTTTAAGGGCTGGATTAAATTACTACTGCCGCTGGCCGCACCAAATAATAACATTGCTCCGTAAATTAGTGTAACGAGGCCGCTTGCTTTAAAGAAGCGTTTCCAGCCTGTGCTAGCTTCATTTAAAGTATCAAGAGCACCCATGTAAATAGCGGTGAATACGACAAGTATGCCTGACATTAATAAAATGACTTGCATGGGTAGAACACGCTCTAGCATCCAGATAGCGAGGGCTAGCATCATAATGCCGAAGCCTGCTTTTACCTTATCCATCCAAGCACCTGCTTTGGGCAATATTTTTCCCGCAGATGTACCAATAATCATTAGTGGTACACCCATGCCAAGCCCCAGTACAAATAGTGAGGATCCACCAACAATGACATCTTTAGTTTGTGCGATATATATTAAAGCACCTATTAGTGGGGCTGTTACACAAGGGCCTACGATAAGAGCAGATAAGAAACCCATAATGCCAGCACTCATCATGCTGCCACCTGTTTGGCTATTACTTAGGCTGGTAAGTTTACTTTGTATGCTGGCAGGCATTTGTAGCTCATAAAAGCCAAACATAGACAGCGAGAGAATTACAAACAAAATTGCAAATGCACCAAGAACCCATGGGTTTTGCAAGGCAACTTGTATATTTTCCCCGCTTAATGCAGCGAGGACACCTATAATGGCATAGGTAAGCGCCATTGCAAGAACGTAAGACAATGAAAGGAAGAATGATTTTTTCGTCGTATTATCGGTGCCCTGCCCAGCGATGATGCCTGAAAGTATAGGGATCATAGGGAATACGCAGGGAGTAAAGGTTAATGCTAAACCTGCTAAGAAAAAGGTGAGTAAAACAATTAAGAATTTTTCATCTCGTAGTTGATTTGCAAAACTATCTTGTTCAGATATTTTAGTAGTAGGAGTAGATGCATTATTGTTTTTGTCGGTTTCAATGGTGGCAATAGGAGTCTTTGTGTTAGTTGTCGTTGCAATCTTTGCAGACGCTAAATCAATAGTTTGAGATTTTGTCTGAGGTGGATAGCAAATACCCGTTAGTTTAGAGCAGCCTTGGTAACTTGCCTTGATAGTGACAGATTCAGCAGTGCCGATTAAGGGTAGACTAACGTCAAAATTATCATAATAACTTACGACATCTCCAAAATAGGGGTCATTTTCTTCGATGCCCTGAGGGAGTAGTGGTTTACCAAGTGAGATGCCGGTGGTTGGCTCCGTTATTTTGAAGCCTAATTTATGCTGATAAAGATAATGTCCTGGTGTGATGCTCCAACGCACACTTAAATTTTGTTTATCAACAGCAATAATATCAAAGCCAAATGCTTTATCAGGGTGAAGAGGGGCATTGGCATCACCAAGAGTTGAGATGCCTAGCTCTTTAGCAAGATTAAACCCTTTCTTTGGTGATGATTCTATCTTGGTTGTTGTGGGCGCTTCCGTTTCTAATGCCGCAAGTTGAAGGGTTAAAGTTTTCTTTTGCGGGGGGTAACAGACGCCAATATCTGCACAGCCCTGTGATTTTGTTTTTAATGAAAAGCTAGTTGGAGCAGTGTTGCTACGAATAATTGGAATATTAACAACCATCTTATTACGGTAAACTTCAACCTTGCCAAAACCGGGGTCGTCTTTCATTTTCCCCTTTGGGAAAGTTGGCGTACCCAGTGTTATTCCGTCTGTATCACTTTCAAACGAAAAGCGTTTACGGTACATATAATAACCGTCTGCTATATCCCATGTAGCTTGAATGCTATTAGGTGTGTTTTGTGATACTGAGGCTTTAAAGGCTATATCAGGTTTAAGTAGGTCATCAGGACTTGCTGAGAATCCGTTTAAGTTGAAGAGTAGTAAAAATGAAGTAGCGAAGAATGTAAATAAAGTATTTTTCATTATTTTATAGCGTTGATTATTATGAATAGTAGAATTATACACATTTACGTTGCAGGTGGCTAAGCTGGATGCAAAGCTAAATTAATAGTTTCCCACTTTAAGTCAAGTGTTTAGTAATAAAGTACTTTTAGTATTGCAAACAAAACTACTAGTGTAGTATATTACCATATTCTAATATTTGTATTATGGAGAAGAATAATGGCACTTTGGGTATTGTTGATTTGGCTGGTCGTTGGTGTAATTACAGGTTTTCTTACGCGTAAAATTTCTAAAAGAGTTTCTGCTTTTGGCATGATAGGCGATGGGATTTTAGGTGGTGCTGGTGGAGTAATCGGTGGATACCTTGTTGCATTAACAGCAATTGGTAGTACGCTAGGTGGTTTATTGCTCACAATTGCAGCGGCAATTTTTTGCGCTGTGTTAGCGGTATGGGCAACAAAATTCATTACTCACCCGTAAACTCATAAGAGCTTAGAAATCATTATGGATAATCATCAGAAGAAAGAAGGCCAGCAAAAAAGTTTTTTTGAACGTATGGGGGAGTTATTAAATACGCCACTACCAGGAACAATCTCAAAAACTACATCTCCTGTAACGCCCGTAGAAAAAAACGATGATTCTATGCTAGCGCGTGTTAAAGAAATTTTAAATACTCCATTGCCTGGGAGTAAGGCTCTGGATAAAAAACTGGTAGAAGCTACATCACCAAAAATTACGGAAGCAGATGTACAAGAAAACTGGTGGGAAACTGATTGGAGCGCTTTCAAAGCACATCAAGAGCAAGATCGTAAAGGCTTAAACATCAAACAGCGCCAAGACCAAACTGATTTTGCAGAATACCAAGAGCAAGAGCGCAAGCAATTTGGAGCTTATCAAGCACAAGAGTTTGATTTGTTTCAACAACAGCAGCAAGCTAAACTGAATTGGATTCAAGAACAACAGCTTGCACAAGCTGCAGGCGTACAAGTGTCTGGAATGATTCCACCAGTAGCGCCTGTTGCACCACTTGCTCCTGAGATGCCAACACCACCTTGGATGAATTCATAATAACTAGTTGCTTTTAATAAGTGTCAGTTCTTCATCGGAAAAGAAGCTTACTTATGAACTGCAAGGCTCCCTTTTTCTATTCACTTTGATGATTATTAGATGCTATCTGGATCATTAGGTTAAAACTGTTTATAGTTTCGTCTCATTCATCAGATAAAGTCTTACTGGAAATAATTAAATGATTGCTAACGACGTACTACGCCGTCTTCGCTATATTTTCGATCTTAGCGATTCAAAAATGATTGTGTTATCAAGTAATGGTAAACACAAAGTAACTCGTACAGAGATTAGTGATTGGCTCAAAAAGGACGATGACCCTTCTTATAAGGTCTGCAGTGATACACAATTTGCAATTTTCCTTAATAATTTTATTTCAGAAAAACGTGGCAAACGCGATGGAGCTCAGCCAGAGCCAGAGAAGCGTCTAAGCAATAATATGGTTTTTATGAAATTAAAAATCGCATTAAACTTAAAGGCTGAGGAAGTATTGGAAATATTAGAGTTGGCTAATTTTAAATTAGGCAAGCATGAGTTAAGTGCTTTTTTCCGTAAGCCCGGACATAAGCACTTCCGTGAATGTAAAGATCAGGTATTGCGTAATTTTTTACAGGGTTTGGCGGTTAAATATCGAAATGTCACTAATAAAAATACTGATGGTAAGAAGTCGATAAAGCAAACGGCCCCATCAGATATAAAAAAGCCATCTTCTAGTCTGTATACCAAAAAAATACCCCCTAAATAGTCTTTTTACTAGATCACCCCCCCTCTTTTTCGATGATTCGTATGAGTTTTGTTGTTTTTGCGTATTCTTTAAATGAAAATTTATCGATAGAATTCGATATTCCTCCTGAAAGCATCTCGGAATACTTGTGCTTGCGATACAAATCATCGAAAAAGAGGGGGGGTGATCTATAAAAAATAGCTATATTCTCTGTTTTTTAGCTAAGGCGCTACGGGGGATCGTGGAAGCAGGTTATTCCATGCAGAATGATGAAGTCTGGCCTTTAGATAAAATATTAAAAATTGCAGATAAGGCTATGCATACAACGGTGTTAACGAATTTGTATGATGAAATGAAAGACAGACCTGTCGATGTGGATTTACAGGGTATGTGGAAACGCCTTGGTGTGAGTTTGGATGGAAGGTGAGTTGTTTTTGATGATAAGGCACCTCTAGCATCTTTGCATAAAGCACTTCTATATGGTGAGTGATAGTAAAAACTGATAAACGATACTACCGCTTAGCGGAAAAATTTGTACTCAAGTTAATTGGGCATACACTGTTGAAATGTCTAATTATCAAAACAACCGCATCGAGGGTATTACTTACTTCTTCACTGTTAGGCTAGAAAATGGTGATGATTACTTGGTGGGTAATATAAAGTTGTTCCAAGCGGCTTTGCGTAGTGTAATGAGAGAGCGTCCTTTCTATATTGATGCCATGGTAGTGCTGCCAGATCATATTCATTGCTTATGGACCTTGCCTATTGTTCGAAGTGATTTTTTAGTTAGATGGGAATCAATTGAGAAAAGGTTTACAAAGTTGTTATTTACTTCAAAATCATCAATCACCAAAGATATAAAGTCACCGATTCAAAAAATATGGGAATATCCAGTTGAGCTGGAAGAAATAGTGGATGAACTCGATTACAAAACACACATGGATTATATTCACTTTAATCCTGTCAAACATGGTCTAGTCGATCAAGTAGTGGAATGGCCATATTCAACATTTCATCGTTTGTCAGCCCGTGGGCTCTACCCTTTAGAGTGGGGTGAGGATGTTTCTCTGGGGATTGAGGAGGTTATTTAATATTTTTGTGAGAATATTTTCTTGGTCGATTTATTGCCAAAGCCACAATCACTAGAATAGCACCTGCAACCGTCATCCAACTCCATTGCTCATCAAAAAATAACCAACCTTGAAATGCTGTAAATGGTGGGACTAAATAGAAGTAGCTGGCGACACGCGTGGCTTCTCCATGGCGAATCATATAAAGCAATAATAAAACTGCGATGAAAGATAGAACGATAACGAGCCATGCGAGTGTTGCTATAAATGTGAAATTCCATTCCACGGTGCCTACTTCTGTGGTGAGTGATAGCAGGGCGAATAAGAGCAAGGTGGCGCCGTATTGGTAGCTAGAACCAGTAATAAGGTCTACATTTTGTGCAAAACGTTTTTGTATTAGTGTTCCTGCGACAATGGCAGGTAGTGCAACAAGTAGCCAAATAATCCCTTTAGTTGTTACTGTTCCTTCCCAGCTAGATGCCCCGTAGAGAACAATAATTACACCAATAAGACCTAATGATAATCCTAACCATTCACCCTTTTTGATAACAGTGTTCAGTACTACTCCTGAAAAAACAGCGAGTAATAATGGGTTTAAACTGGTAATCAGTGCGGTCAATCCTGTGGGCATATTGGCATTAATGGCGGCAAAAACACCCCCTAGATATATTCCATGAATTAATACACCGACTAGTGCTTGGATTCCAGCATCAAATAAGCTAATTTTTGGACGTTTTAAAATTACAATGAGAATGAGAAATAAAGGAACAACAAAAACCATTCTCCACATTAATAATGTGAAAGGTTCTGCATAGGGTAGGCCAAACTTTGCGCCCACAAAGCCTGTAGACCAGAGTAAAACAAATATAAAAGGAATATAGCGAACCATGATTGAATTTTATTGTTCTTTGTTTGTAATAGAAAGAAACAGTTTTAATTTAGATTAATCGGTACAATATACGCAATGAATATTTCCGCCCCTGACATTTTCTCTTATCGCAAATTCTGGCCACACAAGTTTGGTACGGCATCTGTGTTGCCTATGTCGCGAGATGAAATGGATGATTTAGGCTGGGATTCTTGCGATATTATCATCGTAACGGGCGATGCGTATGTCGATCACCCTAGTTTTGGTATGGCAATTATTGGACGTTTGTTGGAGTCGCAAGGCTTTCGCGTGGGGATAATTTCACAACCTGATTGGCGTTCGGCAGAAGATTTTCGCAAGCTAGGCAAGCCAAATTTATTTTACGGTATTGCGGCAGGTAATATGGATTCAATGGTGAATCATTACACCGCAGACCGAAAGCCTCGCTCGGACGATGCTTATACCGCAGGTGCAAAAGCTGGCAAGCGCCCTAATCGTGCAACCGTTGTTTATGCTCAACGCTCGCGTGAGGCGTTTAAAGGTGTACCCGTTATAATTGGTGGTATTGAGGCGAGTCTTCGACGTATTGCTCAATATGATTATTGGACTGAAAAAGTCAGACGTTCAATCCTGCCTGACTCAAAAGCTGATATGTTGCTTTTTGGAAATGCGGAGCGCGCGATTGTTGAGTTGGCACACCGCCTTGCGGCAGGCGAAAAGATTGGTGAAATCACCGATATTCGTGGCACTGGCTTTATGCGCCAAGGAATTCCTGAAGGCTGGACCCTGATTGACTCTACTGATATTGATGAGGTTGGTTCGATAGAGCATCCTGATGCAAATCCGTATATTGATACGACAAAAAGTAACGATTGTAAAAAGAATGACTCACAAGAAGAAGATAAAAAAACGGAAGATAAGCTTAACAGCACTGCCGCTAAAATCATTCATTTTCATGAACGCCCAAAGAAGCTAGACCGCACAACCACGGTCATTCGTTTGCCGTCTCACAATCAAGTTGTTGAAAGCAAGATTTTGTACGCACACGCTTCAAGAGTTTTTCATCTGGAAACGAATCCAGGTAATGCACGAGCTTTAGTGCAAATGCACGGCAAGCGAGATGTTTGGCTAAACCCTCCGCCACAACCGTTAAGCGCGCCAGAATTTGATCGATTGTTTGAAATGCCTTACACACGTAGACCGCATCCATCTTATGGCGATTTAAAAATCCCAGCTTACGATATGATTAAGTTCTCTATCAATATTATGCGTGGCTGTTTTGGAGGCTGTACTTTTTGCTCAATCACCGAACATGAGGGGCGAATTATTCAAAGCCGTTCGGAAGATTCGGTGATAAGAGAAGTCGAGGCGATTCGAGATAATGTGCCAGAATTTACGGGTATTATTTCTGATCTGGGTGGTCCTACGGCGAATATGTATCGCCTATCATGCAAGAGCAATAAAATAGAAGAATCATGTCGTCGGTTGTCTTGTGTGTATCCTGGAGTTTGTGAAAACCTCAATACTAATCACAAGCCACTTACCAAGCTTTATAAACGAGCCAGAAATGTAGAGGGTGTTAAACGTGTCTTTATTGCATCGGGCTTACGTTACGATTTAGCCATTCGTGATCCTGAATATGTAAAAGAGTTGGTTACGCATCATGTGGGTGGTCGTTTAAAAATAGCACCTGAGCATACCGAAAAAAGTACACTTTCAAGAATGATGAAGCCACCGATTGGTAGCTATTATAAATTTAAAGAATTGTTTGAGAAATATTCAAAAGAAGCGAATAAAGAGCAATACCTTATTCCTTACTTTATCTCATCGCACCCAGGAACAACGGATGAAGATATGCTGAGCTTGGCAATTTGGCTAAAAGATAATAAGTTTAAACCCGATCAAGTTCAGCAATTTATCCCTACACCAATGGCATTGGCCTCAGCGATGTATCACACGGGTGTAAACCCGCTTAAAAAAGTAGGCTCAGATACTGAGCATATCGACACTGCAAAAACTGCAAAAACAAGAAAGCTTCATAAAGCTTTTTTACGTTATCACGACCCAGAAAACTGGCAGATGATTCGCGTGGCGTTAAAGCGCATGGGTAGAGAAGATTTAATTGGCAATAAAAAAGAGCATTTAGTGCCTGAGTTTACCCCTCGTTTAGAGAAGAAAGGTGGAAGAAATAGTAATAAAGGTAATGACTTTCATCACCGCATAAAGGTGAAAACAAACGGCAATCCAAGAAAAGGTCAGTCTTTTACAAAGCCCAAAGCGAAGAAGAAAAATACAGGAAAACCATCTCGACGTAGATAGTGATTAACTTGTCTTATTAGGATGTTGTCCTAACCGTAAGCCAAGCATGAATGATTAGTGTGAGCATAATAACAGCGCCACCAACGATGACGTATATTGAAGGTGTCTCGTTCAAGAATATCCACGCTAAATATGCACCAAAAACAGTTTCCAGTGGCATGATCATCCCCACTTCTGCTGCAGGCATATAACGTGGCCCTAGCGTGATCAGTGAAAAAGCCAATGTTATCACTAACCCCATTAGTAATAGATAGGGAATGGCGGTTGCCTCTAAGTAAAGAGGGCTTGCAGTGAAAGCAATGGCCACTGCTGCTATAGCACTAGTGGTTAAGCCTGCAATCGCCATAGCAGGGATCATATTAATGCTCTTTGCTTGTCTTGTAATAGTGAAGTTGATTGCCAGTAATATTGATGTCATTAAGGCGCTCATATCACCCCAGAACCCCCCGTGTTTAAAGCTGTTGAACATAATAGCACTGGTAGCTACAATTATAATGAACATGGTTATCCATGTCCTTAAATTGGTTTTTTCTTTAAGAAATACCCAGCTTAACAATGCAGCAAAAACGGGCGAGGTGCTGATAATAACCAAGGCATTGGCAATACTCGTGTATTGAACGCCTATAACAAAAAATACAGTGCTTAAACCAAAGAGAAAGCCCAGCAATAAGCCTCTTTTTCCAATGCGTTTAAATTGTTTAATTGTATTGTTGCGATAGCTGATTAAAATGATCAAAACGATGCCAAGAGCGAACAATAATCCTCTCCAGAATAGGATAGTCCATGTGTCGGAGCTGACAAGGCGAACCAGTAGTGCATCAGGGCTTAAAATGAATACACCCAGTACCGTAATAAGTAGGCCTTTTAAATGTTGTGACATATTTTTAATGGTTGTTTAGTAAAAAGTAGCGTGATTTTATAGATAATCTTACTTTAGAAGGTGTTTATTTAGAAAAAGAGTGAATTAATTTAAACTACTGCTTGTATCATGGTCGAGATTCTCATAAAATGTCGCGTTCTTTGAAACAGGTCGCTGTGAGTATATATTTTATATAACAAGGCTACTTGGATTAAACCAAATTTAAGATTGTGATTAAGCTTACAACGCTTTAATTGAAATCATAAGAATATACACCTTCATTTCTGGAGAATTGAAATGGGAATTACAGTTAGTGCAAAACCTGCTGAAGTAAAACGCGATTGGTTTGTAGTAGATGCAGACGGCAAAACATTAGGTCGTCTAGCAAGTGAAGTTGCTCATCGTTTACGCGGTAAGCATAAGCCTACTTACACACCTCACGTAGATACAGGTGATTACATCGTTATCATCAATGCTGAAAAAATCCGTGTAACGGGAAATAAAGCAAAAGATAAAATGTATTACAGAAGTACAGGTTACGTTGGTAACTTAAAATCTACTAACTTTGAAAAGTTAATTGCTCATAAGCCAGAGCGTGTACTTGAATTAGCAGTAAAAGGTATGTTGCCTAAAGGTCCTTTAGGACGCGACATGTACAGAAAATTAAAAGTATACGCTGGTACAGAGCATAATCATCAAGCTCAACAGCCTATCGCTTTAGAACTATAAATAGAGATTTATAATAATGGCAACTACTACATATTATGGAACAGGTCGACGTAAGTCATCTACAGCTCGTGTATTCATGAGTAAAGGATCAGGCGCGATCGTTATTAATAAACTACCACTTGAAGAATACTTCGGTCGTGAAACGGCTCACATGATTCTAAAGCAACCACTTGTTAGTACAGAAACTAACGGTGATTTTGACTTTATGATCACAGTAAAAGGTGGTGGAGATAGTGGTCAAGCTGGCGCAATTCGCCTTGGTATTTCAAGAGCATTGCTAAAATATGACGAAAATCTACGTGGAACGCTTAAGAAAGCAGGTTTCCTAACACGTGATGCACGTAAAGTTGAAAGAAAGAAAGTTGGTTTGCACAAAGCACGTCGTGCAACTCAGTTCTCAAAGCGTTAATACTTATTGCAATAGCTCAAGTTTCGCTTTCAAAAAGCCACTGTTTTATACAGTGGCTTTTTTTTGTCTGTCATTTGAAGAGTGCGCACTTATCGAACAATGGTTTCTACAAAAACTGTTAAGTCTGTGATAAATTTAAAACTAATAATTATTTAAAAAAGAAACCACTATGCAAAAACGTTTTTCTACTAAAGACCTTGTTCTCTACACTTTTTTAACACTTATTATCTTTCTTCTATTGTTGGCAATGTACCAAGTTGATCGTCAATGGGAAAAATTAACAAAGCTTGAACAGTCATTTACAAGCCAATCTAAAGATATTGGTGGTTTACGTACAAGTCTGGCGGGTCTAGATAAAAAAATAGATCGAGGAGTGATGGTTGCTAATACATCAGGAAAT
>Ga0256834_1001441_pt1 | contig 16161 bp, 15 predicted proteins | sample 4281140metaG_FD_190536 | JGI IMG/M metagenome (GOLD analysis project Ga0256834, IMG submission 190536) | Hydrothermal vent microbial communities from East Pacific Rise, Pacific Ocean - 4281-140 | ecosystem: Environmental > Aquatic > Marine > Hydrothermal vents | place: Pacific Ocean: East...
TTTTCTTGAAAACTTTTTTCACGATTTCGATCTGTCTATATAACTTCTCGGCCTCGAAGCTTCTGGCTTAAAAGCCTTTGCTTCGGAACGGGGCGTATTCTAACCAATACAGCTTACAACGCAACCCCTATTCCTTTCTTTTTTACGTTTTTTTGAGGTTTTGTTTGTACGACCTGCTTATACATTTGTTACCCACAGAGTTATGCACACTTTAAATAAAGCTACTTAATCGATACTCGAGCAAATTTTCGCTTACCTACCTGATAAACCGCTACTGTACCTACTGATATTAATTGGCGACCATCATTATTTTTTTTGCCATCAATTTTTATGGCACCTTGCTTAGCCATTCGATGCCCTTCAGAAGTTGAAGAAAGCAAGCCGGCTTCTTTTAATAAGTTAACTAACGGCATTTCACCTGAAAAGGTAAATTCAGGCATTTCATCAGGAATGGCATTCTTACTAAACTTCGTTTCAAAGTCTTTCAACGCTTTTTGTGCCGCTTCTTCAGAATGAAACCTTGCAATTAACTCTAACGCCAACTTAACTTTTATATTTCTTGGATTCTCACCCTCTACTACGGCCTGCTTTAACGCCTCAATCGACTCAAGACTTTCAAAACTCAATAACTCATAATAACGCCACATCAGCTCATCGGAAACCGACATTACCTTACCAAACATATCATTCGGTTCATCTTTAATACCAATATAATTATTCAAAGATTTGGACATTTTTTGAACACCGTCTAACCCTTCGAGTATTGGCATCGTCAATGTACATTGCTGTGGCTTGCCATAATGACCCTGCAGAGTTCGCCCCATTAATAGATTAAACTTCTGATCGGTACCACCCAATTCAATATCGGCATTCATCGCGACCGAGTCATACCCCTGAACCAATGGGTACAAAAACTCATGAATGGCAATCGGAGTATTCGATGCATAACGATCACCAAAGTCATTACGCTCCAACATTCGTGCGACCGTCATCTTACCGGCTAATTGAATCAGCTCTGCCGCTGACATTTTTGACATCCACTCCGAGTTAAACATAACGGTTGTTTTTGCAGGATCTAAAATTTTAAACACTTGCTCTTTATAGGTTTCAGCATTACGGGCAACTTCTTCTGCCGTTAACGGAGGACGTGTTGCACTTTTTCCCGTTGGATCACCAATCATTGCGGTAAAATCACCAATCAAAAATAAAACCTCATGCCCAAGGTCTTGAAACTGTTTAAGCTTATTTATAAGCACCGTATGCCCAAGGTGCAAATCTGCTGCTGTCGGATCAAAGCCTGCCTTTACGCGCAACGGCTTTCCTGACTCCAGCTTTTCGATTAACTCTTTTTCGACTAAAATTTCTTCTGCACCACGTTTTATAATGGCTAATTGCTCTGCGACTGTTTTTATCATGTTTTAACTTTTTTTTATAATTTAACGAGACAATACGGTGTCGGTATGCAACTCCAGTGCACCCACCAGTTGAGAAACCGATGAAAGCCCGCTGGCTTTCAAATATTTTTCAATGCCCAAATTTATTTTTTTAATCAATAACGGGTCTTTTGCGATCGCTGTTCCAATAGCAACCATGCTTGCACCCGCAAGAAAAAACTCAATGGCATCTTCTGCATTGGCAATACCGCCCAACCCTATAACAGGAATATCATGCAACTTTGCCACTTGATAAACTTGATGCACCTTTAACAATGCAACAGGCTTAATCGCTGGACCAGAAAGCCCACCTTGATTATTTCCTAAAGTAGGTTTTTTTGAACGAATATCAATCTGCATTCCCATTAAAGTATTAATCGCAGATAACGCATCTGCCCCCGCATCAATCACTCGGCGAGCACCCTCTGCAATATCCGTTTGATTTGGGGATAGCTTTACAATGAGTGGTTTAGAGGTGCTTGCACGACACGCCTCAACCACTCTTGCCGCCATATCAGGGTCATTACCAAAGGTTGCTCCCCCTCTCTTTACATTTGGGCAGGAGATATTAATCTCCATAGCTGGTAGAGCGGTTTGATCAAACTGACGTACAATTTCAGCATACTCTTCAATGTTCGATCCTGAAACATTGATAATAAACTGCGACTCACTTAAATCTAACTTAGGCAAATACTCATTAATGACCACTTGTGCACCAGGATTTTGTAAACCAATCGAGTTCAACAGGCCACTTGCCGACTCCATTACACGATCGGGCTTATTACCCAATCTTGGCTCTAATGTCGTACCCTTTAAAAACACCGCCCCCACATCTCGATTGGTAAAGCCCGAGACAGACTGGTATTCTATGCCATAACCAGCATTTCCCGATGCCATCGCAACGGGTGAATTGCATTGAATTCCACAAATATTTACCGATAAATCAACCACAGACAGACCCTATTACTATGTTACATATCATTCTTTATGAACCAGAGATCCCTCAAAACACAGGGGCTTTAATTCGCCTAAGCGCCAACATGGGCGCTCACTTACACCTTATTCACCCAATCGCCTTCGACTTGAGTGAAAAAAAGGTACGCAGAGCGGGATTGGATTATGCCGAACTGGCAAACCTGCAAGAACACCAAAGCTTAAATGCCTGCTTAAAGGCCATTCAACCCAATCGAGTTTTTGCTCTCACCACGAAAACCACTCGTCACTATACCGACCCTAGCTTTACAGATGGTGATGCATTTTTATTTGGCCCTGAAACGCGCGGATTACCCGCAGAAATCATTGCAAGCTTACCTGAAGCACAGCGACTTACCATTCCAATGATTCCCGGCGGACGAAGCTTAAACCTTGCGAATGCAGTATCCGTCATGGCTTATGAGGCGTGGCGACAACTGGACTTTAATACCACACTTTAAAAGCATCTCAAAAAGATGCCAAACCCGCTACGATTTAGCCTCTCGCTTGCCTGAACGCGCCAATAAAGCAAATGCAGCCTCCTTAGGAGAAATTTGTTCAGAAACGACTTGATAAACTTGCTCCATAATAGGTAAATCCAACTGTATCTCTTTCGCCATCATTTGAACAATTCGAACGGCTTTAACGCCTTCAACCACCTGACCAAGGCTCTGCATAATTCTCTGTGCCGTTTGATCACCTTTGGCCAATTCCTTACCAAAACGTCGGTTCCGAGACAAGTCATCGGTGCACGTAAGCACCAAATCACCCAGTCCTGCCAACCCCATTAATGTCTCTGGCTGAGCACCTAATGCCTGAGCAAAACGCATCATTTCAACCATTCCACGCGAGATCAGCGCCGCGCGAGCATTAGCCCCCAAACCCAGACCATCACTCAATCCCGTTGCAATGGCAATAATATTCTTATACGCACCGCCCACTTCAACACCGACAATATCTGTTTGAGTGTACATACGGAACGCATCAAAATGAAACATGTCCGCCCAATACTGTGCATCACACTCCCTCTCCGAAGCACTGACCATCGCCGTCGGCAAGCCCTTGGCCACCTCACTTGCAAAAGTAGGACCCGATAAAACGGTTGCACCGACCTCTTTTCCCAAAATATCAAATGCAATCTGGTGCAATAAACACTGAGATGTAGGTTCAAATCCCTTTGTAGCCCAAGCAACATGACGCATGCCCTCGGGCAGATACTTTGCGACTGCTTGCAAAACACCTCTAAACGCATTACTTGGCACAACCAATAATACCGCCTCAACCGAAGCAATCGTACACTCTAATGAGGCGCTAACCATCAAATTTTCAGGAAAAGAGATGCCAGAAAGATAACGTGAATTTTCGTGAGTAGACTTCATCGCTGCAGCTTGCTCAGGGCAGTAAGACCACAGTGTCACCGCGTGCCCAGCTTTCGCTAAATGAATCGCTAACGCCGTTCCCCAAGCACCAGCGCCCAAAACAGCAACTTTTCGCTGTGGGTTAGGGTTTACCATACTGGAAAAACTAGAATTCGGCATTTCGCTCGCTACTGCTCAGTTGGCTTTTCAGCACCGCCTTCTGCTTTTTGAAGGTGCTCGTGATACATTAGCTCAAAATTCACTGGCTCCAGCAACAGTTGAGGAAATCCACCTCTTGCAACCAAATCAGACACCACTTCACGCGCATAAGGAAACAAAATACCAGGTGCTTGAACGGCTAACATATAGCCCATTTCATCTTCAGTAAAGCCAGAAATAGCAAAGATACCCGCTTGCTCAACTTCACATAAAAAAGCAATTTTTTCATCCACTTTTGTTGTCGCGGTCACTCGAACCACGACATTGTATATATCGCCCTCTATTTTTTTAGTTTCAACATTCAAATCAATAGACAACTGAGGTTGAAACTCCGAGGCAAAAATACCGGGTGCATTCGGGGATTCAAACGAAATGTCTTTCGTATAAATTTTTTGAATTACAAAAACGTGTTGTGGTGCATCTGACATAAAATTTTCCTACTAATTTGCTAACAATAAAGAATCAATCTCACCACGGGCATCCGCAGCAGATAAATCATCATAACCACCGACATGGTGATCGCCTATAAAAATTTGAGGTACAGTATTTCGCCCTGATTTTGATTCCATTTCGAGCCGAAGCAAACGACTCCCTCTGATATCAATCACTTTATACGCAATTTTTTTTGAATGCAACAAGTGCGCGGCCATCTTACAGTAAGGGCACGATGGCTTTGCATACATAATAACGTTAACCATATTTTATCCCTACTTACTTATATCTACTTAGCTGCAGCTTTCTTTTTAGCCTTTTTCGACTTTGCTTTCACTACGGGCAACCCCGCAGCCTTCCAAGCATTAATGCCGCCCGATAAATTAACCACTTGAGTGTACCCTGCTTTCACCAGCTTTGAGGCCACATTCGAAGAACGCACGCCACTCAAACAATACACAACAATAGGCTTCTCTTTATCCTTAGGCAGTAAATTCATTTTACTACTCAAATCTGAGGCAGAGATGTTTTTTGCATCACCAATAAACCCCTCTTTGTACTCATTTGAGGCACGTACATCCAGCATAAAAGCACCGTCATTAAACAAGCGTGTGGCCTCATCCGTATTTACGGACTTAAAACCAGACAAACGATCACCCAAATAACTATAAACCAACATGGCAATTATAATTACTAAAGCGACAAATAATAACGCCTGCTCTTCGACAAATTCACTAAACATTTCCAACCCCTAAATACCTTAATAATCAAACCTGATGATTTTAACAGCGAAACTCGATACAATAAATGTAATTTATTAATTATTTAAATGGCAGAAACAACACATGGGTCAAGATCTTAAACCAAAAATCAAAATCAAACAGCGTCCAACAGGCCTTCTTATTTTAGACGGATGGGGTTACCGAAAAGACATTGAGCACAATGCCATCGCGCAAGCCAACACCCCAAACTGGGATAAATTAGTCGCAAACCACCCTAACACCCTCATCGGAACATCGGGTAAAGATGTAGGGTTGCCAGAAGGACAAATGGGCAACTCGGAAGTAGGGCATATGAACTTAGGCGCAGGTCGCATTGTTTACCAAGAACTAACACGCATTCAAAAAGACATTGATGACGGTCGTTTTTTTAACAACAATGCCCTCCTCAACGCCATTGATAAAGCCACGGATCACGACCACGCCGTTCACATTATGGCACTGCTGTCCGATGGTGGCGTTCATTCACACATCAGTCACGTTAAAGCCTCTCTAACCCTCGCAACCGAACGTGGTGCAAAAACCTTTTTGCATATTTTTACCGATGGACGCGATACCGCGCCTAAAAGCGCACTGACCTATATTAACGAAATTGAAGCACACATAAAAACCCTCAAAGGGTGCTGCATTGCCAGTGTAACGGGGCGTTTTTACGCTTTGGACAGAGACTCTCGCTGGGAGCGTACACAAGAAGCTTACGATGTTATTTGCTGTGGCCAATCAGAATTTAAAGCCGCCACGGCTCAAGAAGCTGTTGAAATGGCTTATGCGCGTGATGAAACCGATGAGTTTGTACAGCCCACGGCCATTCTCAATAAAAAAGGGAAAAAATCCAAAATCAAAGATGGCGATGCCATCCTGTTTATGAACTTTCGCTCCGACCGCGCTCGCCAGATCACCAGCGCCTTTATTATTGAAGATTTTGGTGATTTTCACCGTTGCAAAACCCCCATGCTCTCCAGCTTTGTGACCCTAACACAATACAATAAAAGCTTTGAAAACTTCGGTGCCAGCGTGGCCTATCGACCCACCAAGCTTAAAAAAACCTTTGGGCAAGTCATTGCCAAACACAAGCTTCGCCAACTGCGCATTGCCGAAACTGAAAAATACGCTCACGTTACCTTCTTTTTTAACGGCGGCATAGAAGAACCCTACCAAGGAGAAGATCGTATTTTAATCCCCTCACCCAAAGTACGCACCTATGACCTGCAACCCGAAATGAGCATTGGCGAACTTACTGATAACCTGACCACCGCCATTGAATCCGATAAATACGACACCTTTATCTGCAATATTGCCAATCCAGACATGGTCGGACACACAGGAAACCTTGATGCCTGCATTAAAGCCGTTGAAGCGGTTGATAACGCTTTAGGGAAAATTATTGAATCCATTCAAAAATCGAACGGGCAAATCATCATCACCGCAGATCATGGCAACATAGAGATGCTCATTGACCCTAAAACAGGCAAACCACTTACCTCACACACAACCTGCCCAGTCCCACTCGTCTACGTTGGCCCAGAAGCACTGACTCTACGCTCAGACGGCGCACTGCCAGACGTAATTCCAACGCTGCTTGATTTAATGGGTATTAAAAAACCAGACGAGATGACGGGTAACAGCTTACGCAGCAAGGGGTGATTTTAAAATACGTGATCTAAATGCCCTAAACACAGCAACAAGGTATAAAAGCTATCAAGAAGGGGGGGGATTTTTTCTCCTCCATCCCCGACCAAACCCCCAAACAAGCCTTGCTGCACCCTTGATTATTCCCCCTTAAATACAGTATAATTCCGCTCTTATTTTTATCTTTTAAATACGCCAAAATTAGATATTTTCACTGTATATCAATGCGTTAAGCGCATAGCCGATCTAAATTTGTGAACTATTTGACCGACAGGAAACCGAATATGAATCCCTTACAAGCCCAATCAGGTCTTAAATTAACTGGCCTCTACTCCCCTGAGTTTGAAAAAGAGAACTGTGGTTTTGGTTTAATTGCCAACATGGACGACAAGCCAAGTCACAAAGTTGTTCAAATCGCGATTGAATCACTTACCAACATGACTCACCGTGGTGGTGTCGCCGCCGATGGTTGTACAGGGGATGGTTGTGGTTTATTGATTAAAAAACCCGACGTATTTTTACAACAGGCTACCCGTGAGATTGGATTTCAACTCAACGCACTGTATGCCGTTGGAATGGTTTTTTTAAGCAAAGACAATCAAAAAGCAGCGCTGGCTCGTACCACGCTTGAAGAAAAACTAACCAACAAAGGCCTTATCATTGCTGGTTGGCGCACCGTTCCGGTCAACTCGAACGTGCTCGGTGAACAAGCGGGCAAAATGGAGCCATTAATTGAGCAAATATTCGTTAATGCACCCGACACCCTAGACGAAGCCGCATTTAATCGTTTACTGTTTACCGCACGTCGCAAAACTGAAATGGCCATTGAAGCCAATGACACCGATTTTTACATCGCATCACTCAACAGCGCCCTTATTTCTTACAAAGGGCTGGTCATGCCCAAAGAGTTGCCTGAATATTATCTAGACTTACAAAATGAAGCCTTTGCTTCATCGTCTATTTCATATCATCAACGTTTTTCAACCAACACCTCACCGCAATGGCGTTTAGCGCAACCGTTCCGCTTCTTAGCGCACAACGGCGAGCTAAACACCATTCGTGGTAACCGCAATTGGGCGTTAGCGCGTCAAAGTAAATTTGAAACACCACTGCTGCCCGATTTAGCCGAGCTAAAACCACTGGTGGCACAGTCAGGCTCCGATTCCAACTCGCTTGATAACATGATGGAAATCCTCATGATGGGCGATATGCACATCTTTCAAGCCCTGCGTGTTTTAGTACCGCCTGCTTGGCAAAATGTGCCCCACATGGATCCAGATAAGCGCGCCTTCTTGGAGTACAACTCCATGCACATGGAGCCATGGGATGGTCCTGCGGGAATGGTCATTAACACAGGTAAATACGCCATTTGTGGTGTCGATCGTAACGGCTTGCGTCCAACTCGCTATGTGATTACCAAAGACCGTCACATCACCTTTGCATCTGAAATTGGAGTGTATGATTATGCGCCCGAAGACGTACTCGAAAAAGGCCGTCTAAAACCGGGGCAAGTCATTGCGGTCGATTTAGAAAACGGTACGTTGCTGAAACCTGACGAAATTGATGAGCAACTGAAAAATGCACACCCCTACCGTGAATGGATGGACGAAGGGTACATGCACATCGAAGAGTCATTAGACCAAAATGACCATACTCGTGGTTGGGACGAAAAAACCACTGAAACCTATCAAAAATACTTTCAAGTCACCTTTGAAGAACGCGATGCGGTACTCAGAGTGCTGGCCGAAGACGGACAAGAAGCCACCGTGTCCATGGGAGACGATACCCCGTTACCCGTTTTTTCACACAAGCCTCGTTCAGTCTTTGACTACTTTCGCCAAATGTTTGCTCAAGTCACCAATCCACCGATTGATCCGTTACGTGAAAACATTGTCATGTCTCTCAACACCTGTTTTGGTCGTGAACAAAACATGTTTGAAATTGGTCCCGAACACGCGCGTCGTTTAGAGGTGCAGTCGCCTGTTCTTAGCCCTGCGATGATGGAGCAACTGCTCTCCTTAACAGACAAAGACTACCAACACGCTATTATTTCTCTGCACTACAACCATGAAGAGATGGGCTTAAAAGCCGCCGTTGAAGCCGTATGCGAACAAGCCGCAAACGCGACTCAGTCTGGTATCACTTTGTTGGTGTTAAGCGATTTAGACATTAAAGAAGGCTTAACCACCATTCCCGCCGTCATGGCAACGGGTGCGGTGCATCACTACCTAATTGAACAAGGGTTACGAACAGAGGCCAATATTATTGTCCAAACAGGTACCGTACGTGACTCGCATCACTTTGCGGTTCTATTTGGCTACGGTGCAACGGCGGTTTATCCATACTTAGCGTACGAAAGTTTGGAAGACATGCGCCGTTCAAAAGAGCTTTGTGATGAACTCAGCATTAAAAAATACATCAGCAACTACCGTAAAGCCATTAATAAAGGGCTGTTTAAAATTCTCTCTAAAATGGGCATTTCAACCATCACCTCCTACCGTGGTTCACAATTGTTTGAAGCCGTTGGGTTAACCAAAGAGATTGTTGATCTCTGCTTTAAAGGCACGCCCACCCGCATTGAAGGCACCAAATTTGAGCACCTAGAACTCGATCAGCGTCGTTTAGCATGGGAAGCATTTAGCCCGCGTAAATCACTGCAACAAGGTGGACTGTTCAAATACGTGCACGGTGGCGAATACCATGCCTTTAACCCAGAAGTGGTTAACAGCATTCGTGAAGCGGTGCAAAAAAATGATCAAGCCAAATACAATGAGTTTAAAGACCTGGTAGACAACCGTCCCGCAATGACCATTCGCGACCTATTTACCTTTAAAGACGGCATTCAAAGCGTTGAGTTAAGCCAAGTAGAACCGGTAGAAGCCATCTACAAACGCTTTGACTCCGCAGGTATTTCGTTAGGAGCACTCTCACCCGAAGCACACGAAGCCCTCGCCACCGCCATGAACCGCTTAGGCGCACGCTCTAACTCAGGCGAAGGCGCAGAAGATCCTTCGCGTTACGGTACCGAAAAAATGTCCAAGATTAAGCAAATTGCTTCTGGACGTTTTGGAGTCACCGCACATTACTTGCGCAATGCCGAAGTGTTGCAAATTAAAGTCGCACAAGGTGCAAAACCGGGAGAAGGCGGACAGCTTCCTGGTCATAAAGTAGACATGACTATCGCCAAACTACGCCACTCTGTTCCAGGCGTAACCTTAATTTCCCCCCCCCCTCATCACGATATTTATTCCATCGAAGATTTGGCGCAATTGATTTACGATCTTAAACAGATCAACCCAAACGCGTTAATCTCCGTTAAACTCGTTGCAGAACCAGGCGTGGGAACCATTGCCGCTGGGGTGGCCAAAGCCTATGCCGATCTGATTACCATTTCAGGTTACGATGGTGGAACCGGTGCCAGCCCAATGACCTCCGTTAAATACGCAGGAAACCCGTTTGAAATGGGCTTAGCCGAAGCGCATCAAGTACTGCGTGCCAACGACCTACGTGGTCAAGTTATCTTACAAGCCGACGGCGGCCTTAAAACAGGACTAGACGTAGTAAAAGCCGCCATTCTTGGTGCTGAAACCTTTGGATTTGGAACCGTTCCAATGGTTGCACTCGGTTGTAAATACCTACGTATTTGCCATCTAAATACCTGTGCGGTGGGCGTTGCAACCCAAGACAAACGTCTTCGTAGAGAGCACTTTATCGGTATGCCAGAGATGGTCATGAACTACTTCCGTTTCCTCGCTGAAGACACGCGTGGCTGGATGGCCAAACTGGGCGTCACCTCATTAGAGCAGTTGGTCGGGCGCGTTGATCTATTAAAAATGATTGACAACCCTCTCACTGAAAAACAGAAAAACATCGACCTCAGCGCCTTCATTACCGATGCTGGCGTACCGGCCGATAAACCTCATACCGTACAAGTCAAACGCAACAATCCGTGGGATAAAGGCGAAATTGCCGAAGCGATGGTCAAAGCGACTCTGCCTGCCATTGAAGCCAAATCAGGTGGTACATTCGAGTTTGATCTTGTCAATACTGGTCGCTCTATTGGTGCGCGTGTGGCAGGTGAAATTGCCGAACGCTACGGCAACAACGGCATGAAAGATCAACCCATTACCTTAAAACTCAATGGCATTGCAGGTCAATCCTTTGGAGTCTTTAACGTAGACGGCTTAAACCTTCACCTAGAAGGCGATGCCAACGATTACGTGGGCAAAGGCATGGCAGGCGGTGAAATTGTCATTCGTCCTCCTGAAAACAGTGCGTTTGATCCAAAATTTACCCCCATTGTGGGCAACACCTGCCTCTACGGAGCAACGGGCGGTAAGCTGTTTGCCAACGGAACCGGTGGTGAACGATTTGGGGTACGTAACTCTGGCGCCATTGCCGTAGTAGAAGGATTAGGCGATCACGGTTGTGAATACATGACCGGAGGAACCGTCGTCAGTTTGGGTGAAATTGGGGTGAACTTTGGTGCGGGTATGTCAGGCGGTATGGCGTTTATTTTAGACACCGATCACACCGTGCCCGATCGTATCAATCCCGAAATGGTTGAGTTTTTACGCATCGACACCGAAAACACCGAAGCCTATCGCGTGTACTTAAAAGCGTTAATTACCGAATACGTTGAAAAAACCAACAGTCCTTGGGGTCAAGAAGTACTCAAACACTTCAGTCGCCATATTACCAACTTCTGGCTGGTAAAATCCAGAGCCATCGGCATCGAATCACTCTTTGACCTATTCGCAAATTGCGCCGATTAAGACAACAGGAAGGACGTTAAAAATGCCAAACAAAAAAACCAATGTTAGACAATTTTTAGAGCTCAATCGCCAGCTTCCTGAAAAGAAAGCCGCGCAAGAACGCAAACAAGAATTTAATGAAATTTACACCTCATTCACACTCGAAGACGCCATGGCGCAAGCCGATCGTTGCTTGCACTGCGGTAATCCCTACTGTGAAGTTGCCTGTCCCGTTCATAACTACATTCCAAACTGGTTAAAACTGGTGGCCGAAGGCAACATTCAACAAGCGGTCGAAATTTCACATAAAACCAACGTACTGCCCGAAATGTGTGGTCGAATTTGCCCGCAAGATCGCCTTTGCGAGCAAGCCTGTACCCTTGAAGACACCCATTTTGGTGCCGTCACCATTGGTGCGATTGAAAAATTCATTACCGATACCGCCATGGCCGAAGGCTGGAAGCCCGATATTTCAGACATTGTGATGACCGATAAAAAAGTCGCCATCATCGGTGCTGGCCCCGCAGGAATTGCCGCCGCTGATATTCTCATTCGCAACGGCGTAAAACCCGTTGTCTTTGAAAAGCAACCCGAAATTGGCGGCCTACTCACCTTTGGTATTCCACAATTTAAGCTCGATAAAGACATTATTATTCGTCGTCGTGAAATCTTAGAAGAGATGGGCATTGAGTTTCGTTGCAATATCGAAGTGGGCAAAGACATCGCCTTCCAAACTTTGCTTGATGAATACGATGCCGTTTTCCTAGGAATGGGAACCTACAAACCCATGGCAGGACGATTCCCAGGTGAAGACCTACCCGAAGTGCATCAAGCCTTAGACTTCTTAATCGGTAACGTTAAAAAAGAGCTAAACATGCCCCAAACACCCGAACCTTTTACCTCAATGAAAGGTAAAAACGTGGTCGTGTTAGGCGGTGGAGACACCACCATGGATTGTACCCGTACCTCCATTCGTCAAGGCGCAAACAACGTTTACTGTGTGTACCGTCGAGACGAAGCCAATATGCCAGGATCACGTGCCGAAGTTAAAAATGCCAAAGAAGAAGGCGTTGAATTTAAATTTAACCTCGCACCCGTTGAAGTCATTGGCGATGGCAAAGTTGAAGGGCTAAAAGTCATTCAAACCAAACTGGGCGAACCCGATGAAAATGGTCGTCGTCGTGCCGAAATGATCGAAGGGTCTGAAACCATTATTCCATGCGACGCCGTCATCGTCGCCTTCGGCTTTCAACCCAACCCACCGGCTTGGTTCAAAGACTTTAACATTGAGCTCAACCACTGGGATGGCGTAGTCGCCTCCGACAAAACCCTCTACCCCTTCCAAACCACCAATCCAAAAGTATTTGCGGGCGGTGATATGGTTAGAGGGTCTAGTCTTGTGGTTGAGGCGATTGCTGAGGGTCGTTCTGCTGCGGAAGGGATTGTTGATTTTTTGGAGGTTTAGAAAGCGTTTAATATTTTCTTCCCCCCCCTATGTTGAATATAGGGGGGGAAGAAATATTAAATTAAAGGAATTAAATACCAATTTTTTTGTGTCAAACGAATAATTTGAACAGCTTATAAATATTTAGCACTTCTTTGTTATTTAACAATTTTTAAGTTAGCCTTAGACTTAGCAGGAATTTTACCTTGATTATTATTTGAGATAACTGTTGGCATAAACATAAGATTCGTAAGCTCTTCAATTGGCAAGCTTAATTCATGGGCAATATCTGCTACTTCAACTCCTTGTTTTTTTAACATCAAAATAACTTTTTGAAATAACAAAGATACCTCCCTTTCACACCCTTCTGGCTCCTTACTTCTAAATCCCTTCTTCGAGGCATCCATCATCAAAGTTCGATATTGCCACTCAGTTAATAGTCCTAGCTTATTCACTCGATAAACCAAAGAGACTAAAGAGACAGACCATATTTTCTTTAATTTAATCAACGATGAAATAGTTACATATCTCGGAGCATGTTCAATAACACTTACTGCTGGCATTAAAAAAGCAGAAGCAAATGCATCAGCCTCTCGTTCCGCGTCTTTACCTGTATTAGAACGATGACGATGAAGAATTAAATGGCCAAGTTCATGAGCGGCATCAAAGCGACTCCGTTCAGATGATTTTCTAGTATTTAAAAATATATATGGAGTTCCACCTTTCCAAAAGGAAAATGCATCTACATCAGCTGTATTTTCAGCTAATGAAAAAACTCTGACACCTTTAGACTCCAGAAGATGAACAATATTTTTAATCCCCTTCTGTCCTAATTTCCATCTTTGTCTCAATTCATCAGCCACACTTTCAAAGTCATCAGACCCTCGAAAATCAGGTAAATCATGACGAGGTAATGAAAAAGAATGCTCTAAATATTCAGATAACAACACACCAAGCTGTCCAGCAGCGATAGCTGCATGTTGCTGAGATGCTTTCATAGATTTTAAAGATCTAAATGCAACCGTAGATGAATCCACTCCTTCAATATCGGCTCCATAAAAAAAATGAATAGGGTATCTAAGAGCCAAAGAAATTAATTTAATTGACTCTTCAGTTGGAATATGGCGATTTTCTTTTTCATAAAGCGATAACATTTTTGAAGACATACCTAGCTCTTCAGCAAGAGCTTTATATGTCATTTTTCTTCTCTGTCGAGCAAGCTTTAAAAGACTTGGATTAAAAAAATTACTCATCTTTAAGCATCTTTAAGAAAAATATCAAAATCAATTTCTTCAGGGCTATCAGAAGAATCAACATCTAAGCTTATTTCATCATTAAATGAGACTAGATCGAAAATATGACGAAACGACCATTCAGAAATTCTATCATTAAAACTGAAACTTACTGGAATAGATAATTCAAATCTTGCTTCCTGTTTATCAATATCAAAATAATATAATAATAAATAATGCAAATGACTATCGAGAGGAGCTTCAACCTCTTCTACGAGATAATCATCAAATAAATCAAAATTTTTGTTAACAATTTTTTTTGTGACAGAACCTTTAGAATTTTTTGTACAAGGAATATTTTTAGTTCCTGTATTTTTATCACCAGAAGAAACGCCAATTGAAATATTTAACTCCTTATTAAACATTAAAGGAACATTTTTATTATCAATAATTTTCCATCCCTTTAGCGTTAAAGCTTTCCTTATTGCCGCAACGGTTTCACTCCACGCACGGTATCCAGCGTTAGTTTTTGGATGAAAAACTGTCGAATTAGTATATTCAAAATATCCTGCTTCAACTGCTTGTATAAACACTTCTCGCTCAACCCCAATTTCAGTGAGTTTATCTAAACCATTTACAAACTCTTTTTTCAAAACACTTATAGCCATATTTACACCTTTTAAACTATTAATTTCCGATTATCATACCTCATTTGAGGAGGAATAATCGGAAATATTAAATTCAAAAAAATATTCAACTACAAATGCGTCACAGTCAGTTTAAGCCCCAAAGGCATCACAACCTTATTAATCGTCTCAAATTTTGGCGATGCATCTCCTGAAAGGGATTTGTAAAGACTCGCACGCGTTACGCCCGCATCTTTAGCTACTTGAGTCATGCCTTTTGATTTAGCCACATTCGCAATGTGCTATTTACAATTTTTCAGAATCACCCTTTTCAAAAGAAACTTTAAGGAACTCTTCAATTAGTTCAGGGGTATCAAGGTGTTGGCTTGCATCCCATTTAAAGGTTTCAATTGTCATAAATTACTCCAACTCTTTTAAAATCATTCTAGCTTTCGATATATCAGCGGTTTTACTGCCACCATTAAGCAATAAGATCATCGTATCCCAGCGGAGACATAAAAAACAAATTATTGAGCCTTGGCTTAACATATTAAACTGACTGTCAACTTGTATTACATTAAGCAAATAAGGTATTATTAAAGTATATTTTTTATACTTTATTTTAAAGGTTTTTATGAAATTTGAATATGATATAAATAAAAGCCTTATCAATAAAAAGAAGCATGGCTTGGATTTTGAAGAAGCACAGGCATTATGGCGTGACAGTGAGGCTGTCAATATTCAAGCTAAAAGTGATACTGAAGTAAGATATGCATTTATATCTAAACTTAACAATAAACATTGGATCGCTTTTTACACCCTTAGAAATAATGTTATTCGCCTTATTTCCGTTAGGCGGACAAGAAAAAATGAGCAAAGGATTTATGATGAAAGCTAAAGAATTAGATGCCTTATTTGACAGCGGTGAAGACATTACTCAATATTTGGACATGTCAACGCTCACAAAAAATGGTACGCAAACAAAAAAAGTGAATGTTGATTTTCCAGAATGGGTTATTAATTCTCTTGATTTAGAAGCCAAAAAAATTGGCGTCACAAGACAGTCCATTATTAAAGTTTGGATTGCTGAAAGATTAAAAGAAGAAGCTCAGCCCTTACAGACAAGTTAAACTCGTTATAACGACTGAAAGCATAGGGGGGGGGCAGGGCCAACGCACTAAAATTCAGATCCAAATAAAACCTTAGAGCGATATTCATCATTCCACCCCGCATTGAGCCGTTTTTGCTTAATACTCTGCTTTGACGGCTCTGTTTTAAATAAA
>Ga0256834_1001442_pt1 | contig 16159 bp, 14 predicted proteins | sample 4281140metaG_FD_190536 | JGI IMG/M metagenome (GOLD analysis project Ga0256834, IMG submission 190536) | Hydrothermal vent microbial communities from East Pacific Rise, Pacific Ocean - 4281-140 | ecosystem: Environmental > Aquatic > Marine > Hydrothermal vents | place: Pacific Ocean: East...
TTGGTTAAAGGTATTCGGAATAAAGAAAAAGAACAAGTTTTACTTGGTGTAACTGGTTCTGGTAAAACATTTACCGTTGCAAATGTTATTGAGCAAACGCAAAAACCAACCTTAATTCTTGCACATAACAAAACACTTGCTGCTCAATTATATCAAGAATTCAAGCATTTTTTTCCTAATAATTCTGTGGAATATTTTGTTTCGTATTATGATTATTATCAACCTGAAGCCTATTTACCAACTACAGGTTTATACATTGAAAAAGATTTATCCATTAATGAAGACATTGAACGCTTAAGATTAAGCACCACTTCTGCCCTACTTTCTGGGCGAAGAGATGTTATTGTAGTTGCTTCGGTTTCTTGTTTATATGGTATTGGAAATCCGGTAGAATTTAAAAAAAATGTTATTACTATTGAAGTAAATCAAGCAATTACACGTACTAAATTTCTACATCAATTGGTTTCGAGTTTATATTCCAGAACCGATGTTGATATTAAATCTGGTACGTTTAAAGTAAAAGGCGATACGGTAACTATTTATCCATCGTACGGAGATTTAGGCTATCGTGTGCATTTTTTTGGCGATGAAATCGAAGAAATAGAAACTTTTCATTTAGAAAATAATGAAATTGAAGAAGAGCTAGAAAGATTAACTATCTATCCAGCAAATCTGTTTGTGACTTCGCCAGATGTGTTGCAAAATGCCATTCATCAAATACAAGAAGATTTGGTAAAACAGGTTGCTTATTACAAAGAAATTGGCAAACATTTAGAAGCAAAACGTTTGTTAGAAAGAACGGAATTTGATTTAGAAATGATACGCGAATTAGGGTATTGTTCTGGTATTGAAAACTATTCGCGTTATTTAGATGGTAGAGAACCAGGAACTAGACCTTTCTGTTTATTAGACTATTTCCCAGACGATTATCTAATGATTATTGACGAAAGTCATGTAACCATACCACAAACTCATGCTATGTATGGTGGCGATAGAGCAAGAAAAGAAAATTTGGTGGAATACGGTTTTCGATTACCTGCTGCAATGGATAATAGACCTTTAAAGTTTGAGGAATTTGAAGAAATTCAAAACCAAGTAATTTATGTAAGTGCCACACCAGCAGATTACGAATTACAAAAAACAGAAGGCGTTTTTGTAGAACAACTTATTAGACCAACAGGTTTATTAGATCCTATAATTGATGTGCGCCCAAGTTTAAATCAGATTGATGATTTAATTGAAGAAATTCATATTAGAGTAGAAAAAGACGAACGTACTTTAGTGACTACTTTAACTAAAAGAATGGCGGAAGAATTAGCAAAATATTTAACCAGAATTCAAGTGCGTTGTCGATACATTCATAGTGATGTTGATACTTTAGAGCGTGTCGAAATTATGCAAGATTTACGTAAAGGTTTGTTTGATGTTTTAATTGGTGTTAATTTATTACGTGAAGGTTTAGATTTACCAGAAGTTTCTTTAGTTGCTATTTTAGATGCGGATAAAGAAGGTTTTTTAAGATCGCATCGTTCATTAACGCAAACCATTGGTAGAGCTGCAAGAAATATTAACGGAAGAGCCATATTGTATGCCGACAAAATTACCAAAAGCATGCAAAAAACTATGGACGAAACTAATTATAGAAGAGAAAAACAAATTGCTTACAATACTGAAAATAACATCACACCAAAACAAATTAAAAAAGCGATTGAAAGTGATTTAACCAAATCCTCCGTTTCTTCTTTTCATTATAATAATGCGCTAAATAAAGTTGCGGAACAAGATTTGGAATACTTGCCAAAATCAGAAATAGAAAAACGTATTAGAGAAAAACGTAAAATGATGGAATTTGCCGCTAAAGAATTAGATTTTATTGCAGCTGCTCAATTACGTGATGAAATTAAGATTTTGAAGGATAATTTATGAATACCGAACTCACACCGTGACTTTGAGTCACGGTGTGAGTATTTGTAAATACAATTACCTTTCCTCTTTAAAAGGATAGATTTGTGTATAGTTCCCTTTTCAAAAGGAAAAATATGATATTACGTGATAAAATTTTAAAATGTAGTTTAAAAAGGTCAATAATGTAATATGGAATAAATTGGTTGGTGTACTTGCTTGGGATAACAAAAAACAACGTTGTCGCTTTGAATTTTCTAAAAAGTTTATTCAGAGTGGTTTAGAATTATCTCCGTTTATTCATTTAATTTCTTCTGAAATTTTAGAAATTAACCAAACACATAACGAAGATGAAATCATATTTGATTCTAATAAAGGTTTGCCACTTTTTATTTCCGATTCATTACCCGACAAATTCGGAACAGCATTATTTGTAAAATATTTAGAAAAAGAAGGTAAGAATTATCGAGATTTAAATCCGTTAGAAAAACTGACTTATATTCTCAAAGTCATCGTATGAATTTTTATTTTACTCAACTACAATTTTACCAAAAACAGTATAATCGTTACTAATTAATTTCACTAAATAAACACCTGAATTCCAATTAGAAACATTAATTTCTAGATTTTTTGTATTGTTGTGTGCCGTAAAAACTTCACGACCTAAAACATCATGAATACTAACTTTAGAAGCAATACTATTATCAAAATCTATTTTTAATGTATTAATTGCAGGATTTGGATACATCGTAACACCTTTAGAAACAAAGTCCGTTAAGTTTGCGTTTGCATTTGTGTTTAAAGCATTAAAAGTAACGTCTGCAACTACAAAATCACCTGTTCCGTTTGGTATTCTTGATAAACTTTGATTTTCTGCTTGTACTTCATTAAAATCAACGCTATCTATAATTGTTCCGTCTAAATAGGATAAAAACAATTCATCACCATTCTTATCTAAATTAAATTTGGTGTGTAAACCTGTTTGTTGAGGATCTTTATCTGCCCAAACAATTAAATAACCATTTGCTGGTATTGTAGCATCTTCTGGGAATTCCCATTTATGGATAAAACTTTGACTATCGCTTAAAAAGTAATTTTTCAAACTTATTTCTTGTGCTGTATTATTGTATAATTCTACCCAATCATCATTTTCATTATCTTGATCAAACCATTGACTTTCATCTAAATTATCCGCCATAAATTCATTAATTACAACATCTTGATTGTTTATTGGTAACTCTAATGGTGCGCAAGTATAGCCTTGGTTGGTTATGTCACTTGCCATTATAAGAACTCTATCTTCAATGAATTTTTTAAAACCCTGTACAGGATCAAAATTTATAGGACTACCAGTCCAAGTGTCACCATTAATACTATCTTGAACATCTGATAAGGAAAAGAAATTATTGGTTGCTAAATCCCAATCGGTTACTAATAAATTTAGTTGTGCATCTAATTTGGAATCTATTCTTTCATTAGTGAAATTAACTTCTAAAATTTCACACATGTAGTTTAAGTAGCGTATTCTAAAATCATCTACATTAAGAATTCTACGGATTAATACTTTTTCAAAATTATTTAAGATAACAGGAAAATCTTCAAAACCAAATTCAGATCTATCAAAAGCGAAGTTATAATCCCAAGGTAACCAATGCATTTTATTGGTTTTGGGTTCGTGATATAAGTACCAGTTTCTGCCATGTTCTATGTAAGAATCCCAATTATTAGTTAAAATATCTATTGCTAAAATTCTTAAATATTCGTCTAAATCAAAAATGGATTCAATGCCACTTTCAAAATCTGTATCGGAAGTATTATTTATAAAATCTACAAATTCGATAAATTTTGTAAAATCATTTTCTTCTTCGTTAGTTTGTAGTTCAAAGGTGTAATTATCAGGATTTGTACCTTGCCAACTTAGTGTCGAATTGTCTTTATTTTTCCAAAGATTACCTGTTTTGTCTGCAAAATTTCGTTTTAAATATCTTTTATCTATTTGTTCAATAAGACCGTAAATTCCCCAATATTCATCATTTATATAAATTTTAGCATTAACTACTCTTGGTCCAGGAACACCATGTTGTCTAAACATGTCGTAAACAACTTTATCTTTAATTATTGCAGGATCACCAACACCATTCATTAGATTTAATTTTTTGACGCCATCGTATTTTTGACCATCAATAAATTTTCCGAAGTTTAGTTTTAATGGTTTTTTGTTAGTGTTTGTAAAAAAGTGAGATGAAAATCCTTTTTGCTTTACGCCAACTTGTTCTAATACATTTCCGTCAATCTCTACTGTTACTGAAGTGTAAGGCACATTAGGATATAAATTATTATAATCATTACTTAAATCGTCCCATAAATTAGTATTTGTTGAATTGATTCTGATTTCATGTAGTATTGTATCATCAAATAAAGATTGAGAATTTACTATAGTTGAAATAAATAATATTAAGTAAAATATTTTTTTCATAATTGATTAATTTTTAACTTGAAAACCTCATAATTTAAAATATGAGGTTTGTTTAATGATTTTTAAAGTTAATTGTTGTCAAATAACTTGACCAAAAAGCATATACAAATAATAATGTAATGTTGATTTTTAAAGTTTGTTTGGAGTTCATAATCTAATTATTTTTTTCAAAGATAAAACAATTATATCATAGAAAACCCTACTTTAAAATGATGCGCTTTAATTATTTTGTTAATAAAAAGTTAATTTCGAAATTAGATGTAACTTTTTGATTTATTACTCGTCATATAAGTGTAATCAATTAAAAAACAAGCTTTATGAAAAATCAAATAAAAACAAAAAAAGAGATAAAAAATATTTATGTATTCGATTTTGAAAAATCAAAACATTCAAAATGGAATAGAAGAAGAAGGTTTGGAATGTAACCCAAATTTGACAGTAATTTTTTGAGTTAGTTAATTTTCTTAAACTCCTTATAAATTTATTTATAGGGAGTTTTTGATTTTATAGACTATCTAAATTAAACCATGTTTTTTTGTAATTTAAGCAGAAAAAAGAAAGGTTTTTGTAAGTTATTCATTTTTAACAAGCAGTTAATTTTTAACTAAATGAAATACAATACGTTATAAATAAATTTTTTTCGTAAAAAAGAAAAAATAACTAGTTTTGAGTTGTATCTTTGCGCTCCAAAAAATAATCTTTTGGAAAAAATAATCTTAAAAATTAAATAGTTATGAAAACGAATAAAAAAACAAACAAAGAAAACAAAAATGTAACCGTTTTGAATTTTAGTAATTCAAAGCATAAAGTATGGAATAGCAGAAGAAGATTTGGAATGTAATTTTTCAAATTAAGTTTAAAATTAAACTCCTTGTAAATTTGTTTTTGCAAGGAGTTTTTTTATTGTATTTTGCTTTTTAATATATAGATTATTAATTAATGAATTCAAAAGATCAAAAATTAAAAGCATTTTCTAACTTGTTAGATATAATGGATGAGTTGCGTGAAAAATGTCCTTGGGATAAAAAGCAAACATATCAAACACTTCGGCATTTAACTATTGAAGAGACGTACGAATTAGGTGATGCGATTTTAGATAATAATGAAGAAGAAATAAAAAAAGAATTAGGCGATCTTTTGTTGCACATTATTTTTTACTCTAAAATTGGTTCTGAAAATAAATCTTTTGATATCGCAGATGTTTGTGAAGGTATTTCTGAAAAACTTATTTATCGTCATCCACATATTTATGGTGATGTTGTGGTTACTTGCGAAGAAGAGGTTAAAGAAAATTGGGAGAAACTAAAATTAAAAGAAGGCAAAGGAAAAAAATCTATTTTAGAAGGTGTGCCAAAATCTTTGCCTGCTTTAGTGAAAGCAAGTAGAATTCAAGAAAAAGTTGCTGCTGTTGGTTTTGAGTGGGAAAACACAAGTCAGTTTTATGATAAAATAGAAGAGGAGTTACAAGAGTTTAAAACAGAGGTAGAAAAAGAAAATTCAGATAAAATGGAACAAGAATTCGGAGATTTGCTTTTTTCATTAATTAATTTAGCTAGACATAAAAATATTAACGTTGAAAATGCTTTAGAAAAAACGAATAAAAAATTTATTAACCGTTTTCAATTTGTAGAAAAAAAATTAAGTGTTGATAAAAATGAAGTTTCGGATACTTCATTAAAAGAATTGTTATTGCTTTGGCAACAATCAAAATTAGAATTTAAATAGTATTTGCCATTACTTGTAAAATAAAAAATCCCGCTAAAAGCGGGATTTTTTATATTTAGCTATTATTTTATAATTTCATAAACTTATTAGATAATACCTGACCATTTTCTAAGGTTGCTTTAATAAGCAATATTTGACCTTGCTTTAAGTTAGTGTTTATTAGGAAACTGTTTTTATTTGGTTTCATATCTATAACTAATTTACCTAATATATCAAATGCTTTTAAGTTAGTAATAATACTACCATCTAGCATGTTTACTTTAATTTGTGTTTCATTTTGATTTGAAACTACTAAAGTATCGTTAGTAATAATATCATCGTTTGTACTTAATGGATCTCTATTAAATACAATTTCAAAACGATCATTAACTTCACCAGGTTCTGTAATAGTTATTTGATAATCATTAACTTTAAGATCATGTGTTACATTTAATAAATTATCAATTAAATATACATTTGTATCTTCTAAGTTTTGAGAATGACTAATACTAATAGTTGCTCCATCAATAATAGGTGAATTAATTTTAAATCCTAAAGGTATAGTTCTGTTAGTAGTTAATATTCCGGTATCATTGATAGATAATTTATCTTCTAAAGCATTGAAGCTATAGAAACCTAAACCAAAGTTTTTAGAAAAATTCTTAGATTCATATTTTACATCATAATTAGCCGTACCATTTTCTGTAAAAGTTAATACTATTTGTTTGTTATAACCTTGTTCTGTATTCATTCTTAACCATAACTTTTGATCTTCTGTAGATCTAAATTGGTCATTATTACTTGTTACACGCATGCTATTATTAAAAGTTAAATCTGTTGCTGCGGTTGCGACTACAAAGAAACCTTGACCGCTTGCAATAAAACCGTTATATGTATTAGTAGCGCCTCCATTTAATTCAGTACAAGTACCCATAACACATTCTATATAATCATCATTTTCATAAGGGTTTTGTGCTGTTGGTATTGCTGCTAAAGCAGATCTATGTGTCCAGATATACACACCTGAAATATCATTATTAGAGATTAAATTATCTGCACTAATTGCTGATGGATATGGATTGCCAACAAAATTAGAATCATCAATAGTTGTTCCTGGATTAATAAAATCTCCCATAACATTATTATATACATCAAATGATAGAGGTCTTGTAATAATACCATTATTAAATGCACCTGTAAAATTAACGGTTTCAGTTGTGCCAGAACCTGCTCTTACAGCATAACCTTTACCAATAGTCATTGCTCCTGCTGCAGTACCATTACCTAAATAAGACCAGTTTTGTATGGCATCATTGTGCTCCCAATTCGCTAAAGAAAAAGTAGAAAAATCACTTATATTACCAGTATTTGTTGGTGAAGAGAAGTAAGTAAACCTATTGTTATCTTGTAAAACTGTTGTAATAATTTCTACATTAAAATTTGAAGCATTACCTGTCACCATTGCAGTATCATCTACTTGTATAATAGAACCTGTATTCTCTACAAGTACAGTACCTGTATTTATAATATCTTCACTTACATTTAAAAAATGAGTTGGTTTTATGGTTAAGGTTGCTGTTGAACTAATATAAGTTTCACATGAATTTATATCAGTAGTATCCAGAATAAAATCGCCATCAAAAATAGCAATACTGGTTAAGTTTGGGTTTCCATTGGACCAAGAAAAACCATTCCAAACTGTTGTTGAAGTACAAGAAGTGCCAGAACATTGTGAATCATGAAAGCCAAAATAATCTACTTGATTTTGTGGTAATGCAATCCATTCTGCATCTGGTAAAAAAGCATCTGACCCATCATTATCTCCTTTCTGTATGGTTACTTTTCTTATTAATGTCATATCTTTAGTACTAACACCATTATTTGACCATGAAGTACCTGGATTTTCGCCTATTTTGCCTATAATATCAATATTTGTTCCAAGTTTTTGCAATGCAATAACATCGTTACCATTAAATATAGTGATGGTATTATTTGTTGAAATATCAGCATTTACACCTAAAACTTCAATATTTCTTTCTATTATTAAAACATCATTAGATGTTAAAGTTCCTGAAAGATTAAAAGGACTAGAAGCAGTAGCAGATCCGTTACTATATTTTACGATGCTATAATTACTTAAATCTACGTCAGAATTTGTAGGATTATAAATTTCTAAATATTTGTTATTACTTGAACCTTCGACATATTTAGAAAAGAAAAGTTCACTACAAGGTGTAATTGTTAAAACATCATCATCATTAATAGTAACTGTATGAGAACTTAGACCAATATTAGCAGTTCCTGAATTAAGGCTTAGGTCAACTGTAAAAGTTTCATCAACTTCTACATTTATATCTCCAATAATGGGTATTAATACATTTTGTGTTAATGAACCTCCTGGAGTAAAAGTTAAAGTAGTTGAGGTTCCAGTATAATCGGTATCTTCTGTTGCAGAAATTTCATTAGTAATAATGTCTACTACTACATTCGCAGACGGATCTTCACTTAAAGTAACTGCTACACTGTGTGTTGTGGAGCTTACATCACCTTCTATAATTGAACTTGATGTTGTGTTAAAACTTACTGTTGGCGTGCTAATTCCGCTTTGTGTGATAATTAGATTATCTAAATAAATACCTTCATCAGTAGAGGTTAAATTATTAAATTGTAATTTAATATCTAAAGTTGAACTTCCTGTAATATTTATACCTGTAGTGGTGAAAGTTTCAAATTGATTATTAGTAACTTCACAAGGTGTCCCAAGATTATTGCCTATTGTTAAGGCGGGTAATTGAAAGCCACATTCTCCTTCGCCATCAAAATCAGTATCTAATGCTGCATAAGAATTACTTGTACTGCCATCAGGAACACTTTGAATCCACATTAAATTTTGAAATCCTCCGCCATCTAATGAATAAGTTATTAATAACTCATCTGTAGAGTCCCAATCATTAAAATGATGAGCAATCATATCTATTGCAAAAGTAAAAGAAGTTGAACCAATTGTTGAAATTTGATCTAAATCTATGGAAGGATTTGACATAGGTAAATCTTCTGCAGACCACATAAATGTGTTATTTCCTCCAATATTGGGATTTGTTCTGTTAAACACGGTTGTAAATCCAGAACCAGCAGTAGATGATGGTGTGTAACCATTGCCAGTTGTTTCAAAATCAATTGTTGTTACTTGTCCAAATCCAAGGCCAATTCCGAAAAGGAGAAAGGCGGTAATACTAAGTTGTCTAGTGTTTTTTTTCAATTTTTTCATATTTTTTTTTAAAAGTATTAGCTATTTTAAGATGCAAAGGTAAGTTATTTTAGATATTTTGATAAAAAATGACATTAAGAAATTGTTATTTTTTCAATTAAATTTTCTCATAAAAACAGAATCATTCAAAGCTTTTATTTTTACAATTTTTTTCATAGAATCATTAGGTATTGTTGTTGATAAAACATAGTGTTTTATTTTCCAAGCATTATTTTGCTTTACTAAAACACCTGAACCTCTACAAACCCGCATCCAAGTATCTAATAATTCATCAAACCAAACGATTTTTCCATTTTCGGATATGTAAATGTTTCTTTCTAAAGGTTTGAAATTCCAAGTTTTTCTCTTATCAAAATGTAGTTTTGTAAATTTTTTAAATGCTTTTTTATTCCAATTTTCAGATGCATCTGTACCAATAAAAATTGCATCATCTGTCATGGCATTAAAATAAGCATCGAAATTGTAATTAGCAACATCTTTATGCCAGTTATTTACCAAATTATTTACTTCTAGCTTAATTTCTTTTTCGTTTCTATTTTCTTTACAACTTATAATAATTAAAAGAATAAGTAGATAACTTATTTTTTTAATCATATTAATTTAATTTTTTCTTTAAAGGTTGAATCCTTTTTTTTACTCTTTTTACATTGTTTTTTTTGAAAGATTTTAATGATTTATTTTCAATTTCTTTTGAGGGATCTTTAGATTCAAAAATAATATCGAATTCTTTTAAGTCTAGTTCTAATTGTTCTTTATTAATGATAAAATTAATTTTGTCATTAACAGCGCTAAATGCATTTGTAATATTGGTATTTTCTTGTATAATTTCTTTATTGGTGATACTTGGTATCGAATCCATATCTGCTAGACGCAATGCAATAGTATTTAGTACGTTTAATCTAATTCTAAAACTTGGTATATCGAATTTTTCTATTCTAATAGTATCCTTTAATTGTTGTGTTAATTCTGCTAAACGTTGCGAATTAAATAAAGATTCTTTAGTTGTGGTTTTGTAATATTGTGGTATGAAATCTGCTATATTTTGATATTCAGTCCAAGTTTCTACTGTTTTTTTTGCTTCAGAACTTAAAGAGGTTACTTTAATTTTAGAATTAATTTGCACCTCTACTTGTTCTTCAGTATTTTGAGTTTCTACTTTTAAGTTAATAGCATTTTTTTCTTTTTTACAAGATGAAATTAGTAATAGTACCGTGATTAAAAATAAAAAATGAAACCTCATAGACTTAATTTAGAGTACAAAAATAAGCAATATTAAAATACTTAGATATCATAAACCTAATAGAAATACTATTTTATGATTAATTTATGAAATAGTGCATAAAAAAAATGTTCTTTAATGTTAAAAAATTTATTTTCATCAATCAAAATGAATATATTTGCCTTATAAATAAAAATAAGTTTTAGTGATGAATGATACCATTTTAATAATTGGAGCTTGTGGACAAATAGGAACCGAATTAACATTAAAATTGCGTGAAAAACATGGTAATGATAAGGTAATTGCAACCGATATTCGTGAAGGTTCAAAAGAATTAATGCAATCTGGAACTTTCGAAATTTTAAATGCTACGGATAAAGAAGCGATTGAACAAATTATTGAAAAATATAAAATTTCTCAAGTCTATTTAATGGCAGCAATGTTATCTGTTACGGCAGAAAAATTCCCTGAGAAAGCTTGGCGACTTAATATGAACTCATTATCTCATGTTTTAAATATAGCTAAAGATAAAAAAATCAAAAAAGTATTTTGGCCTAGTTCGATTGCTGTTTTTGGTAATTCTACACCAAAACAAAATACACCTCAAAATACAGTTACAGAACCAACTACAGTATACGGAATTAGTAAATTAGCAGGTGAAAGATGGTGTGCTTATTATCACAATAAATTTGGTGTTGATATTAAAAGTATTCGTTATCCTGGTATTATTAGTTGGAAAGCAAATCCTGGTGGCGGCACAACAGATTACGCCATCGAAATATATCATAAAGCAATTAAGGAAAAACATTATGAATGTTTTTTAAGTGAAAATACTAGATTGCCAATGATGTTTATGGATGATGCTATTAAAGCAACTATTGATTTAATGGTTACTGATAAAAGTGAAGAATATAAAGCATATAATATCGCTGCAATTAACTTTACACCAAAAGAAATTGCTTCGGAAATTAGTAAACATATAACTGATTTTAATATTGAATATAAACCAGATTTTAGGCAAGAGATTGCAGATTCTTGGCCGCAAAGTATCGACGATTCTGAGGCGAAAAAAGATTGGAATTGGGACTATGAATTTGATTTAGAAAAAATGACCACAGAAATGCTTGAAAATTTAAAATTGAAATTCGAAGCAGAATTAAAAAACGCATAATCAGGTAGGATATAAGATTCTATTCGTCTAAAAATTTCATGAAAAACACCATACAGAATAGTTTAAAAAATGCAATATCTTACCAAGTATTTAGAGATTTAGTAGCAACATTAGTTTCCGAAAATAAATCTACTGGTTTGACACAAACCGAAGAATTATCACATTATAGTTTGTTGAACGATAAGCGTATGAAACGTTTGGATAAAAAAATTATTTTAACAGAAGAAACTACTACGCTTTTAAATAATTTAGATGAAGATTTTATTTTTTTAGTTTTAATGGAAAGTTGGTGCGGTGATGGAGCACAAACATTGCCAGTTATAAATAAAATTGCATCGTTTGGTTCTAAAATAGAATTAAAAATAGTTCTGCGAGATACCAATGATAGCCTAATGCAACATTTTTTGACAAATGGCGGAAAAGCAATACCTAAACTGCTAATTTTACAAAAAGAAACACTTAAAGTAATAAATTCTTGGGGACCAAGACCACAGTCACTTACCAAAATTGTAAATGCTTATAAAAAAGAACATGGTTCTTTAGATGCTGAATTTAAACAGCAAATTCAAGTTTGGTATAATAAAGATAAAGGTTTGGCTACTCAAAAAGATATTACATCACTTTTAAAAACAACCGTAAATGTTAATTAAATATCAGAATTTATCTGAAGAATCAAAAGTCTTTTTATATCCAGCTAGTCGCAAATTTTATACTAACGAATTGGAAGAATTAGAAACTAAAGTTAAAAATTTTGTAACGAATTGGACTGAGTTTTCGGTTACCTACAAAATAGAATATAATAGATTTTTACTTTTTTTTATTACGGAAGATGCATTAATTACAACAGAATTATTAGACAAGTTAGCACAATTTGTAATGCAACTAGAACAAGAATATGAACTTACATTATTAGATAAGGTAAATGTTTGTTTTAAACAAGGCGAATATGTGCAATATCAAGAAATGAAACGATTTAGAGAATTAATAAAAAAGAAAAGTGTCTCTAAAAAAACGATTGTTTTTAATAATTTCATTCAAACTAAATATGAATACGAAAACGATTGGGAAGTAAATATAACCGAAAGTTGGTTGTCACATTTGATTAAATAAGAATAGTATTTTTAAGTATTACTACTATTTTAATACCAATAGAAACCATTTAATGTAATTGGATTTATAATAAAAAACAATATCATTAAAATTATTATAATTTTTGTAAAAATTGAATTTGTTGATTTTTTTGGATAGAATGGTATAAATTCATTATTATCTAAATTATTTTTTTCTATTATTTGTAAGACATTCAAATTTTGATAAATAGAATTATCTTTTTCTTCATTTTTATTAATAACCTCTTTTTTATTTATCAAATAATAAAATGGAATAACCGTAAGTAAGATTAGTATCATTCCTAAAACAGATTTGACAAACATTCCATCTGAAATGTAAAATGGATCATAATAATTTCAGTCAAACATTCTTAAAGCAATCATAATTATAAATTTAATTTTAGCAATATACCATTTTTATTACCTTTACAAAAATTAAAATTCGCGACTTTTGCGAGAAAAACACAACCAAATGCAAAAAATAGAACACATTGGCATAGCAGTAAAAGATTTAGATAAAGCCAACGAATTATACGCTAAACTATTTAACAAAAAACATTATAAAACCGAAGAAGTAAAATCTGAAGGTGTAAAAACTTCCTTTTTTAAAGTTGGTCCTAATAAAATTGAATTATTAGAAGCAACAAACCCTGATAGTCCTATAGCAAAATTCATCGAAAAAAAAGGCGAAGGTGTTCATCATATTGCATTTGCAGTAACGGATATAGTAAAAGAAATAGAACGACTTGAAAAAGAGGGTTTTAACGTATTAAATAAAATACCTAAAAAAGGAGCTGATAATAAACTAGTTGCTTTTTTGCACCCAAAAAGCACTAATGGTGTTTTGATTGAATTATGTCAAGAAATTTAAATAAGTTTAACTAAATTTGCCACAATAAAAAATAATTTCATTAAATCCTAAAAACAGCATTAGAATTCACCTTAAATACAGAGTAAATCTGTGAAATCTGCGAGTTCTGCGTGAAATAAGTATGAGTTTCGAAAAATATCAAAAAAGAAGATTACGACTTTCCTCACTATCGGTGGTTATTAGTATTGCGCTAATTTTGTTTTTGTTAGGTATTTTAGGTTTGTTAGTTTTACAATCTAAAAATATCTCCAATAATTTTAAAGAAAAATTCGAAATAAATATCTTCCTAAATAATAAAGCGAAGAAAAAAGATATAGCAAAATTACAAAGAACTTTAGAAGGAAAAGAATATACCAAATCGGTTACCTATATTTCTAAAATTGATGCTTATAATACCTATTTAAAAGATGTAGGCGAAGATTTTATGGAAGAATTAGATGAAAACCCATTAAAAAATGGTTTTAATTTATACCTAAAAGCAGCTTATTTTGATTTAGATAAAATTCAAGAAATAGAAGAAAAATTATTTGAAAATAAATTTATTGATGATATTTTTTATAGTAAAGCTACGGTTTCAAACTTAAGTGAATTAGTCAAAAAAACAAGTTTTTGGTTATTATCTTTTAGCGGCTTGCTTGGTCTTATCGCCATAGTACTAATTAATAGTTATTTAAGATTGTCGGTTTATGCAAAGAGATTTACAATTAAAACCATGCAAATGGTTGGCGCAACTAAAGGTTTTATCCGCAAACCATTTTTATTTAAAAGTATTAAATTAGGTATGTACGGTGCTTTATTAGCAATTTTAATATTGATAGGTATCTTGCTATATTTTAACAAACAATACGCAGATTTAGAATTGTTAAAAAACAAAACAAGTTTAGGCATACTATTTTTAGGAATATTAAGTTTAGGCATACTAATCTCCGTATTAAGTACTTATTTTGCAACCAAACGATTCTTAAAGTTAAAAACAGACGAATTGTATTATTAATAAATTAAAGTTTTTTAGTTTTAGACTAAAGACTAAAGACCAAAATCATGTCAAAAAAAGAAGATAATATAGATTTCCTTTTCGGAAAAGCAAATTATAAATTAATGCTAATTGGTTTAGCAATTATTGTTTTGGGTTTTATTTTAATGTCTGGTGGCGGAAGCGATGATCCAAATGTCTTTAATCCAGAAATTTATAATTTTAGAAGAATTAGATTAGCACCAACATTAATTTTAATTGGTTTTGTAATTGAAATTTATGCCATTCTGAAAAATCCAAATAAATAATGAGTTTTTTAGAAGCATTAATTTTAGGTATTATTCAAGGTTTAACCGAATTTTTACCAGTTTCATCAAGCGGTCATTTAGAAATAATGAAAGTTATTTTTGGAGATGATTCACTACCAAAAGAGAGTTTAACATTTACGGTTATTTTACATTTTGCAACGGCATTAAGTACCATAGTTATTTTTAGAAAAGAAATTGCAGAAATTTGTAAAGGTCTTTTTCAATTTAAATGGAATGAGGAATCTCAATTTTCCGTAAAAATAATAATCTCTATGATTCCTGCAGTTATCATAGGTTTGTTTTTTGAAGAACAATTAGAATCCTTTTTTGGTGGAAAACTATTACTAGTTGGTTGTATGCTTTTGGTAACGGCACTACTTTTATTATTAGCAGATAGATCTAAAAACACAAATAAAAATGTAGGTTTTCAAAGTGCATTTTTAATAGGTATTTCGCAAGCAATTGCAATGTTGCCTGGTATTTCGAGATCTGGAGCAACAATATCTACCGCAGTTTTATTAAAAATTGATAGAACTAGAGCAGCAAAATTTTCTTTTTTAATGGTAGTACCATTAATATTTGGTAAAGTAGCTAAAGATGTTTTAGGTGGCGAAATCAGTTTTGAATCTAATCAAATCGGCATACTTTCTATTGGTTTTTTTGCTGCATTTTTTGCAGGTTTATTTGCCTGTAAATTAATGATTGGTTTGGTTAAAAAATCTAAACTATCTTATTTTGCTATTTATTGTGCAATTATTGGTGTGATTGCTATTGCTTATACATTATTAAAATAAATTCACAAAATATTCCAATTTTATTTTCTGCGAAATCTGTGAAATCTGCGTGAACAAAACATTCCTAAAATGACCTTAGAAGACTACCAAAACGGCCAAGTATTACTTATTGATAAACCATTAAATTGGACATCATTTCAGGTAGTTAATAAAATACGTTGGCACATTAGACAACAATTTAATATAAAAAAAATTAAAGTTGGGCATGCAGGTACTTTAGATCCTTTAGCAACTGGTTTGTTAATTATTTGTACGGGTAAATTCACCAAAAAAATAAATGAATATCAAGCGCAAACTAAAGAATATACCGGTACAATTACACTTGGTGGTTCTACGCCATCATTCGATTTAGAAACTGAGGTTG
>Ga0256834_1001443_pt1 | contig 16157 bp, 8 predicted proteins | sample 4281140metaG_FD_190536 | JGI IMG/M metagenome (GOLD analysis project Ga0256834, IMG submission 190536) | Hydrothermal vent microbial communities from East Pacific Rise, Pacific Ocean - 4281-140 | ecosystem: Environmental > Aquatic > Marine > Hydrothermal vents | place: Pacific Ocean: East Pacific...
ATCTCTTATACATAAATTTTATTACGGTAAGTGCCCAAAACTTTTATGTCGAAATAGCTCCTTGGCAGGGTGCAAAACCCGGCGCCGTTTCCATATCGTTTGACGATGCAAGTTTTACCCAATACGAATATGCTTACCCGATATTGAAAAAATACGACTTGCCGGCAACTTTTAGCCTCGTAGGTGAGTGGACACGACAAAAGGCTTCCAATAGTGCCGAACCCGGTATGTTTCAAATCAAAAAAATGGGTTGGAAACAAATACGCAAATTGTCCGACGAACAATACGAAATTGCGGCACACGGCTATCGACATGTCCGCTATGGCAAATATTTGCCCGTAGATACTTTAATCAATCAAATGAAACGCATCAAATTGTTGATCGAAAACCAAATAAATCAACCGGTATATACACTTCATTATCCGTATTCGTTTACTTCGGACAGTATTGTGAAAGCAACCCGAAAATCGGGTTTTATCTTTGGACGAACAGGAGGTAACGATTATAATTCATATCAAAATTTTAATCCGTATTTGTTAAAAACCAAAGCAGTTTTAAACGATACATTGCCCAATATCGACAGTTTTAAAAAAATTTTAAAACTAACCAAAGGCAAATGGCTGATTTTAATGTACCATCATTTGTTTCCCGAAACTTCCAAAGAAATGAAAATTATGAACTATCATAACGTCTTGCATACCTATTCATTGTATCCGAAAACTTTTGACCGCCAGATGAAACTTGTTAAAGAAAGCGGTTATCATATCGATACCGAAGCCAATATCGGAAGGTATATGATAGAACGAATACATACAAAATTGTCCTATAAAAAGATTTGTAAAAAATTGATAATCAAAACGAAAACGGATTTGGATAAAAAAGTTTACAAGGTGCCGTTAAGTCTTATCGTTAAATTGCCTTGGCAAAAAGTTAAGCTAAAAGGAAGTTTACACGACGGAACCTTTGAAGTGCAAAAAGGACAAATATTAATCGATATATTGCCCGGTAATACCGTCAAAATAAAGAAAATGAAATGATATATTTACGCATCATAGAAAAAATATTAATCATCTATTTTGCTATATATTTTGTAGTTGATTTATTGATGTATTTTTATTCGTTGTATGTTTTCTTTTTTAAGTTTAAAACGGTTCATGCCGATTTGGATTATGAAAATCATCCCATTTCCATTGTAGTGCCGGCTTATAACGAAGAGGTTTCTATTGTTCTATGTGCCGATATGTTGTCCGACTTGGATTATCCCGATTTTGAGGTAATAATTGTCAATGACGGTTCCAAAGACAATACAATGAACGTCTTACGTAAACATTATGATTTAGTTGAACGAACCGAAACACCTCAAACAGCCATACAAACGGCACAAGTGCGAAAAGTTTATGATGTTAAAGACAAAAATATTGTGATTATTGACAAAACAAACGGCGGAAAAGCCGATGCGGTTAATGTAGGAATTAATTATGCCCAAGGCAAATATGTATGCACTATTGACGCCGATTCGGTATTGGATATGACCGCTTTAAAAGCCGTAGTCAAACCCTTTATCAATAATCCCAATACGATAGTCAGCGGAGGACAACTGGCGGTAGCCAACGATGTCGAAATACGCAATAATCGTGTAATAAGCTCCAAAGTACCCAAAAATATTTGGGTGCAATGGCAAATTATCGAATATATCAAATCTTTTTTGATTTCGCGTATGGCTTTTAGTCGTATCAATGCACTGCTTGTTATGTCGGGAGCTTTTTCACTGTTCAAAAAATCCGATTTGTTGGAGGTAGGAGGTTTTTTGAGCAAAAACAATACACACCCTTATATTGTAAAAAATATTGGAAAAGGGGCTCAAACCGTTTGTGAAGATATGGAAATCGTAGTGCGATTATGGAAATACAAACGGGATAAAAAAGAAAAAGCAAAAGCCGAATTTTTGGCAGAACCGGTTTGTTGGACTGAAGTGCCCGATAACCCCAAAAATTTATTTAAACAACGCGCACGTTGGCATCAAGGATTGGGCGAAACACTCAAAATTCATAAGCAAATGATTTTGGAACCAAACTACGGAACCACCGGATTGTTGGGATTGCCTTATTACCTGTTTTTTGAATTCTTATCTCCGGTTGTCAAATTGTTTTCCATATTTTTTGTGGGGGTAGCCGGGTATTACGGAGTGTTAAACTTGAAATGGGTTCTGTTGTTGCTGTTGAGTATCATGCTAACAACTGCTATTATTATGAGTTCGGTTACTTTGGTGATTGAACGCTGGAGCCAAAAAAACATTTGGGCAAACCGCGAAGCACTGCGTTACAAAACTTTCGGCGATTGGCTTTGGTTGTTGCTGTCGGGTATTTTATCGGAGTTTTCGTATGCTTTTTTTAAAATCATTGCCCAACTTAAAGGGATTTTGGACTTTTTCAATAAAAAACACAATTGGAACAAATTTGATAGAAAGGGGATAACTACCCATACCCTTTAATCATTTGCCGCCGGTATCTAACTTGTGTTTTTTAAGCAAATATTAAGAACCCGAACCTTTGTTTTTTTTGTAAATTTGAAGTTCATCAAATTTTGTGCTTATTATGAAACAACTTTTCTTCTTTTCAATTCTTTTGGTTTCATTTTTGTCAGTCAATGCCCAAAATTTCGAAAAGTGGCAAGCGGCAGGACATAAAGCACTCGATAATCATAATTACAATCTGGCAATACAATATTTTCAAAAGATACTATCCGAACAACCCGACAATGTGAAAATTTTACAAGCTATGGGAACCGCATATATGTATTCGGATCGTTTGGACCAAGCAATTGCCGTTTATCAAAAAGCCTTGAAAATAGCCCCCGATAATATCCCTGTCTATTTCGATTTGGCAAAAGCTTACAGTTGGAACGACCGGTTAAATGAAGCTATTGCCACCTACCAAAAAATACTACAAATAGACAATACCTATTCCGAAGCTTACCAAGGTATTGGCAAAATGTATTACTGGATGGAAAAACCTTATACCGCTTTGGCCTATTACGAAAAAGCCATTCGCTTGGATCCTTACGAAAAACCTATCAAGGACGAATACAATTCCATAAAAAAACAAACTTTATATCAAGTGTCGGCTACAAGCAAATTGATAAACGAACAAGAACAATTTTATGACATAAATGCTCTTTCCGAAGCTTTGTCCGTAAGCAAAAGAATAAACGATTATATAGATATAAGTCTAAACGGCATATTCGATAAGGCAAACAGAGTATATGCCGACGAACGAAATGATACCTTGCGTTTGTATTATGCAACTTGGACAAAAATAGGATTGTTAATGAACAATCATAAGTTTTATGTATATGGAGGTTATAGTTTTAGCGATCAAAAATTTTCAACATACGGATTTAATTATCAATTACAAACCAATTTGAAATCAATAAAAATAAAAAACAGTTTTACAGCTCGATACGATTATTTTTATTATTGGAACTATGTAGGCAAAACAGCTTTACAAGACGAACTGACGGTTTCGTATAAGAAGTGGAAATGGAAAGCCGGAGGCGAATTCGGTATCGTGGACAAAGCTTTTTTGTTAGATGTACCCAACGACAAATATTACGAAGGTGAAAATCCGTTTGAAGGCTATCATACAAGTTTAAGCTATCAAATATTGTCACAACCCAAGTTGTTTTTATCGGCAAATTATTCATACTTAAATTATGATAAAAAATCAAATCGCTATTACTCGCCTTTGGGGCGTAGTTTGATAGGAACGTCCTTAATGATGTATTATCCGCTGGGACATTTTTATATTTATTCGGATGCTTCTGTAAATTTGGGTAGTGAATATTATTATGAATCGGTAGATGGCAATTTAAACAAAATATATTTGAATGCCGACAATTGGTCGGTTAATGCCGAAGCGGGATACAATTACAAACAATTTGATTTTTCGATTTCCGCAGGACGTTTTTATAACAATTATTATCAAAACTTTGTATTGGCTTTGGCAATGAAATATCGTTTTTAAATCATAACTGTTTTTGTATAAATACCCGGGTTTGTGCATGTTTTAATAATTTTGTTTACAGATGTGTATCCTATAAAGATTGAATTTTATACAAGTTGAAAAAAAAATTTTTAGTCATATTATTCTTATTAAGCTTGCTGGTTTATACCGTCTATCAAATGATGCGCTATGAACAAGCAATTAGACAAGACCATATCATAACCAAAGTAGTGGAAGACAAGACCAAACCGCTTTTGGCTGATATGCCGAAAGAAAAATTGATGAAAATTGTTGATAAATTGAATTTGAAATACCGAGCCGGAAATAAATACTTGCAAATAAAAACAGTAGGAGAGGATAGTGTTTGGTGGAATGATGTATTTTTAAAAGGAGTTAATTTGGGGGTAGCGGTTCCCGGAAAGTTCCCTGCTGAATTTTCATTATCGTTTGATGAATATCTGAATTGGCTTGATATGATAGGACAAATGAATGCCAATGTCATCAGAACCTATACCATTTTGCCCCCTGATTTTTACAAAGCTTTGGCTTACTACAATTTTCAACACAAAAATCGTCCTTTGTATGTGTTGCAAGGTGTGTGGGCAACCATTCCCGACGATGAAAATTATTTTTCGACAGATTATATGCGGACTTTTCAAAAGGAAATCATTGACGTTATTGATGTAATGCACGGCAACGCCGTATTGCCTCCTCAACAGGGTAAAGCCTCGGGGGTATATGTGGTTGATGTATCGGAGTATGTTATAGGCTATTTGCTGGGAAGAGAATGGGAACCCCGAGCGGTTTTTAAGACCGTTCAATCCAATACGGATAATAGATTTACGGGTGATTTTGTTTCAATTTCCAGTGCCAATGCCATGGAAGTTTGGCTGGCAAAAATGCTCGATTTTACCATGCGCTACGAAACACAAACTTATGACGTGCAACACCCCGTTTCGTTTGTCAATTGGTTGCCACTGGATCCCATGTATCACAATTCCGAGTTTATTGAAAATGACAAAGTACGCGAATATGACAACGATTTGATACAGATTGACTTTGTCAAATTTAACGAAGGTATTTTAAACAAGGCGGGTATCTTTGCTTCGTATCATGCTTATCCGTATTACCCCGACTTTATTTACTTAGATAAAAAATATGCACATAAATACGACCGTTTCGGAAAGCTGGATAACTACTATGCTTACTTGCAAGACCTAAAAGATCATACACCCGGTATGCCTTTGATAATTGCCGAATACGGTTTGCCAACCAGCCGTGGAGTAAGCCATTTTACACCTTCCGGATTGAACCAAGGAGGGCACAGCGAAGCACAACAAGCCGAATACTCGCTGTTGCTAACCGACGATATCCTTCGCAGTGGTTGTGCAGGTGCCGTCTATTTTGAATGGGCAGACGAGTGGTTTAAACACAATTGGTTGGTTATGGATTTTGAAATTCCCTTTGAAGACCGCAAATTATGGCATAATATGGAAAACCCCGAACAAAATTTCGGAATCTTAGCCCTCGAAGACCGAAAAAAACATATCGACGGAAAATTGCAAGAATGGAACAATGCCGAAATTGTCTGGAAAAATGACAAAATAAAAATATATACTTCGGCAGATGCCACCTATTTTTATATAGGTAGTCAATTGTCTGATTTTGATTTTTCTACTCAAAATTTATATCTTGCCCTGGATACGTATGACCAAAACAAAGGAGACCACCGTTTGCCTTTCTCCGAAAAAGTTTTTGACAATGGTTTCGAATTTTTGCTCGAATTTATTAACCCCGACAATGCTCGTATTTTAGTTGATGAACCTTATTCGGTGTTTACCGATATCTACAACGATAACATACCGGTATATGCTTCACAAACCAACAATAACGGAAAATATATTGACCAATTAATGCTCGTTAATCGCGGACGAGAAAGTTTAACCGGCGAACATTTTGACAGTATAATCAATAACCGAAGTCCTTTGTTGTATGCTGACAGCAATTTGCCCGAAACTTCAAATGCCGATTGGAATTGGAACAAAGCTAATCGTAGTTTCGAATTGCGTCTCGATTGGCACTTAATCAATGTATCCGATCCGTCAAAAAAATATGTTTTGGACGATAAACCCGACACCAAAAAAATTGAAGTAAGTCAAACGGACGGTATTCGTTTTTATATGTTCGTAACAGATAAAAATAACCGTATTATAGCTCAATATCCACCGGATAAACCGGTATTAAGCACTTGGAACAATTGGAGCACACCACAATATACCCAACGAAAAAAAATCTTGTATGACAGTTTGAAATTTTACTATCCGACCATGCTGCCTCAAAAAGCAAAAAAGAACAAAAAAGTAGCGGATAAGTTTGAAATTTGCCCCTTCTATCACGATACCAAGGCTGCCGTGTCCATAAGTTTCGATAATGCCGGTTATTCTCAATACGCTTATGCGTTTCCGTTGCTCAACAAATATTTGATACAAGCAAATTATGCTTTCGATACCAATAAAATAGAAGAAAAACCTTTGATTACAAATTATGACGACGGATTAAAAATAAAACGTTTGGGCTTTGCCCAATTGCGAGAAATGTTGTCCAAAGGCAATAAAGCTACGATTCAAACCAATCGTAAAATTACAGACAACGACTTATGGATACAAGCACTGAAAAAATCCGTGCTATCAGTGCACTCCAATCAGCCCTTTAATCCCGATTTTCAAGGAGTTTTTGCTCGCTACAAACATTTTGTGCCGGTCAATAAGTCGTTTAATTATAAAGACGTATCCTATCGTTTGATTAACAGGCTTGTGTCTAATCAACAACTCGACAGTTTGCTACAACAAAACAAAGGCAAATGGTCAATTGTTACCTATCGGCATATATACAAAGACAGTGCCGAGTTGGGGCATGTGGACAGCCTTTCTCTGCAAAAATATTTTATCGATTATGAACAATTTCGAAGACAAGTGCGTTTAATCAGAAATACGGCTTATTGGATAGCACCCGAAGAAGTTGTTTTTCAATATATTTATGAACAGAAACATACCAAAATTAAAAGCAAGAATTTTGAAAATATTATTTTGCTTAACTTGAAAACCGAACTCAATTTGCCAAAATTCAAGCAGCCTTTAACTGTAAAATTTTATACCGATAAAAAACGAATTAGAGTATCGGGATCGGTTTCCGATGGCGTTTATACAAACAGGCGAGGATATTTTTTGATTGATGCTTTGCCCGGTAGCACAGTGCGGATTGAAGTCTTGTAAAGCAAGTTTGATAACCGGATAAGATCGTCTCATTTCGTTTATTGAATATTGATGATAGATAAAACCGGTCTGTTTCTGTAAGCTTTTGCCTTTTATGGCAACAAAATTTGATAGAAAATAAAAAATATCTTATGAAATTGATAAACAAAATTATATTATCGCTTGTTTTTGTTTCTTTATTTGCATGTGCCGATAAAGAAATAAGGGTAGCAAATAGCATGAACGAACAAGTTGATTTGCAACAACAATTGCCGCGTGTTTTGTTCATTACAACCGGCATCAATACCGAACAAGAAGATAAAGACCTGCCCAAAGGAGTTATTGTAGCTTTACATACTTTTAATACCCTCGGTATTCCGGTGCGCCTCGAACCCCGTGATGTATTGTTCGATTACGACTTTTTGATGCAATTCAACCTGATTATTTTGCCTACAGCCAAAACCTACCACGACGCCGACCGTATGTATTCATTAACCTATATGACCGACGAAGAACTTAATGTGTTAAAAAAATATGTTCAAAACGGTGGAATTATTTTAGCCGGTGATAATTTGGGCAGAAACTATTTTGACGGCACCGACAGAATATTGAAAAACAACCGCCTCGATACCGACAATTACCCGCTGGCAGAAGTTTTCGGTTGGACAATGGTCGAAAAAAATATGCAAAATTACAGAATAACGGGAAATATTAATCACGATTTGCAAGGCGAATTATTAACGGCAACAAATGATGAAAATTGGGTTTTGATACCCCAAAAACCTCTTTCCAAACAGGTAGAAATTTGGGCGTATTGGAAAAATAACAAAGACAGTATTCCCGCACTAACCTTAAACCGGTTTGGCAAAGGTTATGCCTGTTTGTTGCCCTCTTCCGATTTTATTCACCCCGTATCGGCAGGGGGGGCTTGGAGTGTGGCACAAATTACTTCTTTTTATCGTTCTATTATCCGTAGTTTTTTTGACGATGCCATACAAGTTAATCCTTGGATAAAAAATTACCAATCGGCTCTTGCTCTTAGCTTTAATACTTCCGGTAATAGTGGCGATAAATCCGATTACAAACGACTATTTGATTTTTTAAAAAAAGAAAAACTTCCAGCAACTTTTTTTGTAAATGGAAATTTAAACGATACTTTGACATCATATCTGTTAAATCAAAATCCCTCATTAAGTTCAACCGGATACGAATATCTTAATTTTATTTATGCGGACTATGCAACGGCGGTAAATGATATATTGCGCAATAACAGCCGCTGGAAACAAAAATTTACCGGTTTTCGCTTCCCATATACCAATCCCTCTTTCGAAGGTTTGGTAGCACTCTCGCAACACGGTTTTAGTTATGAATCGAGTTTGAGTGCCAATAATATCGAATTTTTGCAAGGAAGTGTTGTTCCTTACAATTTGGTTTTTGCCAAAAAAGATTATTATCAAAGCACTCAAATCTTGGAGTTATCTCCAACTTATCACGACGATTATTATTTTTTGCAAGATTTACGTGAAGGCGGATATGCCCACCCGCGCGATTTTGATAAAGATGTTTTGTTATTAAAAGAATATTTGATTAATTATTGGCAATACGCCGTTCGCCCCCACAAAGGGGTCATGATATATTTGGGACACCCCGATTTAACGGCACACAACGAACAGACCTTGACCGTATTAAAAAAACTTGCCGATAGTCTAAGAAAAAGCAATGTTTGGATTGCCGGAATGAATGAAATTAAAAATTTTAGAGACTTTTTTAATAATGCCAAATTGATAGTTAAGCGAAATTCGGGCAAATTTTCTGTCGAAATCAAAGCTCCCAATAGAACAAAAGTAAAGGATTTTAGCCTGAAATTGAATTTTAAACCTCATGAAATTAATATCAAAAACGGTGGATTTTCGGTAGTGGAACAAGCAAATAGCTATTTTTTGATTTTTGATGCTTTTGACGGACAAAAAATAATTTTTTATAAATAAATTTTTTTATATATTTGCCAACAATTAATCACTAAAATTTAATAACTATGAAAAAGTATTTATTTTTATCCTTGGCTATTGCAGCTATTTTATTTACAAGTTGTAAAAAAGACGAAGAAGAAGAAACACCATCTACCTATTTGAAAATGAAAATTGATAATGGTGATGAAATTTCTTTTACCGCACAAGTTACGGTTGTTGCTAATTTTGTTAATATTACAGGTCAAGTATCAACCGAAAAAATGATATCAATTCAATTTCCCAAAGACGCAACAGGTGATGTTTCAAATCCCAGTATTTCTTACACCGAAAACAACCAACAAGTAATTACATCTTTAAATATTGATGATATTTCATTAAATATTTCCGAAAATAACAGTGACCATGTAGCCGGTTCTTTCACAATCGATTATCATGATGATAACGGAGGCAATCATACGGCTACCGGAAGTTTCGATTTGGATTACTAATTGTCTGTTATAACAATCATTTATTTTAAAAGGTGCTTTTCGAAGCACCTTTTTTTGTTTAAAAAATTGACAAAATCACTTTTTTTCCTGTAAAAAAACCTTACATTTGAAACAAAATTTTTATCATGGAAAAATTAATAGAACGATTTATTAAATACATTAAGATAGATTCACAATCAGACCCCAATTCTACAACGACACCTTCAACCGATAAACAATGGGATATCGCACGAGTTTTGGTAGAGGATTTAAAAGAAATAGGTATGCAAGATGTCGAAATAGATTCGAACGGATATGTTTATGCCACCTTGCCTTCCAATACGGATAAAGACGTCCCTACCATAGGTTTTATTGCTCATTACGATACCGCCCCCGATTATAGCGGTGCCAATGTCAATCCGCAATTTGTCAATAATTACGATGGTAGTGATATTGTTCTAAACAAAGAAAAAGGCTTGATTTTATCGCCCTCTTATTTTCCCGAATTGAAAAAATATATCGGTCAAACACTTATCCACACCGATGGCAATTCACTTTTGGGGGCCGATGACAAAGCCGGTGTTGCCGAAATAATCGATGCCATGGATTATCTGATTAAACACCCCGAAATTAAACACGGCAGAATAAGAGTAGGATTTAATCCCGATGAAGAAATCGGTTTGGGAGCTCATAAATTTGACGTCGAAAAATTTGATGCCGATTGGGCTTATACCATGGATGGCTCCGCAGTTGGCGAACTCGAATATGAAAATTTTAATGCCGCCGGTGCAAAAGTCAAAATAAACGGCAAAAGCGTCCACCCCGGTTATGCCAAAAACAAAATGATAAATTCCATGCTTATTGCTGCCGATTTTATCAATCGTTTTCCCAAAAATGAAACCCCCGAAACTACCGAAGCCTACGAAGGATTTTTTCATTTGCATAATATGAAAGGTGATGTTGAATTAACCGAACTCAACTATATTATTCGCGACCACGATAGAGACAAATTTGAAGCCCGTAAAAAGTTTTTTAAACAAGTAGCCGACGACATCAATGAAAAATACGGCGCGGGAACCGTCGAAGTGGAACTCAGAGACCAATACTACAATATGCGTGAAAAAATTGAACCCGTTATGCACGTAGTCGATATAGTGGAAGAAGCAATGAAAGATTTGGGTATCAAACCTATTATAAAAGCTATCAGAGGAGGAACCGACGGAGCTCAATTGTCTTTCAAAGGACTACCTTGTCCCAATGTGTTTGCAGGCGGATTGAATTTTCACGGTCCTTACGAGTTTGTGCCTGTCGAATCCATGCAAAAAGCCCGTAACTTAATTGTTAAAGTAGTGGAAAAAACCGCACAAAAATTTGCAAAATAATTTCGATGAATAATAACCGTGACGCTTTTTTCGAATAATAATTGTTCGGTTGTCATTGAATTTATCCAAAATAAATCATTAAAAATAAATGAATACAAATAAATTTATATTTCGACATTTGGGACCACGCCCCGATGAAATCCCTCAAATGTTTCAAACCATAGGTGTAGATTCTATGGAACAATTGATTTATGAAACCATACCCGATAATATTAGACTGCAAAAAGAATTGGACTTGCCACCTGCCATGACAGAACCCGAATTTATGGCACATATCGAAAATTTGGCAGCCAAAAACAAAATATTCCGTTCGTTTATTGGCATGGGCTATTATGCCACTACCATGCCCGGCGTTATTCAACGTAATATCTTGGAAAATCCATCTTGGTACACTTCTTATACTCCTTATCAAGCCGAAATTTCACAAGGTCGCTTGGAAGCTTTGTTAAATTATCAAACCATGCTAACCGAATTGACCGGCATGGAATTGGCAAATGCTTCACTGCTGGATGAAGCCACAGCGGCTGCCGAAGCCATGGGTATGTTTTATAACCTGCGCGACCGAAAACAAAAAAAATCCGGTGTCAATAAGTTTTTTGTAGGCAAAAATGTATTGCCGCAAACCATGGCGGTATTGGAAACCCGTGCACACACTTTGGGAATTGAAATTGTCAAAGGTATATTTAATCAAATAGAATTGGACGACAGTTTTTTCGGAGCCTTGGTGCAGTATCCCATGAAGCATGGAAAAGTTGTTGATTTTAGCGATTTTATCGATAGCGCCCACGACGCAGGTGTCAAAGTTGCCGTTGCAGCCGATTTAATGGCGTTGGTCTTATTGAAACCTCCCGGACATTGGAAAGCCGACGCTGTTGTAGGAACCACGCAACGTTTCGGACTTCCTTTGGCTTACGGCGGTCCTCATGCCGGTTATTTTGCTACGCGCAACGAATATAAACGTTATATACCCGGTCGTATTATAGGCGTTACCATCGATGCACAAGGCAAAAAAGCCTTACGAATGGCACTGCAAACACGCGAACAGCATATCAAACGCGACAAAGCTACCTCCAATATTTGCACGGCGCAAGTATTGTTGGCGGTGCTGTCCGGTATGTATGCGGTTTATCACGGCTATGAAGGACTGCGTGAAATTGCTCAACATATTCACAATCAAGCAAAAAAATTAAATAAAGCTCTAAACGATTTGGGTTTTGAAACCCTACACAAACATTTTTTTGATACGGTTTTGGTCAAAGCCGATGCCGAAAGTATCCGACAATTAGCCGAAGCCCAACAACTCAATTTCAATTATTATTTCGGAGCAAACAAAATAGGAATTTCAATAGACGAAAATACCACCGATTCCGAACTGAACAAAATATTGAAAGTATTTGCCGGCAACAGAAGTCTGCCGGAGTTGTCAGCCGATTACCAAGCCATACCTCAAAACTTAATTCGAACCGATAAATTTTTACAACAAGAAGTTTTTAATCGATACCGCTCCGAAACCGAAATGATGCGCTACATCAAACGATTGGAACGTAAAGATATTTCTTTAACGCAATCGATGATACCACTGGGTTCATGCACTATGAAACTCAATGCTTCTACCGAAATGTTTCCCGTTAGTTGGGCTTCGTGGAACAATATTCACCCTTTTGTGCCGGTTGATCAAGTAGAAGGATATCGGCAAGTTATTCAAAATTTAAAAAAATATTTAGCCGAAATAACCGGTTTTGATGCCGTGAGTTTACAACCCAATTCGGGTGCAGCCGGAGAATATGCAGGATTGTTGGCAATAAAAAAATATCACGAAAGCAGGGGAGAAGCCAACCGAAATATAGCACTTATACCGGCTTCGGCACATGGAACCAATCCGGCTTCGGCTGTAATGGCCGGACACAAAGTTGTAGTGATAAAAACAACTGCCGAAGGCAATATCGATGTAGATGATTTGAGAGAAAAAGCCGAAAAATACAGTAAAAATTTGTCGGTTTTTATGGTTACTTATCCTTCAACTCACGGTGTATTTGAATCGGCAATTAAAGAAATGACCGAAATTGTGCATAAAAACGGCGGACAGGTTTATATGGACGGTGCCAATATGAATGCACAAGTAGGTTTAACCAATCCGGCTATTATCGGTGCGGATATATGTCATTTAAATCTGCATAAAACTTTTGCCATTCCTCACGGCGGAGGCGGACCCGGTGTAGGTCCGATTGCCGCCAAAAAACACCTTGCCGATTACTTGCCTTCGCACCCTTTGATAAAAACCGGTGGCAAATACGGAAGTGCCGTAGCAGCTGCCCCTTTTGGTTCGATCTTGGTAAGTCTTATCTCGTATGCTTATATACGTTTGGCAGGTCCCGACGGACTAAAAAAAGCAACCGAATTTGCAATCTTAAATGCCAATTATCTGGAAGCTTTGCTTAAAGATTATTATCCGGTGCTCTATACCGGCGAACGCGGGCGGGCGGCTCACGAATTTATTGCCGATTGTCGTCCTTTCAAAGAAAAAGGTATTTTGGTGGGTGATATTGCCAAACGTTTGATGGACTACGGTTATCATGCTCCTACCGTTGCTTTTCCGGTGCACGATACATTGATGATAGAACCTACCGAAAGCGAAGGCAAAACAGAATTGGATAGGTTTGCTCAAGCCATGATCAGTATTTGGCACGAAATTCAAGCCGTTGATGAAAACAATTCGGATAATGTGCTAAAAAACGCACCGCATACCGAAGAAATTGTAACAGCCGACCTGTGGTTTCATCAATATTCGCGCAAACAAGCGGCTTTTCCGTTGGATTATATTCGCGAAAATAAGTTTTGGCCGGCTGTCAGTCGTGTTGATGATGCCTATGGCGATAGAAATTTACACTGCACTTGTGATCCGATAGAAACTTATATCGAAGATTAATGTTTGCAACTCGGTTGCACTGACTTTGCCGTATTTTTGTCCCTGAAATCATTTTTAAACCTAAACTGATAAATTATGGGACATCACCACCAAGCTTCCGGCAATAAATTGGGCTTTGCCGTATTGTTAAATTTATTGATTTCAATCGGTCAATTGGCAGGCGGACTGTGGTCGGGAAGCCTTTCTTTACTGACTGACGCACTTCACAATTTTAGCGATGTGCTATCGCTTTTATTGAGTTGGTTTACCAATCGACTGGCAATTAAACCGGCAAATTCAATTTATACTTTCGGTTACAAACGAGCCGAAATTTTATCGGCTTTTGTCAATGCGCTGAGTCTTATTGTTATAGCTCTTTTATTGAGTGTAGAAGCCATTAAACGCTTTATTCACCCCGTACCGGTAGCTTCACAATGGGTTATTTATTTTGCCTTGATAAGTATTGTTGTTAATGTGTTAAGTGTAGGATTGTTGCACAACGATGCCAAACATAACCTAAACATGAAATCGGCATATTTGCACCTGCTAACCGATGTTATGACCAGTGTAGCCGTTTTAATCGGTGGATTATTGATGAAATATTACGACATTTACCGTATCGATTCCGTTTTGTCGATTGTAATCGCCGGTTATTTGATATTTTCCGGTTGGAAAATTATCAAACATAGTATCCGTATTTTGATGCAAGCCGTTCCCGAACAAGTCGATTTGAACCAATTGACCGCTCAAATTGCCAAATTAAATGCCGTAAAATCAATTGAAAAAATTTATTTGTGGCAACTCAATGAAAATGAATGGTATTTGTATTTGTCATTATTAATCGAAACAGACAAAAAGCATATTATAAAAAATCAAATACAAAAAATGTTGCCGAAACAAGCTCATGTTTTTATCGAAACCATATAATTTTACAATTCAGTCTATTATTATGACATTTCAGAATTTTTTTGTTGTCAATTATTAAATTTATACCGAATTTTGCTTTTGTAACTTTTAATACACAAACAAATGTATAAATTCACTTTTTTATTATGGGTTTTAATTCCGCAATTGTTTTGGTCGCAAACCACACAAAATATCAAAGGAACGATTATAGACAAAGATTCGGATTTTCCTTTGATGGGTGCCGAAGTAAGCGTGCAAAAAGACGGCAAAACGTATGGAACCGTTGCCGATGAAAACGGCGAATATTTTATAGCCGGTGTTCCTATCGGAAAAATCAATATTACGGCTTCGTTTGTCGGATATGAGCCGCAAACTTTTCAAAATTTGAGTTTGGAAGCCGGTAAAGAATTGGTGGTTAATTTTACTTTAACCGAACAAGTAAACAAGCTCGATGCCGTTGTTATACAAACCAAAAAGAAAAACGAACAAGTTGCTTTTGTAACCAATTCGGCTTATGAGCTCAAAGCCGAACAAATCAACCGTTATGCCGGTTCGCTGGCTGATGTATCACGTATGGCAATGAACTATGCCGGTGTATCTTCTAATGACGATAGTCAGAACAGTATTGTGGTGCGGGGCAACAATCCTTCATCGTTGTTGTGGACAATGGAGGGGGTAGCCATACCCAATCCCAATCATTATTCAGCTACCGGTTCATCGGGTGGTCCGGTCAGTATGATTAATTTGAATACCTTGGCACAATCCGATTTTTTGGCAGGTGCTTTTCCCGCCAATTTTGGCAATACGACTTCGGCGGCTTTTGATTTGCACTTTCGAACTCCCAATAAAAACAAATATGAGTATGTCGGTCAAATCGGATTTGCCGGTGCCGAGTTGGGTGTCGAAGGTTATTTAAAGAAAAACAAATCGTCTTTTTTGATCAATTATCGTTATTCAACTTTGGAACTTTTTGACAAAATGGGTATTGATTTGGGGGTAGGAACAGCAGTGCCCAAATATCAAGATGCTTCTTTTATAATCAATATACCTACCGATAAAGCGGGTAAATTCAGAATTTGGTCGATTGCCGGAACGAGCACAATCCGTTTTTTGATTGAAGGTGAAGGCGGTAGAAATCTTTATTTGGATTATGATAATTCCGATTTGAAAACCTATAATCTGACTACTATTTCGGGTATCAATCACAAGTATTTTTTTAACAAAAAGACCGGTATCTTTACCAGTGTGGCTTTTAGTCACCTCGATCAAAGGGTT
>Ga0256834_1001444_pt1 | contig 16091 bp, 15 predicted proteins | sample 4281140metaG_FD_190536 | JGI IMG/M metagenome (GOLD analysis project Ga0256834, IMG submission 190536) | Hydrothermal vent microbial communities from East Pacific Rise, Pacific Ocean - 4281-140 | ecosystem: Environmental > Aquatic > Marine > Hydrothermal vents | place: Pacific Ocean: East...
ACTGGTGGTAGAAGTCATAAAAGCTGGTAGTAGAGGTGATATTTATAAGTAGATTTAGAGGAAAAAGTTAAAAGTTTTACTCTGATATCGTAAGGAAAATGTTTTTTTTCTTATCATCGTTTTTTTCTTCAAAAGTATTTTTTTATTTTTTAGTCTTTGATATTCGGTATCTAAATCCTCTTTTAGAGATTCAAAATACTGGTTTTTAGTTACTAATTGCACTCGTCTTCTCGTTTGCTTTTTAAAAAGTCAATTTTCAAACCCCCGAAAATTCTTATAAAATTATACTTAAGAATTTTTAAGTATAATTATTATTTAAATTTATTTTTATATTGAGAGGTTCATATTGTCTAGTTGGTTATTGCCATATATACTAATGATTGTTCCTATATTTGTAGTGTTATATAAAATATTTGGTTCATCTAAAAATACTTCCACAAATAAAAGACTTATTGATTCAAATGATATTGATGTACCCTCATATAAAAGGCAGAGACTACAAAATGACTTAAGTGCCTTTGATATATCTTCATCAAATAATTATACTACACCAACTCAAAAAATAAAAAGTTCCCGTATATTAGAAAAAGAAGATACTTCTGATTTGTTTGAATTTAAAATATCAACAAACTTTGATGATGAAGTTAAGAGCAATAACCAAATAAAAGGGAAGTGGATTAATCCTAGTGAAGTAATCCAAATTTCATCCTTTAAAATTAGTAAAGGTTTTTTCTATTATGGTGGTCAGCTGAAAGCGATAAATGGGTATGAAACAGATGCATCATTAATTGATGGTAGTTTATCGATAAATTACTCTATATCAGCAGATATAGATGATTTGGGTTATTGGCCAAAATACAATAGTCTTTCAAAACATGTACGAGGTAGATATTTAAACTGGCTTTCTGGTGAGAGAAATGACTTGGATATTCCAATTGGGTATATATTCTTATATTTTTATGGGATAGAAAGAAGAATACTTGTAGATTATCAGAAAAAGCAAGTTTCAGACGATGAATGTTTTGAATTATATAATGAGGTAGTAAGATTACGTAAAATTTATGGTTCAAATAAGTCCTTTTATAGCTATGCTACAAATTTAATTGAATACTTAAGTATAGTTGTACCCCATATAATAAAAATTGATGATTCAGAAATTGAACATTCAATTTACTCTCAGCTTTTTAAATATCGTTTAGCAATAGCAGTAAAAGAGAATAGTCCAATTTCTCCTCAATTAGCTTTGATTTGGATAAAAAGTAATCCAAATTATAAATTAAAGACACCTGCATTACGCTGTAAAAATGAGTTTGATGCACTTTTTATAAAAGAGTATCAAAAGAAGTTTGATAAAGGAATGATTTTAAAACCGAATAAAACTAAATTAATAATTAATTATTATCCCGCAAGTAGTACACTACAAGGTATAGAATTAGAAGATTTAAATTTACCAGATATATCTTTCAAAGAGAGTTTTGAAACACTCTCAAAATATATCAGTTACTCAATGGCTGGGGACAGAGAGTTAAAAGCCTCCCATGAAAGTAAAGGTTTTAAACATTACTGTTTTGGTGGACTTTTTCCCATAGAGAAAGAGAACGTCTATAAAAAAGGCTCTAGCTATTCATTTATTATTCGCTCTCTTGATGAACGGTTGATAGTTTACTTCCGATTACTTTTTAAAGCTGCAATAAACTCTTTTTTATGTTTTATAATAAATTCAGAATTCTCTTGTGAGCTAAACCATGTATCCATAAGAACATAATGAAATTTCAGTTGGTTATTAACAGCTTTTCCAATCATTTGTTGCATAATCTTATTTTTAGTTACTTCAGATTTTCGCTTAACTTTTTTTGTCTTGATATCACTAAACATTATAGGTTTTTTTATAATCTCAAAATGCCAACACATTATCTCATTTTTATCTGTCCACTTTTTTTCTTGGATGGTATCATCAAATATCAAACATCCATCTTCTGATTCTATCTCTCTTACTGTTGATTTTACTTTTAGCCATAAATCTTTACTGTGCCTTTATTTTTGTCCTCTTCTCTTAAATTATATGTTTTTATATCCCTCTTTTGACATATTTTATCTTTTAGAATGAAACAGCCACGAGAGAGTATGAAGATTTAGTAAGCACATGTCTTTTTTTAGAAAAAATGATTTTGATAAGAAGAAAGAAAGTTATCTATGATATAATACCGAACGGTATAGTTATATTATAAATTTAGGATTTTTTTATGAAAAAAGTTAATGGAAAGTTTGTACACAAATGTAATCAGGACAATATTTTAATATCAAATGTTACTTATAAGGACGGGTATTATATTGCATATATTGTTTATTCACAAAACAATCAGTTCTTTTTTGAAAATGAAAGGAATCATTTACCAGGCATATTATTAATTGAAGCGGTAAGGCAAAAGTTTTTAGCGACATTACATATATATTTTGATGTGGGTGAGGATAAAGCTTTCCTAATGGATGGTTTTACAGTGGAATTTAAGTCTTATGCATCATTAAAAAGAAAAGTTATAATAAAAACTTTTTTTGAAAAAAATAAGCGTACATATGCAGGTAAAACAGAATTGTTTCAAGATGGAAGGTTAATTGCAAAGTTCTCTTCTTCATGTACTGTTTTATCTAAAAAAGCTGTGATGAGAATGGAGAAAAGTATTGAAAAATATTAATATAGCAGTGGTGGGAGCAGGAATTTCTGGGATATCTACTGCAAATGAACTTAAAAAGTATGGATATAAGGTTGATATTTTTGAAGCACAAAAAGATGTGGGAGGAAGAGTTTCATTATCAAGTTTTGACCTCGAGAGAATTATAATTGGTGGTGAAAATATTGGAAATGGGTATAGTACTTTTAAAAACTTATGTAGTGATTATGGAATAAATAATTTTGAAAAATATAATTTAAGTATTGAAGCTATTGGAAGAGAAAAAAAAATTACTATAAATAAAGAAAAAAAAATTAAGACCATAATTAATTTATTGAGCATTATGTCTTTAAAAGATATTTTAAAAATACGTAAAATGATATTAGCTATTAAGAAGTTTCCTGAAAATAGCTTTTTAGGAGGCAGTTATTTTAAAAAATATAACAATGAAGTGATTTCATCTGTTTTTTCTAAAAAATATATAGATTATATACTTAGAAATTTAGTATTAATTAATAATGCTGCAGAGGCAGATGAGATTTATATGAATACTTTTGGTACAAACCTTTCAATGCTTTTGGATGAATATAAGCATATAAAAGATGAGGAAAAACATATATTTGAGGTTTTTGATCAGAAACCATTTGTTCATAAAAAAGCAAAAGTTATATCTTTATGGTATGAGAATAATATATTACAAGGTATTATTCTTGAAGGTAATCATAAATATAAATATGATGGTGTTGTAATATCAACTACTGCATTGGATGCTTCTAAAATATTAAGCAAAACAAATGAAAAGCTATCAGTACAACTTAATAGAATACGATATTTTCCTATGGCAATGATTATCGCAAAATATGAAAAAAATTATTTTCCAAAAAATATTAATAGTTATACCTTTCCAAAAGATTCTTTATTAAGTAATGTAGGTGTTTATTCTTCAAAGAAAAGAAATTATCTTAGATATACAATAGCAGGAAGGAAAGGTCGGGATATTTTAAAACACACATCTGATATAGTAAGCTTGCTCAATGATTCAGAAAAAGAATTGTATAAATATTTATCAATTATAATTGACAATAGGATAGATTTTACAGGTAGAGTAACAAGGCAAATAGCATATGCACCTAATCACCAAGAGGTATTAGATCAAATTAATCTATTGATAGAAGATAATAAAGGACTTTATTTAGCAGGTGATTATATATATGGTGCATCACTTGAAGGATGTAGTAGGTCAGGAGTTAGAGCTGCAAAGAATATTCAAAACTATATAAAGAATAATTAATTATGAATATTATTTTAGTTAGACATGCAGAAGTTATGATAAATAATCCATCGGTGTATGCACATGAAATGAAACAATGGATTGAAAGATATGACAAATGTGATATTAAAGAAAAAATATATAAAAATGAATTATACAATATTATTCTTGATAAAAAGAATATTTTTTTTATCAGTTCTCTGCAACGAACACATGATACATTGTGTTTATATCAAACATTTTCAGAATCAGATTATACAATAAATAAGATATTTAATGAAGCAGAATTACCATATCCAAAACAAAGTTATATTTTAAGATTACCTGCATTTTTTTGGAGAATAATTTTAAGATTATTGTGGATTTTTGGATATAGTAAACATTCAGAATCATTTAGTGATGCCAAAAAAAGAGCAGATATTGCTAGTAAATTATTATTGGAAAGTGCTAAAAATAATAATTCGAATGTTGTACTTATTGGGCATGGAGTAATTAACAGATTGATATATAATCGTTTAAAGAGAAAAACAAGAGTAGTAAAAAAATTATCAACCCAAAACCTTGGCTATGGAATACTGGAAGTTAGTAAATGATTTTACAAAATATTTTTTTTTATTTTAAAACAAAGGGAGTGAAATGAGTTATATAAACAATATAAACTTACATACTATAAAAAAAGATTATTTAGGAAATAAAATTCAAAATGGTAAGTTTGTAGAGTATGTGTCACAAACAAAAACAATAGCTGAAATCCTAAAATGGAAATTAGAATCAAACATCAAAGATGATGAGTATAGCTTAGATATTATAAAAAATAATAAATTTTTAGCACAACAAGATGATTTTATAGTTTGGCTTGGACATGCAACTTTTTTAATTCAAGTTAATGGAAAAAGAATAATAACTGATCCTTGTCTAACATCGCCAATATTTACTAAAAGACATACGGAAATACCTTTAAAAATAAAAGATATATTGCCTGATTATATTTTAATTAGTCATGGGCACTTTGATCATTTGGATAGCTCCACTATTAAATATTTTAATAATGCAACAGCTTTAGTACCGTTAAAAATGAAAAAAATTATTGAAAATATGAATTCAAGCATAAAAATACAAGAGGCAGGTTGGTATCAACAATATTCTATTGATGAAGAATTCAATATATATTTTTTGCCGGCTTTACATTGGCATAGAAGAACATTATTTGATACAAATGAAGTTTTATGGGGAAGTTTTATTATTGAGACACCAAATAAAGTAATTTATTTTGCGGGAGATACTGGATATGACACTCATTTTAAAGAAATAGGTAAATTATTTGATATAGACATTGCTATTCTTCCAATTGGTACATATGCTCCAAGGTGGTTTATGAAAGATAACCATATGAATCCAAAAGATGCATATAAAGCTTTTTTTGATTTGCGTGCAAAAATATTAATTCCCAAGCATTTTGGCACATTTGATATTTCTAATGAGCCAATGGGAGAACCTGAAGAGATAATAAGAAAAATAATGAAACCTGAACAATTAAAGGTTTTGACTATAGGTAAAGAAATATTATTATAAGGAAATAAAAATGTATACAAAATTAGAAAATATGATGGGAAGATTTGGCACTTTTATCTATGATAACCCTTTTAAGGTGATATTGGTCGTTTTGGCACTTTTGGCAGTACCTATCTCATATGTACCTCAAATACAAGGGAGTGAAATGAGTTATATAAACAATATAAACTTACATACTATAAAAAAAGATTATTCAGGAAATAAAATTCAAAATGGTAAGTTTGTAGAGTATGTGTCACAAACAAAAACAATAGCTGAAATCCTAAAATGGAAATTAGAATCAAACATCAAAGATGATGAGTATAGCTTAGATATTATAAAAAATAATAAATTTTTAGCACAACAAGATGATTTTATAGTTTGGCTTGGACATGCAACTTTTTTAATTCAAGTTAATGGAAAAAGAATAATAACTGATCCTTGTCTAACATCGCCAATATTTACTAAAAGACATACGGAAATACCTTTAAAAATAAAAGATATATTGCCTGATTATATTTTAATTAGTCATGGGCACTTTGATCATTTGGATAGCTCCACTATTAAATATTTTAATAATGCAACAGCTTTAGTACCGTTAAAAATGAAAAAAATTATTGAAAATATGAATTCAAGCATAAAAATACAAGAGGCAGGTTGGTATCAACAATATTCTATTGATGAAGAATTCAATATATATTTTTTGCCGGCTTTACATTGGCATAGAAGAACATTATTTGATACAAATGAAGTTTTATGGGGAAGTTTTATTATTGAGACACCAAATAAAGTAATTTATTTTGCGGGAGATACTGGATATGACACTCATTTTAAAGAAATAGGTAAATTATTTGATATAGACATTGCTATTCTTCCAATTGGTACATATGCTCCAAGGTGGTTTATGAAAGATAACCATATGAATCCAAAAGATGCATATAAAGCTTTTTTTGATTTGCGTGCAAAAATATTAATTCCCAAGCATTTTGGCACATTTGATATTTCTAATGAGCCAATGGGAGAACCTGAAGAGATAATAAGAAAAATAATGAAACCTGAACAATTAAAGGTTTTGACTATAGGTAAAGAAATATTATTATAAGGAAATAAAAATGTATACAAAATTAGAAAATATGATGGGAAGATTTGGCACTTTTATCTATGATAACCCTTTTAAGGTGATATTGGTCGTTTTGGCACTTTTGGCAGTACCTATCTCATATGTACCTCAAATAAAGATGGATACATCTACTGAAGGCTTTATGCACCCTGAAGATCCAGTGCTCATCACTTATAATGAGTTTAGAAGACAGTTTGGACGTGATGAGCGTATTGTTTTGGCGATTAAGAGCGATAAAGTTTTTGCTCTTGATTTTCTCACAAAACTAAGAAGCCTACATGAAGAGATAGAAAAGAAAGTACCTTATCTTGATGATGTAACTTCGCTTTATAATGTGCGTAACACCAGAGGTGAGGGAGATAAGCTTATTACCGATGACTTGCTTGAACCATTTCCTACAACACAAGTAGAAGTAGAGGTTATCAAGAAAAGAGTAATGGTTTCACACTTTTATAAAGACCTGTTCATTTCTCAGGATGGAAATATGACAACCATAGTTATAGAGACAAATACCTACTCACATGAAGGTGAAGATCTTGCAGGTGAAAATGCTTTTGATGAAGGCTTTGATGATTCAACAAGTGTATCAAGCCATAGTGATATAAAGCAAAGTCAAAATAAAGAGAGAACCTTTCTTACTGATGCGGAAAACAAAAAACTTTTGGATGTTCTTTATAGCATAGTACAAAAGTATAATCAAGATGATTTTAAAATCTATGTAGCAGGAAGCCCAGCGGTAAACAACTCTCTTAAGGCACATATGCAGGCTGACATGCAGAAGTTTATGCGTATTGCTTTCTTGATTATTATTGTTTTTTTGTTTGTGATATTTAGGCGTGTATCAGCCGTATTTTATCCATTGTTGGTTATCATTCTCTCACTGCTTACTACTGTAGGTAGTATGGCATGGGCAGGAGTAGCATTTAAGATACCTACACAAATAGTACCTTCACTGCTTCTTGCTGTAAGCATTGGAGCTACAGTGCATATACTCTCTATTTTTTTTGATAGATTTAACAAAACAGAAGACAAAAGAGATGCACTTACATATACACTAGGACACTCTGGACTTGCGATTGCCATGACATCGGTAACTACTGCCATTGGAGTAGGGGCATTTTATAGTTCAGAAGTCGCACCTATAGCTGACCTTGGTACTTTTGCCTCGCTGGGTGTGATGCTATCACTTTTTTTAACCTTAACACTTCTTCCTGCACTTCTTAGCATTACTAAACTCAAACCAAAAGTTAACAAAGAAGCAGGGAAATTAGATGTATTTATGAGAAAACTGGCAGTTATTCCAGTACGTTACTATAAAGTCATTATAGGAGCAAGTTTTGTGCTTGTGCTTGTGGCATTGTTTGCATCAAGTAAGATAGAACTTTCTCATAACCCTTTGTATTGGTTCCAACCAGAAGATTATGACAGAGTCTCTACTGTGGTGATTGATGAAGCGATGAATGGTTCTGTGACAATTGAAGTAGTTGTTGATACTAAAAAAGAGAATGGCTGGAATGATCCTAGTCATCTCAATGCTCTCAATGCACTCTCCGCCAAACTGGAAACATACATAGATCAATACACATATATAGGTAATGTAGTGTCACTTGCAATCATTGTCAAAGAGACCAATAGAGCACTCCATGAGAATAAAGAGGAATTTTACAGCATACCACAAGATGCCAACTTGGTTTCTCAGGAGTTATTACTCTTTGAAAACTCAGGCTCTGATGATTTGGAAAATGTGGTGGATTCCCAATTTAGTAAGACTCGTATTACCATTAAACTACCATGGACAGACGCTGTAAAGGCATATGATGTATTAGAGTTTATAAAATTAGAAGCACAAAAAGCTTTCCCTCATGATGAAGTAGTTATCACAGGAATGATACCACTTCTCTTTAATACCTTTGCAGGTTCTGTTCACTCTTCTGTAAAGAGTTATACTATTGCTTTTATCGCTATTACTTTTATGATGATGCTTATCTTAGGTTCTATTCGCATAGGGCTTTTGAGTATGATACCTAACTTGACTCCCATTATTTTAGGACTACTTATTATGGTAGTTAAACCCATACCATTAGATATGTTTACTTTGCTTATTGGTAGTATCGCCATTGGATTGGCTGTGGACAACACTATACATTTTATACACAATTTTAAGAGATACTACCTAGAGACTAAAGATGCAGCAAAAGCTATAGAGCATACTTTTTATACCACAGGTAAAGCAATGGTGATTACCTCTGTTGTACTCTCATTAGGGTTTTATGCTTATATGATGGCAAATATGACTTCGGTACAAAACTTTGGGTTCTTGACGGGTACAGTGATTATCTTTGCCTTGTTAGCAGACTTGTTGTTAGCTCCAGCACTTATGATGGTAGTTTCCAAACGTGGCTGGATAAAATAAAATTAGAAAAGAAAAAACATGTATATAAAAAAACTATTAATTGGATTAATTTTGGGACTTTCATTGATTACAATAAATCTTTTATCAGATGATTTAACGGCACGTATGATTATGGAAAAAGTAGATGCCAGAGATGATGGAAAAACCATTGAACAAGATATGTTGATGATTTTGATAGATAAAAATAACAACAAACGTGTGCGTGACATTAAATCATATAGAAAATATTTTGGAGAAGATGAACATCAGATTTTATTTTTTAAATCACCTGCTGATGTCAAAAACACAGCATTTTTAACTTATGACTATGATGAGAACAAAGATGATGATCAATGGATCTATCTACCAGCACTAAAGAAGGTAAAACGTATTCCAAGTGCAGATAAAAGTGGTAGTTTTATGGGTTCAGATTTCTCTTATTTTGATATGACAGATAGAGATTTGGAAGATTATGATTTTAAACTGATTAAAGAAACAAAAGTTCGTGGACATGATGCATGGATAATAGAATATATCCCTCGCAATAAAAAAATTATCAAAGAGTCAGGATACATTAAAACTGTGGCTATCGTAAGAAAAGATATTTATGTGATAGTTAGAAGCATTAATTATATGCGTAATGGAAAGAAAAAGTATCTTGATTTGAGAAAAATCCATAAACAAAATGGTGTATGGGTCGTAGATGAGATGACAATGACAACCAAAAAGGGTAAAGCAACCATACATAAAACCGTATTAAAATTTAAAAACATTAAAGTAAATAAATTATTAAATGATGATCTATTTACGACTAGAAGATTAGAAAAAGGACTATAGCTTATGTGTGCAAAAGTATTACTTTCTGTTATACTATGTGCATTATTAATGCATGCTACAAGTGTAGATAGTAATTTGGAAGGCTTTGATGATGATTTAGCAAGTATAGATGAAAATGTACTTGTAAATGATAAAGGTACTCCAAAGAGACTATTTTCTAAATTTACAGGAAAACTTACCGAACAAGTAGTATACTCTTGGCACAACAAAGCACCTCATGAGAACATCTCTTCTGTCAAAAGCTCATTGTTTTTAGACTATGAACATAAAATTGAAAATGATATACGTATTAAAATGAATGTAAAAGTCTATTATGATGCTATTTATAGCTTTAAGGGACGTGAAGATTTCAGTAGTCAAGAACTTAGTGAACTTGAGTCAGAAGTAGAGCTTTTTGATGCCTATGTAGAAGGAAAACTCATCGACAACTTAGATTACAAGATAGGGAGACAGGTAGTTATTTGGGGACGTAGTGATACCATTCGTGTGACAGATGTACTGAACCCTCTTGATAACCGTCGTCCAGGGATGATAGACATAGAAGACTTACGTTTGCCTGTGACTATGGCAAAGTTAGATTACTTCATAGGGGATTGGCGTATGACACCTATTGTAGTGCTAGAACAACGCTTTACGAAAAACCCACCTTTTGGAGGAGATTTTTACCCTTTACTGATTGCTGAACCTTCTCATAAAAATTACAATGATGTAACATATGCTCTTAGTGTTGGTGCTGAGTTTACAGGTTGGGATATTGATTTTTATGCGTCACGTTTACGTAATGATGCAGGATATATAGATTCTACTGTAAAACCTCTATTCAAACATGATAAAGTCAACATGTTTGGTACAGCACTCAATGTACTAAGTGGTTCATGGCTCTTTAAGACAGAAATAGCTCATCTTGCAGGACTAAAATACAGTGCCACAGGAGATGAGACTTTTCAAAGAACTGATGGACTCATAGGATTTGAATACAATGGTATAGCAGATACATTTATGTCATATGATTTTGTAGTACGAAGTATCTATAACCACAATGACAGATTTTTATCAGAACAGAACCCTCTTAAAAAGTATAATTTTCAACATGCATTTAGAATCAGTAAAGATTTTCTTAATGATACTATTATGGTAAATTATCTCATATCTCTTTATGGTAAAAAGTTAAATGATGGTGGTTTTCAGAGAGCATGGATTAAATATAATTTGACAGATGGTATTAATTTAAATGTGGGTGTGGTAGATTACACGGGTGGATTGGTACTATTTGATGCAGTTAAAGACAAAGATATGGTATTTGTAGACATCTCTTATAGTTTTTGATAATTTACACTGCATCCCAATCATCAGACAGCAAAATCAGATTATAATTTTCTAATTACAGAGTGTATAAAAATACCATGCCAAGGGAAAATAGAGTTTTTGTTTACAATAACTCTATACTCTTATTTTAGAGGCAGTAGCTCAATTGAAACAGAATTTAAAGCAGTATAGTCTATTGTTTTTTATGGAAATTTTTATAAAAAACAATAGATGTTACAAATGTTATCATAATAAACTTGGAAAAACTAGTTTTTCAGAATTGACTAAATAAAGACTATCTATAAAATCTTTCAATAATCCTTATTTTAAGGGTTCATAAGTGTTTTTTAGTTACGCTTTTCCTATTTAACCATAAAATACACCTGATACTGTTTAGGAGTTAATCCTGTAAATCTCTTAAATAAATTTCTAAAATTAGATACATTTGAATATCCTACATAGTAAGTAATATATTCAAAACTATCTTGAGTATTTAATAATAAATGTTTAGCTTCTTCCACTCGTAGTTTTTGTAAATATTGATTGGGAAGTTCACCTGTAGTGTTCTTAAAATAGCGTATAAATGTCCGTTCACTTACTGAAATATATTTTGCCATATTTTTGATTGTAATAGGTTCTTTAAAATGTTGTTTTATATATTGAATTACTTTTTGAATATCATTGTTTTCAGAGAGGATAATGGTTAAGTTTTTATAATGTTTTTGGCTTACTCTCCCTGCGTCTACTCCTAAATAATTAGCACAAATGTATGATACTTCTTTAGAGATGAATTTTCTAGTAATGTATAGACATAAATCGATATAGGCACTTACACCTCCAGCGGTAATAACATTTCCATCTTCAACAATAAGCTTATCAATTTCTAATTTTACTTTTGGAAAATCTTGTTTTAATTTTTTTTCAATTACCCAGTGGCTTGTTGCATATTTATTATCTAAAATTCCAGCTTGTGCTAATACATATGCTCCAATACATACAGAAGAAATATAGGTACCTTTTTTATGGTTTGTCTGTAGCCAATGAATAAGTGATATATCTGTTTCAAACTTATGCTCTAGATCAATAAGAGGAGGAATAATAATTAGATTATAGTTGGTATCGGAGGTAAGTGGTTTACTTTTGAAGTTGATTTGTATATTGAAGTTAGTAATATCTGTTTGTGTATGTAAAACATCTATATGAAATAGGGGATATTTTTCATCTACTAGACAAAAGTTATTTATAATTGAAAAGATATCCATTATACCTACAATGGAAGATGCTAATGCATGTTCATAATTTATAATGGCAACATTAATTATTTTAGATTTCGATGTTGTCATTTTTGGAGCTCTTTTTGTCATTTTTTCATCTTGTGTATTATATCTATATTAGTCATAATAAAGTTTGATTTTAATTAAAGGAGAAGAGTATGGAGTACTGTGAAATACCATATAAACAAGAGGAATTAGAAAGTGATAATTATCAAAGGAATTATCACTTTCTTAAAGAGTTAGAAAGAGAGGTTTTAAGTTATGAAGTTTTTAATCATTCATTTTTGCAAAAGTTAGCTTCAGGAGCTTATTCACAAGAAGGAGTGAGATTTGTGCTTACGCAATTTGGAAAAATTGTTATTCCTTTTACAGCAGCCATTTGCAAACTAATGGGAAATTCTCCAGAGCTAAAAAGCCGTTTTATTCTGATGGATAATTTATATGAGGAGCTAGGTAATATGAAGTATAGTCAATGTCACCCTTCATTATATTCAGAGATGCTACATTCTATAGGGATTGATCAAAAGGTATTTGAAGAGACGGCTACAATTTCAAGTATACGTATTTTAAATAATACAATTTTAGATGCTGTAGAAAATAAATCATTTGCTATCGGATGTGCATGGCTTGGATATGGAGGAGAATTGACAATACCTAATAACTTTCCTTATTTAGTAAGAGGCATAGAGCAAGCTTCATTTGAAAATATTGATATGGGTTACTGGGATAGGCATGGAAATAGAGATCAAGAGCATAGCGATGATGCAACTATGGTACTTTGTATGAACACAACATTCGAAGAGTATCAGGATATTAAAGAGGCGGTTATTGATTCCTTAACACTCCGTGCTAGAATTTGGAGTGATTTGGAAGAAATATGTGAAAAAAACTATAGTAAATTCTCTGTGATAAACGGTAAAGAAACAGAAGTATTGTCTAAAGAATATCAGGCATTACATGAGTATTATGTTGCACTTAACAGTGGAAATATAGATAAGATGAAGAATTCATGGAGTAAGGAACAAACAACAGCATTTACAAGTCCTCTAGGAGGAATTATAAGAACTTACCAAGAGGTGATACAAGCACATGAAGAGCTGTTTAGTTTACCAATTCAGATAGATGTAGAGTATTATGATATCGAAGTTACAGTGTTGAATAATGGATTTTGTTCTGTAGGAAGAGAAAGAGGTACAATGGTAATAGGAAATGAATGTATTGATGTTTTTTTTAGAACTTCACGCTTGTTCATTAAAGAGGATGGAACACTTAAGCAATTACATCATCATGGATCCTTTGAAGATATTGCTATACAAGAAAAGATTATGAAGCTTTTGGTTAAAATGACAACATAGAGAAGAAAATAGTGAATGTAGACAAAGGAAAGTAGTCAAATGAAAAAGATGGAAAAAATTCTTATAGATATTACATTTAATTTGCTTTATAAACAAGGGTACTGTGCTACGAATATTAGAGATATTTTAGATATCGCTAATATTACCAAAGGCTCAATGTATTACCATTTTAAGTCTAAGCATAATCTTGTTTTATCTTCAATTAGATATTATTTGGAACAAACCTTAAAATATCATTGGGTAGAACCATTGGAACAAAGTGAAGAACCAATAGAGACATTAATTCAGCAAATTAAATTATATCAAGACATGTTTATTGATTCTGAAAGCTTTTTAGATTTAAAACATGGATGTCCATTGAGCAATTTTATTTTAGATATGAGTGATAAAGATGAGTTGTTTTTTGATTATCTTAAATATGTTTATATGCGATGGAAAGAAGCCATTGAAAAAGCTCTTGATAAAGCAAAAGTGCTACAACAAACAAAAACAAATTTTAATTCTGAAGATCAAGCTATTTTTGTCATGTCCTCTCTAGAAGGAATTATTGGAAGTACCAAAGCATTTAACGATGTTAAAATATTGGAGAGAGGGATAGGAGTACTTGAGAAACATATTAAACAACTCTAAGTTAAGGTAAAATAGAGGAGTAAATTCATAGAATGATAATATCCTAAAAATAAAGCTTCGAGAGTATAAATATAACTGTGTAAATCCAAAAAACATATTTATTTGATATAGTAAATCAAATAGATTAACAAAGAAGAGTTAAAAAAGCAAATAAGAGAGGGTATTTTTACCTCATTGGATAATGTTACAAATGAATTTAAAAACATACTCAAAGAGGTAATACAGACAGCTTCAGAAGAGGAATTAACATCTCACTTAGGTTAATAATAAGTATCAAACATCAGATACACCAAACAACCGTAACAGCTACAACAATAAAACGATTAATTCTAAATATGGACAATTTGATGTTTCAATACCAAGAGATAGGAAATCTACATTTGAACCACAACTTGTAAAAAAAAGAGAGGTACTTTTGAACGGAAGTGAAGATTTAATTCTTTCATTATACACCAAAGGTATGAGTGTAATGGATATACAACATCATATAGATGATTTGTATGGATGTGAGTTATCAGAACAGACAATTTCCAATATCACTTCTAAAGTAATAGAAAAAGCTAATCAATGGCAAATAAGACCACTAGAGTCGATTTATCCCATAATTTTCATGGACGCTAACTATGCTAAAGATACGAGTAGATAGAGTAGTTAAAAATATAGCTGCATATATTATTGGGTATCACACTTGAAGGAAAGAAAGAGATTATAGGAATATGGATAGGTGAAAATGAAACATCTAAATATTGGCTTACAGTGTTAAATGATATCTACAATTTGAACCGATACATGAGATGTATTTAAATTTTAGCAAATATCGATATCATCAATTTTATGTAAAAAAATAAAATGTTATATTTTAAGATATTTACAAGAGTAAAAAACTACTAAAGGACATCTCTAAAGTTATTTATCAAGACTACAAATCATTTAGTTGATTGGTATAAAAAAGATAGTGACAATGAAGTAAAACTAATAATCCAATACATAAAAAGAAGAAAATATGGAGTTTCAAAAGCTACAAATCTAAAAACCACAAAAGAAAACGGCATAGTAAAAATATCTTGGGATAACCCAAAAGATGAAGCTCAAGTTGGAAGTTTTGTAGTGAGAAATCGTTTTCATCCGCCACAAAACCCTTATGATGGAGTTAAGTTATATGCAGGGTCTGACAACTATACATTAGATAACTACGGCTCATCTAAAGTTGATAAATATTATGGAGTATTTACCTACGATGATGCACCAAACTATAGTGAGCCTGCCATAATAGAGTATAAATCAAAATAACCTTATGGCAAAAAAAGCGACCAAAAAAGAGATACAAGAGATAAGAGAAATTTTTGTAAAACACTATAGTGATGCTGTAACTGAACTGAACTAGAATATAAAAATCTATTTGAGCTTTTAATATCTGTGATGTTAAGTGCTCAATGTACAGATAAAAGGGTAAACATAATCACACCTGCACTTTTAGCATCAGCAGATCTTGATGAAGTAAAAGCCCTCATAAGCACCTGCTCTTTTTTTAACAATAAAGCCAAAAATCTTATAAAAATGGCAAACCAAGTCATGACAGAGTTTAACGATAGCTCCATCCAATTCTAATATTTTTTTTAGTAAGCTATCTAAAAAAGAGGCGGAATAGATGGAAGATTTACTGCGAATATTTAAAGAAGAGATATCAG
>Ga0256834_1001445_pt1 | contig 16087 bp, 14 predicted proteins | sample 4281140metaG_FD_190536 | JGI IMG/M metagenome (GOLD analysis project Ga0256834, IMG submission 190536) | Hydrothermal vent microbial communities from East Pacific Rise, Pacific Ocean - 4281-140 | ecosystem: Environmental > Aquatic > Marine > Hydrothermal vents | place: Pacific Ocean: East...
GTTTATCAAGATTAAGTGGTCTAAATTGATGATCTTCTAAAAGTTCCATAAATTCAAAAATCTCTTTAGTAATTTCAAACTTTCCCTCTATCACTTTTATCTTTTTAAAATGTTTTAATATCGCTTGAACTGTCTCACTTTTACTCTCTTCAACGTGCTGATATCCAAAAGCAATGACATATACCCCTGCTTTTTCAGCCGATTCAACAAAATTTTGTATTCTTCTTAAATTAATCTCTTCTGTAGGAAAGTTCTCTAAATTAATAAGTACCAGATGATACATCTGTTTAAGTTTCGACTTCTGGTTGTGTTCACTGATAGAAGGTCTATTACAGCAAATCAACTCTTTATAGCGTGTCACAATAGTCTCTTCAAGCTCTTCAAAAAGTCCTATCATCATCTCTTTAGTATACGCAGTTTTATAAAGTTGTATATACTGCAAAGGAGAAAGATGATAAAACTTCTTTTTACCAACATCAAACATATTTACCTGCAGGCTACCATGAGGCATTTTAGAAAGCAACTCTAAACAGAGACTCTCCAGTAAATGATCTACCTTGGTTTCAGATACCTTATCATAGAGAAGACAAAATCCACCATCATTAGTACCTGTATATAATGGTATAGTCTCATTCGAATTATGTAAGTCTCCTAAGTTAAACCCCCAAGGAAACGCATAGTTTTCATCTTTTTCTGACATATTTTCTACTCACTTTTATTTAGGCTAAGAAATCAGGTGTTGCAAGTTCTACTTTTTTACCTTTTTGTTCCATGACAACCACGGTAATAGCATCCCCCTCACTGTAACGTTCTGGAAGATTATTGACACGTTCTTTTGCCACTTTAGAGATATGAAGCAATGCATCAAAACCATCTGGCATCTCTACAAAAAGACCAAAGTCAACAATGCGTTTTACTTTCCCCTCATAACTCTCACCTACTTTGTATTCCATCTGTTTTTTTACAGGACTTGATGCGATACTTTCAATGTGTGCTTTTGCTTCAGCTACTTTATTTTTATCTCCACCAGAAAGTTTAACGCCACCTGCATCACGGTCAAGGTCAATACTGACTTCAAATCTTTCTATAATCTCACGTATCGTTGCACCTGCTTTACCAATGATGTCAACTATTTTAGAAGGGTGCACAGAGAAATGTTCTGTACTTGGGAGGGCATCACTTGTCTCTATACTCTGAGCCGCTTCTTCCATAAGTGCTAAAATATGATTTTTACCCTTACTTGCTTGGGTGAGTGCATCTTTAAGTACTGCCATATCGATACCACCAAGTTTTATATCCATTTGAAGTGCTGTAATACCCTCAGAAGTACCTGCTACTTTAAAGTCCATATCCCCATCATGGTCTTCAAGTCCCATAATGTCTGTAAGTACTGCATATTTACTGCCATCAGTCACTAGTCCCATCGCTATACCAGCCACTAATGCTGTGGTATTTACCTCCGCCGCACGAAGTGCAAGAGAGCCTCCACAAATGGTCGCCATAGAAGAAGAACCATTGGACTCTAATATCTCTGAAACCAGACGAATACTTCCGTCATAATGTAATGGGATAGTAGGCTCCATTGCTCTTTTACCAAGGTTTCCATGTCCGAGTTCACGACGTCCTGGTGCACCAATATATTTCGCTTCACCTACTGAATAGCCAGGGAAATTATAATGCACCATAAATTTCTCAGATTGAGAACTTCTCTCAGTGATAAGTTCATACATTTGAGCATCTTTTTTATCACCAAGTGTCACAGTAACTAATGCTTGAGTCTGCCCTCTCGTAAAGAGACACGAACCATGTACAGAAGGTAAAAGGTTTGTCTCTATACTAATAGGTCTTACTTCATCAAGTTCTCTTCCATCTGCACGTATGTTTTTATCAAGTATCATTGCTCTGACAACAGTTTTTTTATAGCGTTCAAGGACTTTAGTCACCAAAGTTTTATCAGCTTCTTTACCTTCACTCTCCAAAACTTCTAAAATGCGTGTTCGTATCTTTTTAAGTTCAGAAGAACGCTCAGACTTTGCCATATGTGCGATGGCTTTTTCAACGTCATCTGCATAGGTAGACGCTATCATAGCATAGAGTGACTCGTCTACTTTATCTTCAGCCAAAGTTAGTGTCAATGCTTCTCTAACATTCGGAGTAAATGCCTCAGTGTACGCTACTGTTGCTTTTTCTATCGCTTCTGTCGCCATCTCTATGACATCAACCAATGCATCTTCTGAAAATGCATTCGTCTCTTGTCCATTTTCACCTTCAGAGGCCAATGTACGCATCTCAATCATCACAACATCTTTACCTGTACCAACCACAAGTAAATCTAGTTCACTTTTAGCTTGCTGTGTAAGTGTTGGGTTAATCACCAAATCATCACCCTCTGTACCTACACGTACAGCAGTAATGGAAGTAGATACAGGTATATCTGAAACAAAAAGTGCTGCATTTGCAGCATGGAGTCCTGCAACTTGCATATCTACATTTTCATCTGAACTTACAACCATCACCGTAATCGTCACAGGATAATGAAACCCTACAGGGAAAAGAGGTCTTAAGGAACGGTCGATAATACGTGAAGTAAGTGTCTCAAAATCTCCAGGTTTTGTCTCTCTTTTTATAAATCCTCCAGGAATCTTAGCTGCGGCATATGATTTCTCCATATATTGCACGGTAAGAGGTAAGAAGTCTTCGTCTACCGCCTTTTCATCTATCGCAACAGCTGCTATAAGTACAGCCTTTCCTTGTGTGTACATCACTGCACCACTTGCTTGTTTTGCAACCTTTTCAAAAGCATATGTCTCTACAAGATTATTTACATTCATTTCTACTATTTGTTCATTCATTTATTCATTATCCTTAATGGGTTCTTTACTATTTTTATTTTCTTGCATCTGGCTCTCGACAATCTCTTCGATCTCTTCAAAAGTAAGTGGCTCAAAGTTTTGATAGTAGTATTCTATCGAAATATAGTCTTGTATACGATGTGGACAGAATACACCATCACAAATAGCCAATAAATTTTCATAGACTGATTTATCTAAAATGGGTGTAGCAATATAGATATTTTTTGCACCTCTGGCAATGACAGATTTTAATGCAACCATCATCGTTAGTCCTGTCTCGATACACTCATCTGCTAAGACCACATACTTACCATCTAAAGAGAGTAAATCTTTACCTTTTCGATACTTATAAACGTAGGTTAAAACCTCTTCTTCATATTTTCGATGTGCTTCGCTATAGACAAAATCTTCATTTATATCAAATGCATTGACCAGTGCCTTGTGCATCACCACTTCTTCAGTTTCAGAAATCATAGCAATGGTTACTTCAGGATTATTAGGTGCAAGTATAGGTTCGGTTAATAAAATATCCATAGGAGCTTGACATGCTTTTGCAATTTTATCTGCAAAAAACACACCTCCTTCACTTACACCAATAATTACTGTTTCGTTGTTAGTTAATAACTCTATTGGTAAAGTTTCAATCAGCTGTTGAGAGGCATCTTCTCTATCTTCAAAATAGGTATTATGGTTTAAATCTGTTGGCATAGTCAACTCCTGGAAATTGTTTCGAAATTTCATCTTCATCAAAGACATAACGAAATTCTTCTATGTACTTTGTCAATAGCTTATAGGCATAATTTAATGATTCCATTTTTTCTACACTTCCACCTACATCTGGATGGTTCTTTTTGGCTAAAAAGTGGTATTGCTCTTTAATATCTTTTTTACTAATTACCTTAGGTAATTGTAAAATTTCCAATGCATTTTCAAGTTCTTCTAATGGAGAAAGTATCATTGTTGTAATTGATTAAAAGTATCAGTTCCAATAGACCCAAAAGGTGTAAAATTCAACTGTACATAAAAAGTATTTGTTGGAATTGGTCCTGCCACACTTGGTATAATATCTTGTCGCATAGATGCATCTATACTCCAACAATCACGATAATATCTACCACCAAATCTCCATTGTCTACTTTCAGCATCATCAATATTGTAAGTAATTCCACCATTAAAACTTATTTTTTGATTATACGTATATGAAAAATCAAAAACCATATCATTGGCTGCTATGGTATTAGGTTCATCTGCTAAAACTTTTTTATAACTGTGCCCTATACTAAGACTATAATCTTTTTTTCTAAAAGAGAGAGAAGAAGAAGAGAAACGTATTTTTTCAAATTCATGAGAGTATCCTATAATATTATAAATACTCAAAGCATCAAAATTGTACTGCATTTCATTATTTAAATCAGCTAGTTTATATTCTCTATTGACATAATATTTCTGCGTCAATCTTTGATAAAATTTTAATTTCATATTTTCATCATAAAAATATTGACTTAAAGCAAATCGATACTGCTCTTCAGGTAACCCAACAGTAAAAAGCTCTTTTTGTTCATCATCAAGCTGTGAAAATTCTATAGGTGACTGATTTTCAGTTCCTGGTTTAAGATAGGAGAGTGAAGGTTGAAACATATGAACAAAACCATCAAATTTCTTTGTTAAGTCTGTAAAAATTTTGGCTTTATGCATATTACTATAGTATTGATAATCATCATGAGCAAAATCACCATTGGCAAAAAAGAACTTAGTATAGTAAAGTTCTTCTCCTAATGTTACATTCAAGAAGTCATCAAAAAAAGAAGTTGTAAACTCTAAAGGTATACGTAACTCTGCTTGTCGCATGGTTGCACCTTTCTTTCTATCAAAGTTATTGATTTTAAAGTCAGCACTATAGGTTAAATTTCTTGAAATAAAATGTTCTAAATATTTATGCATTTGAATAGAGGGAAGTACTTGTAGTGTTTTATCATCGTTAACAGTACGCGTATCAATAAAATATTTTGCATTAAGCCCAAAATAGTAATCATTATTTTGAGTAAAATAGTTTACCCTTGATTCTTGCAAAGGAATTAATCCAAAATGCTGTAAATTATTTTTTTGTAATGTTAAATAATCAATATCATTTAAATAGGTTGTATTTACATATAAACCATCGGTAAATCCTTTTGGTAAAACACTTTTAAATACTTCAGAAGATTCATAATTAAACTCTATTCCATAATGGTTACGGTTTGGTAAATTATATTGTTCAGTATAACTCTCTAAATCTCTAAAATATCCAACCCGTAATATACCTTTTGAATGGTCACTATCAACAAAACGGAATGTACTATAAAGTCCTGTAGATCTGTTAGTACGTATCTGAGGATTTATCTCTAAATCCATACTTTTAGATATGTTCCAAAAAATCGGTTGCTCATAGATAAATCCTTCATTTTCCCTATATCCAAAAAGAGGAAAAAGTAAACCAGATTTTCTTTGTTTATTTGTAGTATATGACAAATAAGGTGTATAAAATATCGGTATATCCAACATATAAAGTTTTGCATTATAGAGTTCAACATAATTTTCATCTACATTATATTCTGAATCAGAAAAACGCATCGTCCATAAAGGATCAGATATATCACAACTTGAAAGCATCGATGTGCCTAGTTTGTACTTTTGACCTTTTTTCTTAACTTTATCTGACATGATCCATACATCATTTTCACTCACTAGAAAAAGTTCATCAAAAATAATCTCTTTGGTATCCGTATTGATTTCCATATGCTTACTATGTTCTTTTGTACCATCATACCCTATGGTTTCTATCTCACCATCAAGTACAAGCATCTTTGTTTCTTTGTTAAACGAGGCGGAGCTTGCCTTTATAACCATACCATCATAATGCACTACCACATTATCTTTTGCAGTGACTGTACCTTTATCAGCTTCAATATGTTCTGCCTTAATCTCAATCTTATTTCTATCTAAAGCAGCAAAAAGTACTTCAGAACTTAATACAACTCCAAAACTAAGCATAAACAGATACTTAAACAACACTCTAATCTTCAACATATTATTCTCCCTATAATGCTTGGTAAGCAATATCTGTACGACACTGCTTTCCAGCAAAATGTACTTGTCCTACTAACATATATGCACGCTTTTGTGCCTGTGCTATGCTATCGCCTAGCCCAACACATACCAACACTCTTCCACCACTTGCATAAAGCTTTCCTTCATCCCCGCGTGTCACCCCAGCATAAGAGATATGTGCATTTTCATTTAGCTCTTCATGGTAGATATCATCTACAATTATTTCTGCCATGGGTGAGCTTTTATATGGGTAATCTTTCGATGCCATCACTACACCTACTGCGTACTTATCATGAAACTCTATTGTAGCATTTTTTAAGTCACCAGTAGCTGCTTTATAAAAAAGTTCTGAAGCTGGAGACTTGAGCAGTGGCATAAGCTCTTCACACTCAGGGTCACCAAAACGCACATTGTATTCTAAGATGATAGGTTCACCTTTGACTACCATCACACCAATAAACAGTACCCCTTTAAAAGGCATACCCTCTGCTTTCATACCCTCTAACGTAGGAACAATCACACGTTCATCTAGTTTTTTATAGATTTCATCATTTACCAGTGGTGTGGGAGCATACGCACCCATACCACCAGTGTTTGGTCCTTCATCATTGTTAAGAAGTCTTTTATGGTCTTGTGCTGCAGGGAGTACTACATAGTCTTCTCCATCACAAATGGCAAAAACTGAAAGTTCATACCCATCTAAAAATTCTTCAACAACGATGCTTGTCCCCGCCTCACCAAATGAATTACCACTTAACATCTCTCCCGCAGCCTTTTTAGCTTCATCATGACTTTGAGCAATAATCACACCTTTACCCCCACAAAGTCCATCTGCTTTGACAACGATAGGCACTTCAAGTGATTCAATAAATTTATAGGCATCTTGTAAAGAGTCTGTCTCAATATATTTTGCAGTAGGCACATTATGACGTGCCAAAAAGTTCTTCATAAAGATTTTAGAACCCTCTAACTGAGCTGCTTGTTTTGAAGGACCAAAGATAGTCAATCCTCTGGCTTCAAAAATATCTACTACACCCTCAACCAATGGTCCTTCAGGTCCTACTATGGTTAAATCTACACCATTGTTTTCTACAAAGTCAGCTAACGCTGTGTAGTCACTCATCGTTAAGTTTTCACCAAGTTCATCTGTTGCACCATTACCAGGAGCAAAATAAATCTTCTCTACATTGTCATCTTTACTTAATGCTAAACCTATAGAATATTCTCTACCACCTGCACCTAATATGAGTACGTTCATTCAATCTCTCCAAAAAATATATCTTACCAAAAAAGGGACATTTAGTAGTGACGAGAGTTGTGCGTAGAGGAGTTTGGAAAGATTTGAGGCGAACATATGGTTCGCAGATAAGCTTTACAAACTTCTATGCGTGCAAATATCGTTACTAATAAGTGCCCCGGGTGAGCGTTCTGTTGAGTCGGCCCGAATAGCCAACGGTGTAGGAGGGAGTCTCTCTTTAGGGGTTGATTTCTCATCTAAATCAATAGACTCAAACGAATACTACCACACACCAAGAGACTACATGTCCCACTAAGATTAATGTTGGACCCCAAATACAGTCGTCGCATCACCTAGGTTAAATAAATTATAACCTATTTGGAGTTAGAGGCTGTTTGTATCATATCTTTATCTTTATCTTTTACATTTACTTTAAGTGCATCAAACTTTTCTTCTACATCTTCTCCATTAATGTTAACCACGTTAAACTGACCATAACCATGTTTCATGTCATTTGCAAAATCAAACACTGCTCCAACAATCATTAATGTACCTTTATCTACATCATTATGATACTCTTGAAGTGAATATTCCACCTGTTTATGTACATTGTTTACAATATTTTTAATCCATTTTTGAGGATCACCTCGTTCACATGAATTCTGAATAGATAGAGCAAGTGTAGACACCTCTTTGCGTATGGCAGAATTTTCAGCACTATAGTCACTCATCGCTGCTTTAATAGCCCCACATCTAGAGTGTCCCATAATGAGCAGTATAGGTGTTTTAAGATGTTTAATCCCATATGCTACTGAACCCTCATTTGAAATAAGTTGGTTTCCTATATTTCTAATCACAAAAAGATCATTCTCAGGAGAAGAATCAATCGCAGAATTTTGTACCCGTGAATCTGAACAACTCACCAAGGTAATGCGTGGGTCTTGCCCTTCCACAACCATCTTAAACTCATCTTGTGACTGAGATTTAAGATAGAGTGTATTGGCTTCAAGCATCTCTTTTATAATAGACATTGCTTTTTTGTTTGCCTCTTCTTTAGCATTTATTTGTATAGTTAGAAGCCCTAGAGAGAGCACGATTGTAGTTAAGATTTTCATAATGTATCCTTTACAAAATACGTTTGTTCTACCTATCTGAAATTGTAAAATTTGAGCAGGTACAATATAAGTATATCTTAATTTTATTTATTTATATAAGAGAGAATGCTTTTTCAATGCATGAAGTAATAAGTGGTTTATCTGCGATATATACTTCGATATTTTTAGCTAGATGTAGTTGTGTTGTTTTTCCTATAACCACGGCTTTATAGCTTTCATCCCAAGAAAAATTTTCAAAAAAACAATCTATAGTAGAGGGGGAAGTAAAAATAATAATAGCATCTTTTTGTGGTTTATCTTTTACTAGATACTCTATACATTGAGTTTCATAAATAATCTTTTCATCTAGCGTTATACCCTCTTTGTTCAAAAAAGCTTTACTATCAAACGACACCTCTTTAGGGCGTAAATATAAAATCTTTTTTTCTCTAAACTTACTAATAATATCTTGACTTAATGTGGTTCCATAAAATGATTCAGGCAGATAAGCAACACTTCCACCCAATTTTTCTATCTGTTTAGCCGTTGCGTCACCTATAGTAAGGCAAGGTATTTTCTTCCAATCAGTATTTAATGCTTCTGCACTCACAACAGCTTGTTTTGATGTAAACATAAGTAAATCATAGTCAGTAAAATCTAATTTCTCTTCTATCAAAAAAAAGCAAATCATCGGTAGATGAATAGTCCCTTCTTTTGCTGTAGGAGAGAGTAAATATATCATACTGTTCTACTGTCTACTTCAATCAATTTTTTACCATAGAGCATGACTTCATTGACTTGTTCATCATCATACGGATCAAAATGAGGCGTGATAACCCACCCTTTTTTAGTATCTAGTTCCCTTATTTTATCTTCTACTTCATCTGCAATACGGTGTGCTTCAGACAAACGCATATTGGGACGTAAAACCATATGAAACTCTACATAGTTCGTATCTCCATCTGTACGTGTTCGAAGCCAATGGTAAGAAGTCACTTCACTATGTTTAGAGATAATCTCTCCAATACGAGCAACCATATTACCACTGAGTGCACGATCTAAAAGTATCGCTATCCCCTCAACAATAATCCCATACGCAGAATAAATAATATAAACCCCAATACCTATACCAAAAAGTGCATCAATCCAATCTAAACCTGTTAAGTAGACTAACCCCAAAGCCAATAATACTGCTGCATTTGACCAAAGGTCAGTCTTATAATGCAAGGCATCTGCCTTAATAACAAGATTGTCTGTCTCTTTTGCAATTTTAAGTAAATACTGTACTAGAAAATAAGTAATAACAATAGAAATTGTCATAGCAATAATAGAAGGGTAAAGCAATGATGTAACAGAGTTTTCTACTAGTTTTTTTCCCCCCACGTAGATGATGAAAAGACCTGACATCGTAATAATAGTACCTTCAATAACTGCAGCAATAGCTTGTATCTTTCCTTTACCATATTGGTAGGTTTCATCTGGTGTTTCTTCGGATTTTTTAATCGCAAAAAAGTTAAAAACGGATACAAGCATATCTAGCAGTGAGTCAATAGCCGAAGCCAACACTGCCACCGAACCACTAGCAAGTCCTATGACTAACTTCACCACTACTAACAGTGTAGCAATAGAACTAGAAACTAAAGTGGCTCGTTTTTGTGGTGACATAACTTAGAGTGCCTTGGTTGCTAGTGTTGCAATGCGAGAAGCAAATGCTCCTTTATCTTTCACATCAATACCCTCTGCAAGTCTCGCAGAGTCAAGAAGTATCCATGCAACATCACTAAAGAGTGCATCATCCTCTAAAGCATCTAGTTTTTTAACCATCTCATGCTCAGGGTTGATCTCTAAGATTAGTGGCGCTTCTGGCATTTCTTCACCCATTTGTGCAAATATCTGTGCCATGCCTGCCATAGGATCATTAGGATCTTTAAGTACACAAGATGGACTTGAAGTAAGTCTTGTTGATGTTTTAACATCTTTCACTTCTGCACCTAGAACTTCTTTAATTTTATCTGTCAACTCTTTAAACTCTTTAGCAACTTCCTCTTTCTCTTCGGTTGTTTTGGAATCAGGAGCATCTATAGCCGTAATGTCTTTTAATGCCCACTCTTTATACGTACCTATCATTGGTGTAACGATACTATCTACTTCGTTGTCATCCATGATGAGTACTTCGATGTTCGCTTTGTTGTACGCTTCAAGTAATGGAGAACTTCTCAGTACCTTTTCATCTTCACCCGTAATGTAGTAAATCTCTTTCTTTTCAGAGTCACCACGGCTTATATAGTCTGCAAAAGTCACAAGTCCATCTTGCGTTGAAGATTTGTACTTCACGATATCAAGAAGAAGGTCTTTATTTACATGATCCATGTAAACACCCTCTTTCATCATTCTGTTGTACTGAGATACAAAGATATCTGCATCATCTTCTTTCAGCTTTTTAATCGCTTGAAGTATCTTTTTTGTAGACGTTTGTTTAATGTTAGCAAGTATCTTATTTTCTTGCAACAACTCACGACTAACATTCAAAGGCAAGTCTTCAGAATCAATAATACCTTTTACAAAACGTAAATACGGTGGTAACAACTCTTTATCATCATCAGTAATAAACACACGTTTCACATAAAGTTTAACGCCTGGTGTGTAGTCTTGTCTGTACATATCCATAGGTGCTTTTTTAGGAATGTAAAAGAGTGTTGTAAATTCACTTGCACCCTCTACTTTGTTATGTAAGTATGTTAACGGTTCTTCACTGTCATGCCCTATCGTCTGATAAAACTCAACATAGTCTTCTTTTTTAAGTTCAGACTTTGGTAGTGTCCACAGTGCAGTTGCCGCATTGGCTTGTTCTGTTTTATTTACCATTTTAGTGACAGCATCATCACCTTCACCCTCAGTCACTTCTTCTGAGAAGTTCATCATGATAGGGTATGCGATATGGTTAGAGTATTTTTTAACCACTTCTTGAATACGAGCTTTATCTAAAAATTCTTTTTCATCCTCTTTAAGCTTAATGTAAATCACCGTACCATGAGACTCTTTAGTCACTGGTGTTACCTCATACTCTCCACTACCATCTGTAGAAAACTTATACGCCTGCTCTTCGCCCGCTTTTTTAGAGATAACATCTACATGATCTGCTACCATAAATACAGAGTAAAATCCTACACCAAACTGACCGATAAGATTAGAATCTTTTGCAGCATCTCCTGTGAGGTTCTCCATAAATGCTTTTGTACCAGACTTAGCGATAGTCCCAAGGTGATCCATAAGGTCATCTTCATTCATACCTATACCATTATCACCTATGGTTAAAGAGTTATCTTCTTTATCTAACTTCATAAAGATTTTACCAGACCACTCTTCTTCTTTAAACTTTTCATCTGTAAGTGAAAGGTAGTTAAATTTATCTAGTGCATCTGATGAGTTAGATACAAGTTCACGGATAAATATCTCTTTATTTGAGTAAAGAGAGTGTGTCATAAGTTTAAGTAGCTGTCCTATTTCTGTTTGAAACTGATGTTTTGCCATTGGTTTCTCCTGTGTTATAATTTAATTTGTCGGATTATAGTATATTTTGGTAAATATTTCAAGTTTTTTAACAAGATAGTTTAGTCAAAGTGACTAAAGTTTATATTTTAACGATTGAATATCTATCTTTTTATTGCTAAAAGGTTCAATAATTACATCTATCTCATCCAAACTATACTTAAGAGGAAATCCGATTTTAGAACCCTTTGCGGTACTCTCTAAAATATAATACTTCTTTCCATTTATCCAAATCCCTTTTCTATGATCCAATCGCCTGTCTGATAGAGGGACAATTACAAAAATATGTTTAGGCACTAAAACAAAATAGGCTTCAATCCCAACTGCATGCAACATAGAGATGAGTAAATTACTCTTATCATCACAATCACCAAAGTTTTCTTGTATGGTTTTTTGAGGAGACTTTTGTTGAAATCTATTTGTAACGTAGGGGATATTAGATGCAAAGTCTAGTAATTTTTGTACTGTACAAAGTCTATCTGTACACTCTTGTGTTAACGTATGGGCTTTTTCTTGTATGGCTTCAGAAGTTGATATATAAGAAGTGTAAACACCATCTGAAGTACTTATTTGTGTTTTGTTAGATATTTCAATAGCCTTGACTGTCGCATACACAAGAGCTAAAAATGCTATAGCCATAATAAGTAACGAAAAATGTTTAGAAGTTTCGTTACTTATCATAAAAGTACTTACTTTGTAGGAGCTTCACATCCTAGTTTTTGATGTTCAGCTTCTAATGCTGCTTTTTTCTTAACTGCATCTCTTAACATTTTAGGTTTGTTATTACTCACCGTCATTTGAGGTGCTAACATCGCTATAGATGATTCTTCTAAATGAAATGCACTTGTTTTCTCGACCATTTGGATATAGGTATCTATTTTCAAAAGCTTTTTATTGACAGTCACACACTCTTCTTCTGTGTCGGTATTAATATAAGGAACACTCTGTCCACATGCTGTCATAAAGCTTGCAACAGCCAAAGAGCCTAAAGTTAAAAGTAATGTTTTATTCATAGTAGTAGCCTTTTTTACAAATATTATAGCAGATACACCTCAAACAGAGTAAAGATTTTAAAAGTTAACCCCAAATAAAAGTTTTGTTGTTGTCTTATTGTTCCCCACATCAGGGTTAGGGTTACTATCATTGATGAGATTAAATGCTAATTTAATAGATAAAAAATCAAATAATGGCACAGTGAAATTTAAATTAGATCTAAATATCCAATCTTGTTCAGGATTTTCTATACTTGGATAATAAACTACAAATCCATCAATAATAAGCGTATTAATCATTGCTAGATCATCAAGTTGATATTCCCCAGATAGCTGTAGTGCTGCCACTCCAAAATTTTTATCAGGAAACTGATTTTCTGTATAAGTTGTTGTGGCATACCCTAAACCAATGGAAGGTTCTAACCATTTTGATTTATCAAACCTAAATCTATGACCATAACCAAATGTAGGTATATAGCGATTTGCGATATGTCTTGGACGGTCATAGTCTGCTGCAAACGTAGCAAAATAAAACTCATTATTTTTAAAATGGTTTTTATACGTTAATATACTTACTAATTCATCTTTATTTTGGATAAGTGCTGTGTCTGCTGTTTGTGTCGTTTCAAATGCATAGTCTAAAAAGAAAGCAACTTCATGCTCTGCCTGTTTATGTCGTAAATTTAATACTATATCTATTTTATTTTTTTTACTTGTCCCGCTTTCAACTTCCAGTCCTACATTCACATTTCCTTTAAGGTAAGGAAGCTTATTTCGTACTCTGTTTTCAAAAGAATCATCATCTTGCACAGACATCACAAAATTATCAATATCTGCTATCTTAATGGTACGCAAATGCTCACCCTCCATGACTTTAAGATACTTATTATCTTCTATAGCGATAACGCGACCCTCAATATCCATACGTTTAAAGGATATATGATAATTATATTTAGTCACAATAGATTCTATATCTTTATAGGCAATATGATTTAAGCCTTCACTGTATATAAGTCTAAAAGAGAGTTTTTCAGGTCCAAGGTTTACTACTTGCCCATGTAATACCATACCATGCACAACAATAGTATCTCTAATCTCTTCTGTCTCTGATGACTCTGTTAGGTTTCCTCCAGCAAAAGAAAAAAGTGTAAACATAATAAAGATGAAAAGAGAGCTATAGTTTTTTATCTGCATGGTATCACCTTATCGTATTACTTTAAACGTTGTGAAGTAACCTCGTCTGACTCTATTTCACATAACAGTGTATCTTGACCACAATGACGACATGTACTTCTCATAGTGAAAATATACCAACCATTTTGATCTTTCAAAATGGGTTCATAACATTTTGGACAACGTATACGACTCCAAATAATAGCAAAGACAAAAACAGGAATAAAATAAAACAATCTATTGTAAAAGACAGCAAAAATCACCAATGTCCCTACAATAATCGCTAAAAATAGATATTTATAATACTGGGGTATACACATGCTTTTCCTTTATAAATTTCAATACTATTCCCACTCAATAGTAGCAGGTGGCTTCGATGAAATATCATATACCACTCTATTTATCCCATCTATCTCATTAATAATCCTACGACTCATACCTTCTAAGACATCATGAGGCACATGAGCAAAGGTAGCTGTCATACCATCTACAGACTCTACCATACGAATGCACACTGTGTTATCATAAGTACGGTTGTCTCCCATTACACCTACAGACTGTACATTAAGCAGTACAGTAAAAGCTTGCCATACTTTGTCATAGTAGCCTGTAGCTCTAAGCTCTTCTTGCATGATGGCATCTGATTCACGTATAAGGTGTAGTCCTTCTTCAGTCACTGCTCCCATCGTACGAATGGCTAGTCCTGGTCCAGGAAAAGGGTGACGTCCTATCATGTCTTTAGGAAGACCAAGTTCTAATCCAAGTTTACGTACCTCATCTTTGAAGATTTCTCTTAAAGGTTCTACCAGTTCAAACGTCATCCAGTCTGGTAACCCACCAACATTATGATGGGATTTTATGGTTTTAGAAGGTCCTTTAACCGAAACAGACTCTATCACATCTGTGTAAAGTGTACCTTGTGCTAAAAAGGCAACGTCTGTATGTTTTTTGGCTTCAATGTCAAACACTTCTATAAACTTTTCACCAATGGCTTTACGTTTGGTCTCGGGGTCACTTACATCTTTAAGTGCTGCCATAAATTCTTCTTTTGCATCTATGGTAATAAGGTTCATATCTAACATTTTAAACATGTTTTGTACCTGTACTGCTTCGTCTTTACGTAACAAGCCTTGGTCTACAAATACACAAATAACCTGCTCTTTCGGTAGTGCTTCATGTAGCATTGCTGCAACCACAGACGAATCAACACCACCACTTACACCACAAAGGACTTTTTTGTCTCCTACTTGTGCTCTTATCTGTTCTATTTTCTCTTTAGCAAAACCACCCATATTCCATGTACTGTCACATCCACAAATATGTTTTGCAAAGTTTTTCAGTAGTTTTGTTCCCTCTACGCTGTGATGTACCTCTGGGTGAAACTGAAAGGCATAAAGTTTTTTCTCCACATTAGCTATGGCAGCGTAAGGAGAGTTTTCTGATGTGCCTATGACTTCAAAACCTTCTGGAATTTTTTCTGCTCTATCTCCATGGCTCATCCATACTGTCTCATCGTTACTCATACCAGCAAATATAGCAGCACTTGTAATGCTTAACTTCGCTTTACCATACTCATGATGATCCGCTGCTACTACTTCTCCACCATAACGTTGAGTCATGAGTTGCATACCATAACAGATACCCATAATAGGAAGCCCCAAAGACCATAACTCTTCATCTGGCTTATAGGCATCTTCTGCATACACTGAAGCAGGTCCTCCTGAGAGAATAATACCTTGTGGTTTACGTGCTTTGATGTCTGCAATGTTTTCTCTATAAGGTACGACTTCACAGTACACCCCTGATTCTCTTAACTTTCTAGCGATAAGTTGTGTGTATTGTGAGCCAAAGTCTAAAACTAAAATAGGTACTTGTTTCATAAAGTGCTTCCTTTTATTGATATAAATAAATTTTACAATTAAAACTTATTTATATAAAAATGTTCCCTTAACCAAGTTAAGGGAATAGCAAACCAGTTGAGCTATGCTCCGATACCAAGTATCATAAACTGCACATACCAAATAGAGACAGAGACGATGTACCCAACAAGTACAGTCCAAGCCAGTTTCATGTGTGATGCAAAGGTATAGACACCATGAAGTT
>Ga0256834_1001446_pt1 | contig 16080 bp, 13 predicted proteins | sample 4281140metaG_FD_190536 | JGI IMG/M metagenome (GOLD analysis project Ga0256834, IMG submission 190536) | Hydrothermal vent microbial communities from East Pacific Rise, Pacific Ocean - 4281-140 | ecosystem: Environmental > Aquatic > Marine > Hydrothermal vents | place: Pacific Ocean: East...
ATATGAATGTTGCCTGCTCTAGCGCAACCTTTGCTATTAATATTGCAAGCGATATGATTAAATCTGGCACAGCAAAAAAAGTGCTAATTATTAACCCAGAAATATGCTCAGGTCATACAGAATGGCGTGATCGTGATTGTCATTTTATTTTTGGTGATGCTTGCACCGCAATGGTGATTGAGAAAAAGAAAAAAGCAATTTCAAAAAATAGGTTTGAAATTATCTCTAGCAAATTAGCGACCGAGTTTTCTAATAATATCAGAAATAACCAAGGCTTTTTACGCCGCTCTTATGAGGGTGGATTTTGTGACAAGCGTGACATGCAATTTATGCAAGAGGGGCGCAAAGTTTTCAAAGAAGTTGTGCCAATGGTTTCTTATTTAATTTTAGATCACTTAAAAGAAAATGGGATTGCGCCGAATGAATTGCGCCGCCTTTGGTTACATCAAGCCAATAAATCTATGAATGATATGATTGGTAAAAAAGTTTTGGGGCGCATGCCTCAAAAAGACGAGCAGCCAAACATATTAGATGAATATGCCAATACTTCCTCGGCTGGCTCAATCATCACATTTTCGCAATATAATGATGATCTTAATAAAGGTGATATTGGCATTATTTGCTCATTTGGGGCGGGTTATTCTGTTGGCAATGTGATTGTTAGAAAATTATAAAATAAATCTTGGTTTTTCAGCCAAGTCTAACTCTGGGAAAATTAAATTTTCAAGCGAAGAGTTGCTGATTGAAAATAAATCTGCAATAGCAGAAGCGGCATAAGACCTTACATCTGCGGTTGGCAAAAGATCTCGCCCTTGATATAAATCTTGCTCCCCTAATCTTGGCCATTTGCCATAAATTTTACCACCATTAATTGCGCCACCCGCCATTATCATAACCCCGCCCGTGCCGTGATCTGTTCCCGATGAGCCATTTTCACGAACGGTTCTGCCAAATTCTGTCATGGCTAAAATAGTGGTTTTTTGCCAGTTATTTTTTAGCTGAGTTTTAAGCGTTAAAATTGCATCTGATAATTCTTTTAAGGCTCTTGGCAGACTGTTATTTTGACTTCTGTGCGTATCCCAACCACCAATAGAAAATGCAGCAATACGGGTTTCTTCATTCAACCTATCTGCAGCAAAACTAGCTAATGATTTTGCTTTATTTGCTCGTGCAGGCGACATTGCATTATCCATTTTTTGAGAAATTTCAAATGCCGTTTTTGCTGAATTTGCAAATAACTCATCGCTTTTATAAAGCCGCTCAAGTAATAATTTTGCTTGTGGGGAGAGATCTAAATCACTATCAGGCGACCAACTTGAGGTGGGCTGATCTCCGCTAAGAATTAAAAGCCTCTGCCGCCCAACACTATATGCAGTGCTAGCAGTTGAATTTGGAATTAATGTCAGCAATCGATTTAACCAGCCATCTCGCTGAGCGGTTAAACTTGCATCAGTTGCAAAACCACCATTTTCTAAAAAATCCTGCCCATCAAAATGTGATCTTTTATTTCGATATGGAGTTGAAACCGCATGTGCAAAGGCTAACTGACCCGTTTTATAAAGTGGCATTAAATTACCCAAAGCTGGGTGCAGTGAAAAGAAGCCATCTAAATCATGCGCTTTGGCATTTTCACCAAACTTTAGTTTTTTTCTATACTTAGCAAGATTTTTATCACCATAGGGTTGCACCACATCAAGCCCGTCCATGCCACCACGTAAAATAATCATCACCAAGCGATTATCACTTGGCATTGCAGCAAGCGTTATTGGGGTAATTAAGGGCGAAGCTGCAACACTGCAACCCAGCGTAAGCGATGATTTTAGCAATGAACGACGGGTAATTAGATTTTTCATTTCACTCTCCTATCGCCTGTTAAATTCTGGGGAAATCAGCAAAAGTGCCACTCCCTCCCATTTGCTTTCAGCGTCTGACACCACATAAATCAATTCTTTTGATGCCGTCTCCCCCAGCACTTTTTTTATTTGCTCTCGCGGATCAATATCTTGAGCATATTTATTTGCCATGCCACCTGCCCATTCAATTCTTGCAGCTAATGTAGGCGCACTTATCCAATCGCTAGCTTTTTCTGACCAACCATCTGGTCCTGATGGGCGAAACATATCTTGTCCCATTTTCATCATAGCCACATGAATCTTACTTAATTCTTTTGGCGTTGCTTTTGTTAAGTCACTCCCCAAACCAAGCGCTCTAATGCTAGAAACTACATATTCAAACGGCAATTTTATTTTTTGCCCTAAGGGCGAAGCGCTGGCGACGTGGCTAAGTAAAACTTTATATACCACCATTAAATCGCCTTTTGATTTTATGAAGGCTTGCTCAAGATCACTAACTAGATTTTTGGGTGGATTGTTAGAAATAAAGTGAGTGGCTAATTTTTTAGCAATATGATTTGCGGTTTGTGGGTGGATTGTAAGATCATCAAAAAAGGTAATTATATCAGAAATATCTGGTTTTTTGCTACCATATTTTTTACCTAAAATTGTTTTTGTTCCGGGTTCTGCGGCACGTTTATTATAGCTAAAACCATCTTTATCTATAGTCATACCTGTCATTAATTTAGCTAATTGGCGCACATCATTTTGCGTATAACTCGCCCCAACTCCTATTGTGTGCAATTCTAAAATTTCTCGAGCTAAATTTTCATTCAAGCCAACTTTACGGTTTTCCCCTATAGTTGAATTTGGTCCAATTGAAGAATTTTGATCTAAATATAAAATCATTGCGGGGTGAGTTATTGCCGCCTTAAAAATATCAGAAAATCGCCTATTGATATTTGGTCTAATTGCTTCGTTTAGATAAGAGCCATGCGCTAACATTAATTGTAAATTTTTACCGCTAACGCTAAAATGATCTGCCCAAAAGGATACTAATCTTTCACGAAAACCATTTTGGGATATCGTAGCTCTTAGGATATGAGTGCGCATGTCATTAACTGTTACCAGTTGAGCTTTCTTTGTAAATCTTCCAACTTTTTCTTTAGCACCAGTTTTATTTTGTCGCTCATCTTTTCTTGCTTTTTGAAGCTGCTTAATAAGGCTAAATCGTTGTTTGAACGAGAGGGAGGTGAATTCTTTTGATAAATTATCTGGAGCTTTTAAATCAGCTAAAACATTAGATACTGAGGTCATCAGTTCGCCATTTAGGCTCAAGCCATAACCAAATCTAATATTTAATATTGCCTTAGAAATTGTCATTTTCTTTTCCAGCACTTGTTTATTACAATAAGAGCAAAATTACCTTCATCATCAGTTTCACCCTCTTTGTCATACTCGGCTTGACCTGAGTATCCATTTTGCCCGCTTCGTGGACTCTTCGCTTAGCCCAAGAGTGAGGAGGGAGAGCGTTTATAATTTAACAAAACAAACTTAACTCACTATATATTTCACTATAAACACAATATATCTCATTGCCTAATTAAAGATTGGTAATATAAAAAAGGCGCTTCTCAAAGAAAAGCGCCTCTTTTTATGTTTGAAATAGCACCTAATTATTTGCGTGCAACTTCTTTCCAGTTTCCATTTTCAATTACTGAAACAATAACTTCATCAGCGCCAGAGTGATCTGTTGCAGAAAAGTCCATTTGAGCATCAAGAATTTCATCTTTATAATTTAGGCTTTCCATGCCATTTCGAAAGCTTTCAGCCGTTAGGTCTTTACCAGCAGCTTCAAGCGCACGCACCATTGATTCTGCGCCAGAGCGACCAAGAACCGCACCTGTGCTTGGTAATTTTTCACCCGATGCTTCCATATATGACTTTGCCCACATGCCAACAACTGGGTTAGTCATACGAGGTAAAATATCAGCCCAAACAGCAGAAGCATACAGACCTTCTGTTACGCCACCTGGAACTTTTGCCATAACTGAGTGAAAACCCGGAGCGGCACTAATGAAGCTTACATCGCTCCAACCAAGTTTCTTAGATGTGCCAAAAGCGGTGATGGTTTGGCGAACGCCAAGTGCCATTGCAACCACATCGCAGCCTGCTTCTTTTAACTTGCTGATTGAGCCAACAAAATCTGCATCATCTGGTTTATGAGTTGTCTCACCCGCATAATTTAAACCCAAATCCGCTGCTAAATCTTTTGCGCCTGCTTGAATTTCTTTACCAAAATCATTTGGGAGATACATAGCGCAAAGATTTTTTGCACCCTTTGTTTCAACTAAATAATTTACGCCAACTTTAATTTGATCATAATAAGATGCACCTGGTGAAAAACGCAGCGCAATTGGCTCTTCAATCAATTGCCGCGCCATTGTCATTGGGAAAACATTTGGAATTCCCTTAGGCTCAAGCAACTTAAAAGACGCAATATTCATTGGCGTGCCAATTTGTAAAAACATTGCAAAGATTTTATCACGATTAACTAACTTATTTACGGTTTGCACAGATTTTGGCATTGAATAGCCGTGATCTTCAACCACAAATTTAATCTGGCGACCATGCACGCCGCCTTTGGCGTTCACCTCGTCAAAATACATTTGCGCCGCTTTTACCGATGGCGCACCAAAGGCTGCAAAAATGCCTGATAAATCTGAGTTTGAGCCAATCACAACTTCTGTGTCTGTAACGCCCTGAGTTTGCGCCGATGCTCCAGTGATTAAAGCCGCACTAAACATTAATGCAACCGATAGTTTTTTAAGATGTTTCATATTTTTCTCCCTTTTGAAATTTATTTATACATTTGATCAATCATATTTTTATATTTTTTCTCTACAAATGATCTCTTTAGTTTCATAGTAGCCGTTAACTCATCGTCCTCTGCGGTGAGGATAATGTCAATAAGCGCAAAATTCTTTATTTGCTCAACCCTTGCAAAATCGGCATTTACGCCTTCAATTATTTCGCCAATCATCTGTTTAACCTCATTTGCTGCACATAATGAGGCAAAATCATTAAACGGGATTTTTCTGTCTTGTGCAAATTTCTCTACATTTTCTTGATCTATCATCAGCAAACAAGTGAGATATTTTCGCCTATCACCAATCACCACCGCATCAGAAATATAGGCCGAGGCTTTTAGTTTATTTTCAATTTCCGAAGGGGTGATATTTTTGCCGCCAGCGGTGATAATAATATCTTTTAGCCGACCTGTGATGGTTACAAAGCCCTCGTCATCAATATGCCCAACATCGCCCGTCATTAAATAGCCATCGTCAGTCATTGTTTCTTTGGTTTTTTTAGGGCTTCTCCAATATCCAGGAAAAACATTGCCACCCTTAAATTGAATCTCGCCGTTTGATGCAATACGGACATCACAACCTGGAATTGCTGGTCCAACCGTGCCGTTTTTATTTCTATCAATCAGGTTAACCGAGGTAATACTCGCCCCTTCGGTTTGCCCGTATCCTTCAAGCAAGTTCACCCCAATAGCCCGATACCAAATAAGCAAATCTGGTGAAATTGGTGCAGCACCCGTAATCGCTCGCTTAACTTTTGCCATGCCCAACATACGGCGAAGATTTTGCAAAACTAAAAAATCCCAAATATGCCATTTTGCTTCAATTAAAAATGGTGGTTTTTTATTATTTACTAAATATTCAGCCCGTTTCATTCCTATCGAAACTGCTTTTTTATAGGCAAATTTGCCAAGCGCTGTGCCGTCTTGCGCCATAATGGTTACACGGGAGAAAATTTTCTCCCACACTCTTGGCACTGCGGTAAACAAAGTTGGTTGCACTTCTTGTAGATTATCAAAAATCGTCTCGGTGCTTTCAACAAAATTTACAATAGTTTTTGTAGCGATTGGAAAATAGACACTAAAACTACGCTCTAACACATGACAAAGCGGCAAAAAACAAAGCTGCTCATCTTTTGCATTGCTAGGTAAAATGCGAAGCGAGGAAGCGGCGGCAAAAATTACATTTTCATTAGAAATCATTGCGCCTTTTGGTGCGCCAGTTGTGCCAGAAGTATAAATTAACAAGCCAACATCACTGGGCTTAGATTTTGCAATTTCTTGTTCAAATAAATCGGGTTTATTTTGATCTAACTTCTCACCTAAATCATATAACTGATTAAGAAAAATTGCTTTCTTATCTTTATAATTTGCCAAACCGTCACGATCAAAAATTATCACTTTTTCTAGGGTTGGAACTTGATCTTTTATTTCGATATATTTATCAAGCATTTCATCATTTTCAACAATTAAAAATTTACTTTTAGAATCGTTAATTAGATATGCTAATTGGGAGGGTGAATCTGTTGTATAAACGCCCGAAGCAATGCCGCCGACGCTTTGAATACCCATATCGCAATATAGCCATTCTTTATTATCTTCTGAAAGAATGGACACAGCATCACCACGCTTTAGACCCAACTCTATCAAACCAAGCCCAATACGTTTTGCGCCCTTATAATAATCAGTCCAATCATAGCTATGCCAAATGCCTAAATGCTTTTCTCGATGGGCAATTTTTTTGCCATTTTGTTTACAGCGAAGCGAGAACAACTTGGTAATGGTATCACAGCCATCAATATAATAGGGCGGCGTGAATAGGTCGGCATTGCTTGATACGCCATCAATTATTTCTTGTTTTGGTAATTCACTCATCGCCAGCTTACTCATCGCCATGTCTTTCTTTGCTTATAACGACGCTGACCACGTTCATTTTCTTCTTTCACCCCAAGATAAAATGCCTGAATATCTTTTGAATCTTCTAGCAGTTTTGCATCATCTGCCATCACAATGCGACCCAATTCCATCACATATCCATAATCGGCGGTTTCAAGCGCCACACGGGCATTTTGCTCGACCAATAAAATGGTGACATTTTGTTCTTTATTTAGGCGTTTAAGAATGATGAAAATTTCTTCAACTAAAAGCGGCGAAAGCCCAAGGCTTGGCTCATCTAGCAACATGATTTTTGGGTTAGCCATAAGCCCTCGCCCAATCGCTAGCATTTGCTGCTGACCACCACTTAACGTGCCTGCCATTTGCTTTTGCCGTTGTTTTAAGATTGGAAAATAAGAATAAACCATCTCAATATCTTGAGCAATTTTGGCTTTGTCTTTTCTTACATAAGCACCGATATTTATATTATCTTCAACACTTAACAATGGGAAGATTTCTCGCCCCTCTGGCACATGCACCATAGCTTTTTTTACAATCGCATCAGCATCTAATCCAGTAATAAACTCACCATTTAATTCAATCGTGCCTTTGGCGGGAGTCATCACACCTGAAATGGTTTTTAGCAGGGTAGTTTTACCCGCACCATTCGCCCCCAAAATCGTGACAATCTGCCCTTCTCGCACCTCAAGGCTAACGCCCCTTATTGCCATAATCGGCCCGTAATAGCTTTCAAGATTCTCTATTTTTAATATTGGGGATTTTGCCATTATGCTTTTTCCCCGCTTTTACCAAGATAGGCTTCAATAACTTTAGGGTGAGATTGCACCTGCTCTGGCGTGCCAATCGCCAATTCTTTGCCGTCCGCCAACGCTAATACTCTATCTGATACAGAGGAGACCAAATTCATATCATGCTCAACCATAATAACGGTAATTCCCATTTGGTTTTTTATGTCCTCAATCCAATAAATCATGTCATTGGTTTCCTCAAGTGAAAGACCAGAGGCTGGCTCATCTAACAATAAAAGTTTTGGCTCGGTTGCCAAAGCTCTAGCCAATTCCACCACTTTTCTTACCCCATAAGGCAGACCCGCAATATATTTATCTCGATATGCTTGCAATTCTAAAAAATCGATTACCTCTTCTACCACATGGCGATGGCGGCGCTCTTCTTCTCTTACACTTGGGGCGAAAAACATTTCGGATATTAAGTTGCTTTTTCTATGACGTTGGCGACCAACAAGCAAATTTTGTAACACAGTTGATTGCTCAAATAATTCGATATTTTGGAAAGTTCTGGCAATGCCTAATGAGGGAACTTGATCTGGGCGCAAAGCTAAAATTGAGTTTTCTTCAAATTTTATATCGCCTTTTTTTGGGTCATAAAACCGAGAAATTAAATTAAAAACTGTAGATTTTCCTGCGCCATTAGGCCCCACGAGAGAAAAAACCTCGCCCTTACCAACATGAAAAGAAACATTATTAACCGCAATCAAACCACCAAAACTAAGGGTGACATTTTCTAGAGATATTAAACTCATTATTTATCCCTCATTTCATGCGCTCGGTTTTAAGATAGCTTTTTTGCCGCTTAAACATGTTTTTGCGATAAAAGGGAAATAGCTCAAAATAGGTGCGAATTTTTAGCCAACGCCCGTAAATTCCCATTGGCTCAAACATGATTATTAATATCAAAATAAATGCAAAACTTGCAGTTTCAATTCCTGGAATTGGCACTGAACCAAGGTTAAATATGCCTGAAATACTATCTCGGGTTATGGCGATAAATTGCGGCAATAGACCAACCACCATTGCGCCAAAAAATGCACCGTGAATTGAGCCTAAGCCGCCAATTACAATCATCAATAATAATTGAATTGAAAGAATAAGATTAAATGATTCATGATTAAACGCACCAGCAAAATGCCCCATTAATCCGCCCGCAATGCCAACCACAGCGCATGAAAGCGCAAATGAGGTTGCTTTGGTTTTAGCAATATTCACTCCCAAAGCTTGCGCTGAAATTTCTGAATCTCTTAGCGCAACAAAAGCTCTGCCAAGCGGCGCTCTTAAGATATTTCTATATGCCGCCAAAATTAGCAATGTGATTATTAGCACTAAAAAATAAAACGCAATAGGCGTGCCATAACGATCAATATCTAGCCCAAAAATATTGATCGGCTCTGCAACCAAACCTACCACGCCGCCAGTCCAACGCTCGGCAATTACAATAATATCTTCAGTTAAAACCGAGATAGCTAATGTTGCAATAGCAAGATAAATTCCGTGCAGTCGCAGCACTGGCAATGCAATTATTGCACCCACAAAGCCTGTAATAACTCCCGCCAAAGGCAAAGAAATAATAAACGGGACACCTTTTTGCATCATAATAACGTTAAGATAAGCGCCCAGTGCCATAAAAGCGGCATGCCCAAGGCTTATTTGCCCTGTATGCCCAACTAATAACATCAAACCCATGCCTGCAATTGCAAAAATTAAAACATTAGTCGCCTCGCCCAAAAAGAAATCATCAATTAACCAAGGCAGAGCAATTAACAAAACAAGCAATATTAAATAATAAAAAGCCTGCGGTTTATGTTTGAATAATTTAATATCATCATCATAAGATTTTTTAAAAACAAAACGCATTTTTGGCTACACCTTTTTGTTTTGCATTTGCGCAAAAAGACCTGCGGGGCGGAAAATTAATACCAGTAGCATAATCGCATAGGGTGCAACTTGCGAATATCCTGCGGGCAGATAAAAAGATGCAAATGGCTCAACCACGCCAATAATAAGCCCGCCAATTAATGCACCGGGGAGTGACCCAAAGCCACCAATCACTGCGGCGGCAAATGCCTTGATACCAAGCAAACCAGTTGAAGGATCTATTGCGCCTTTTGAGGCAAATAAAATTCCCGCAACTGCTGCAACTACCCCTGCCAGTCCCCAAATTAAGCTTTGAATACGCTTAACAGGAATGCCAACATAATAAGCGGCGAGTTGATTTTGTGAGGCGGCTTGCATTGCTAAACCAAGTTTAGCTTTTCTAAAGAATAAGAATAAGAATAGCGTGAGTAAAAGCGTTACGATGATAATTGCTACTTCTTCAAAGCCCAAAACGACTGAACCGATATGTAATTCTTTGCCAGCGAAAGGAGTTTCAAGCAACTTTGGCTCATGCCCCCAAATTGCCCCTGCGGCAAAGCGTAAAATAAAGCCTAACGATATAGTAAGTATAACTACGGCAATTTGCGGCTGACCAAACATTTTTCTAATCACAAATAAATCAAGCAAATAGCCTAAGATTCCCATAATTAAAATAGCAATGGGAATTGCTAGCCAAAAACTAAGCCCCAAATACTCGCTATTAGTAAGCCAAATAGAAACAAACGCCCCAAGCATCATAAAATCGCCTTGAGCAAAATTTACCGCCTCAGTTGCTTTATAAATTAACACAAAACCAAGGGCAATGAGACCATAAACACAGCCGTTAGCTAGCCCCGAAATTAATAATTGCAAAAAATCCAAAAATGCCCCTCCCAAAACAAATTTCTCTAGTCAAAATACATAAGTTTACAGTAAAACCAAGCATTAAATATCACAAATAAAAATAAACTTGGCACAAAACTTGTATAACAACCACAATATTACCTTGCAAAACTACCAAAGCAAAGTGTAAATTTACATATCTGATTTGATTTTTTGTAAAAGGTTTTTCTTTCGCATGGCCCTTACGCCACGACTTGATCTTAGGCAATCGCAACATTTATCGCTGACCCCTCAGCTGATGCAGTCTATAAAAATGTTGCAACTTTCGCACCTTGAGATTGCAACCTTAGTTGCAAATGAGCTTGAGCAAAACCCACTGTTAGATAGAGGTGAAGCAAGCGAAATTGAGCAGGTAGAGGCAAAAGATCCATCAGATATAAATGGCGAAATAAGCGACAATCTAATTGATGTTATCACGATAGACAGTGCGGCAAAAATTGCTGATAATTTAGATACTGATATTGATAATATTTTTCCCGAACAAGTGGGGCAAGATTCTGTTGCACAATCTACTGGCTCAATTAATGCTAATAATCTAAATGGCGAAGCGCCAAATATTGAGGCCTATGTTGAAGCAAAAATCACTCTAGCAGATCACCTTTGGGATCAAGCAGCATTAATGTTTGAAAATGCAGCTGATAGAATTATCGCTCGCTTTTTAATTGATAGCCTTGATGATGCGGGATATTTAAGCGCTGATATTGCCGCTATTTCTAATCAACTTGGTGCTGATGAAAGCCATGTTTTTTCAGTGCTTTTACAGTTGCAGGCTTGCGAGCCGCTTGGGGTGTTTTGTCGCAATGTGAAAGAATGTCTTGCTATTCAATTAGCGGCAATTGATAGGCTTGATCCGATGATGGCGGGACTACTTGATAATCTTGATTTAGTGATGAAGCATGACCTGATTACTTTAGGTAAAACTATTAATGCCTCAAGCGAAGACATTGCTGATATGCTAAAAGAATTGCGCTCACTTAACCCCAAGCCTGGGCAGGTTTTTGATGTTTTGCCAATGCAGAGTATTGTGGCAGATGTTTTTATTAAAAAAGCCAATGATGGTAGTTGGAATGTTGAATTAAATAGCGATGTTTTACCTAAGGTTTTGGTCAATCGAACTTATTTTGCCAAATTGAAAGGGCAGGTGAGAAATGAAAAAGATAAGACATATTTGGTTGATTGTTTGCAAAGCGCAAATTGGCTTACTAAAAGTCTTGACCAAAGGGCGAGAACAATTCTTAAAGTTGCCTCTGAAATAGCAATATTACAAAGCGGGTTTTTAGAGCATGGGGTATCGCAACTTGTGCCTATGACCTTAAAAATGGTTGCCGATGCAATTGAAATGCACGAGTCTACTGTTAGTCGAGTTACCTCTAATAAATATATTACCACCCCTCGTGGTTTATTTGAGATGAAATATTTTTTTACCACTGGGCTTTCCTCAAGCAGCGGGGGGGATAATCATTCATCAGAATCTGTGCGCCATTTCATTAGGCAAATGATTGAAAATGAGGATATTAAAAAAATTCTCTCAGATGAGGCAATATCAAAAATGATAAAACAGCAACATGGCATTGATGTTGCTCGACGCACCGTGATGAAATATCGTGAGAGCCTTAACTTTGCTTCCTCAGTTATTCGACGGCGGCAAAAAAAATCGATGTCAACATAATCATTTAACTATTTTTATCATTAAGCGATTGCGCCTATATAATTCCAAGCCTAGTATATTCATGTGGGTGATTCATTAGTTAGATTATTCGATCTCCCCGTTCCTTAAACTAAATAGTGAGGTATAAAAATGAATTTACGTGTTTCAGGTAAGAACATGGATGTTGGCGATGCTTTGCGGCAAAAAGCGCAAGATTATTTTGATAGCGCCGTCACTAAATATTTTGATCGTGGATATAATGGCCATTTAACACTTGAGCCAGAAGGGCACGGCTTTAAGGCCGATTGCATTGTGCATCTTGATAGTGGCGTAGTATTAAAAGCTAGTGCCTCTGCACCAGATGCAACCGCAGCTTATGAGCAAATGGCAGCTCATATTGAAAAGCGACTGCGCCGTTATAAACGTAAATTAAAAAACCACCGCCGTGATACGACTACAAATGATGAGTTGGCGCAGGCTTATGTATTAGCTTCCCCTGATAGCCATGATGAAGTAGCTGAAGATTTCTCGCCACCAATCATTGCCGAGGACACATCAAACCTTAATACAATGTCGGTTGGTGAAGCAGTGATGGAGCTTGATTTAGCGCAGTCAGATGTAATTGTTTTTCGCAACGCTGGACATAATGGTGTAAATGTGGTTTATCGCCGATCTGATGGTAATATTGGCTGGGTTGACCCAGCTGCACCTAAATAAACAGCTATAAATCATTCGATTTTGGCGCTCATAAGGTTTTTTTATGGAACTTGCTGACATCCTTGATAAGGGATCAATAATCACTTGTGCTAAAGTTAATAGCAAGCGTCAGCTTTTGCAAAAATTAGCTGAGAATATTGCTGGTGATATTGATGTAAAAGCACAAGTTGTTTTCGAAACATTAGTGGCGCGCGAGCAATTAGGATCGACTGGTCTTGGCAATGGCATTGCTATTCCGCATGGAAAAATAATTGGCATTTCTGGTGTTAGGGCAGTATTTGTTCGGCTTGAAATGCCAATAGAGTTTGACGCAATTGACGAGCAACCTGTTGATTTGGCAATTATGCTAATTGCGCCTGCTGGTGCGGGGGCTGACCACCTTAAAGCTCTTGCTCGGGTGGCTCGGCTTTTACGCACCGATAGCGTGGTTGCTAGCTTAAGAGAAACTCGTGATGCTGAAAGATTGCATGAAATTTTAACTGCACCGCTAGAAGACATTAACGCTGCTTAAAACTCTTAACTTCATTTTTATATGGAATAGATGTCTGTGCGCCGTTTTTTAGCGTCGCCAATGCGCCCGCAATCACTGCTTCTTCTATCGCCTGCTCGATTGTTGCATCATTATTAAGCATGGCAGCAAAATATCCGCAAAAACTATCGCCTGCACCCACCGTATCAATCGGTGTTATTTTTGGTGCGGCAAAACTTTGATAGGTTTTGGGAGAAGCTAAAATTGCGCCCTTTTCGCCAAGAGTTACAATTATTATCTTATTGCCTTCTTTTGCCAATGTTTTGATAGTTTCACCAAGCCCGTTTGGATTTATTTTATTGCCTAAAAGAGAGTTTATTTCACTTTCATTAGCGATGATAATATCTGCCAAATGCGCCAATTCTTTTGTCTGCTTTATGAATGGGGCAATGTTTAGAATTGTAATTATATTGGCTGCTTTTGCTTGCAGCAAAACAGCTTTAATCACACGGGCGGGGATTTCTTGATTTAATAATAATACATCACCCTTAGTCATATTTTTTAACCCTGCAAGCGCCATGTTTTCATCAATTTTTGCATTCGCCCCAGCAATAACCGCAATGATATTATCGCCATTTTCATCAACCATAATATTGGCAATTCCTGTTGTCCCTTCAATGGTTTTAATGCCCGACAAATCTATTTTATCTTTTTGCAATTCACTTAAGGCCAAAGTTGCAAAATTATCATTGCCAACCGCTCCGATAAATTTTACCTCTCCTATTGCTTTGCTTGCTCTAAAAGCCGCCAATGCTTGATTTGCGCCTTTGCCGCCTGCGGCAGTTACAAATCTATCGCCCGCAATGGTTTCGCCCTTTTGCGGCAGGTTTTTGCAATATGCGATTAAATCAAGATTGATTGAGCCGATTACTGTTATCATAGATTTCCCTTTTCAAACGCAATTAAAGCAGGCGGAACTTGCCCGCCACTTGCCCAATCTAAAAGCTCAATAGTATGAACAATAGGAATATTAGTGCCAGAGCCTATCTGCATCATACAACCGATATTTCCTGTTGCTATTACATCAGGCTTGGTTGCTTTTATATGTTCAACTTTATTTGCTTTAAGCTGTTTTGAAATCTCGGGTTGCATCAAATTATATGTGCCAGCAGAACCACAACAAAGATGAGAATCATGGGGCTCTAAAACTTCAAAACCAAGTTTTTTTAATAAGGTTTTTGGCTGAGTTTTAATTTGCTGACCATGCTGAAGTGAACAAGCGGCGTGATAGGTAATTTTTGGCGGTTTGAAGTCTTGTTTTTTTACCAAATCTAAATCCATCATCACTTGTGAAATATCCTTTGCAATATCAGCCACTCGCTTTGCCTGTTTTGCTAATGCATGGTCTTTAAACATATGTCCGTAATCTTTAAGGGTAGTGCCGCAACCAGAGGTATTAATAACAATCGCATCTAGCCCTTCGTTATCCATTTCTTTAATCCAAGCGTTGATATTTTTTGCCGCCGCTTTATGGCTTTCATCAATCTTGCCCATGTGATGAGTTAATGCACCGCAACAACCTGCATCTTTAGCAATAATCACATCGCAGCCATGGCGAGTTAAAATGCGAATTGTTGCATCGTTAATATCGGTGTTTAGCACTTTTTGTGCGCAGCCTGTCATTAATGCAATGCGCTTTTTTCGTTTCCTCTTAGCAGGGAAAATTTGTGGCTTGTCATTTTTAGAAATTGGGGCGATTTTTTTAGGTGCAAATTCTACCATTGAGCGCAGTTTATTTGGCAATAAAAAAGCAAATGGTTTCGCAAATTTTGCGCCATACATAGCAAGGCGAAAACGATTCGGATATGGCAAAATAAAAGACAAAAGCCCTCTAATAGCCTTATCGTCCCAGCTTCTTTTGTGCTTTTTTTCAATATACTCACGTGCATAATCAATCAAATGCATATAATCTACGCCAGAGGGGCAAGTGCTGGTGCAAGAGAGGCAAGAGAGGCAACGATCTATATGTTGCACAGTTTTTTTATCAGGCACTCGCTCATTTTCAAGCATATCTTTTATTAGGTAAATTCGCCCACGTGGACTGTCTAATTCATCACCTAATAGCTGATAAGTTGGGCAGGTCGCCATACACATGCCGCAATGAACGCAAGAGCGTAATATTTTTTCACTTTGCGCTAAACCCTTGTCTTTTAATTGCTTGGAGCTAAAATTTGTCTGCATATTCTATCTCCCTAAAAGCCCATTATAGATGGATTTAATATTGAATTAGGATCAAATTTTTGCCGAATAGCTTTTGAAAGTATAGCCAATGGTTTTGCCTCTGGTTGAAAAACTGGCACAAAGGAGCGTAATTTTTTTGAGCCTCGCATTAAGGTTGCATGCCCACCATATTGTTTTATTATTTCTCTTATTTCTTTAGCGTTGGCGGTTTCTTGGTTTTCAACTTCAACCCAGATTAAGCCACCGCCCCAATCAAATAAAAATTTTGCTTTTGTTATTGCTTTTATTTCTCTTTCAATATCGGGAGCATTGCTTGCTTTGGTTGAAATTTTCCAAAGCGGGTTTTTTGAATTTTTGAACATTTCAACATTGGTGATTGAACGCCAAATGTCATCATGTTTTTTGCCTTCAATAATTTCGATATTCAAATTTTTGAGGAAAGTTTTTTGAATTTTTTCTATTCTATAAGTAAGCGATTTATCAAAACCCTCAAGCCTAATTAATGTTTTTGGTAAAGCAGATTTTGTTGAAATTTTATTGCTTGGAATATGCGCCGCCCCTGATATTTCAAAAGGAGAGCCAAGTGAATTTGCCAAAATTTTAACTGCTTCTCTACTTGAAAGTCCACCTATTGCGATAGTTATTTGCCGCTCTGCAATTGGTAGCACCTTGAATGAAACTTCGCTTAACACTCCTAAAGTCCCATAAGAGCCAGCCAATAATTTCACCAAGTCAAGCCCAGTAACATTTTTCATCACCCGCCCGCCGCTTTTAATTATCTCGCCTTTGCCATTAACAAAACGCACACCAATTAACGCATCACGACATGCGCCAGAAAAAACACGTCTTGAGCCTGAAAT
>Ga0256834_1001447_pt1 | contig 16075 bp, 15 predicted proteins | sample 4281140metaG_FD_190536 | JGI IMG/M metagenome (GOLD analysis project Ga0256834, IMG submission 190536) | Hydrothermal vent microbial communities from East Pacific Rise, Pacific Ocean - 4281-140 | ecosystem: Environmental > Aquatic > Marine > Hydrothermal vents | place: Pacific Ocean: East...
AATGGGCGCACGGCTTGCCTTGGGCCTGGCCTTACTGCTCATCACCTACATGGCCCTGACGCCTCTTCCCGACCTGCTACAGCAGTCTGTAAACGACAAGCTGGGGCATGGCCTGGTGTTCGCCCTACTGTCTTTTCTCAGCCATGCCGCCTGGCCACGGCGCGCATTCGGCTGGCGCCACGGCCTGCCCTTGCTCGCCTATGGCATTGCCCTGGAGTGCTTGCAATATTTCGTGCCTGGCCGGTACTTTTCCTATCTCGACATGCTTGCCGATGCAAGCGGCATTGCCGCCTACTTGCTGGCTTCCCGGCTCCTGCTTTCCCTGCGGCTAGGGAATACGCAAGACTCCAAACATTATTAACCCGGCGACCATTCAGATTATGTTCAGGATACCGAACGCGAGCCAGGCCGCAATGCAATTCACGGGCAATGGTCGTTTCACTGGCAACGACTGCATGGATGCAGGAGGCGGAGCAACGCAGGATGCCAAGGCCGGGAAGCGCAACAAGGGCAGGGGTCGTGTATGACATCCCGAGCTTGTGGAAAAAGAGGATGTGCGGCCTGAAATCCTTGCAGTTCCATCAGGGCTTGTGCAGAATTGTCCATGAAACAAGACCATCTGCCCAGGTTCCAGATAAGGAGGCGATTCATGCAAGCCGTAGTAATGACAGATATTGGCAATATCGATGTGCTCAAGCTCCAGGAAGTTGCAGAACCGGAAATCGTTTCTCCTCATCAGATCAAGGTGCGCCTTGCGGCTGCCGGCGTGAACCCCGTCGATACCAAGTTACGGAAAAAGGGCCTGTTTTATGGCGCCCAGCCGCCCGCCATTCTCGGCTGTGACGGGGCGGGGGAGGTTGTCGCTGTTGGAGAAAAAGTCGTCCGCTTTCAGCCGGGAGACCAGGTATGGTTCTGCCATGGCGGATTGGGCAGGGAACAGGGCAACTACGCCCAGTTCACGGTGATGGACGAAAACCGCGCCGAATTTGCTCCGGCGCGCATCTCCTCAACAGAAGCCGCCGCCGCGCCACTGGCCCTGATTACCGCTTGGGAAGCACTCTACGACCGCGGCGGCCTGCAGAAAGACCAGACAGTGCTGATCCACGCCGGCGCTGGCGGGGTTGGGCATCTCGCCATTCAACTGGCCAAGCTGCGTGGCGCCAGGGTGATTACCACCGTCAGTTCCCAGGCCAAGGCGGATTTTGTCCAGTCCCTGGGGGCCGATGCTGTGATCAACTACAAAAGCCAGGATCTCGGAGAGACCATCCATGAACTTACCGAAGGGAAAGGGGTGGACATGGTCTTCGATACTGTGGGGCCAGAGGTATTCCGCCAATCCCTTCCCTTGCTCGCCGAGTATGGCACCCTGATCACCATTCTCGATCCCGGAGAGGGCCTGCTCACCGGGGAGGCGCGAAACAAGAACCTGACCATTGCCTTTACCCTGATGCTCACCCCCGCCCTCAAGGATCTGCCCGACGCCCTGGCGCATCAGGGCGAGATCCTGCGCCTGTGCGGCGAGTGGATGAGCGAGGGAAAACTCAAGGTCGAAGTTTCCAAAACCCTGCCCCTGGCGGAGGCGGGCAAGGCCCACAGCATTATTGAAGAGGGGCATACTCAGGGGAAATTGGTGTTGGAAATATAAAAAAACACCCAGTGCGGAAAATCAGGCGCCCTCGGTTCTAATATGGCGAATCCACTGGGAAGCCTGGCGCTTTGATTTCGTATATTTCAATGCCTTGCTGAAACTGGCAAGGGCGCTCTGCTTTTTGCCGGTTTCATATTGGGCCATACCTTTGAGCAAATAGGCATCCCCCGGATTTTTCAATCCGCCGACTGCCAGCGCCTGATCCGACAGCTCAATAACCTTTCCCCAGTTTTCCCTGTCTGTATACAACTGCGCCAACCGCAAATACAGCACCCCCTTCTTTTGCGCCTGCGCTGCCGCCTGCAAATCCCTCAATGCCTCATCGGTTTCCTTGGCGCGCATCCATGCCTCGCCCAGTTTCTGCAAATTCTTGCCGCTACGCTCGATACGCCCTGCATTCATCTCCTTTTCCATCAGCTTCGCAGCCTTGTAGGGAATTCCCTGTAACAAATACATATTCACCAGGTTCATCAGGTCGCGCTCGTTCTCCAGAAAACCCTGTTTGCGGGAAAGCTCCAGCACCGCCAGGGATTTGCGGTTTTTCTTCAAGGTGAAGTACACGCCTGACAGTTGTTTCCAATACTGTTTCTTTTCCGGCCAGAACGCCACCATGGTTTCCAGCACCTGCGCCGCCTGGGTATACTCCTTTTTTTGATAGAGCATGGACAACAGCAATTGATACCAGTTTTCCCGGGGTTTATCGACCAATGAAATGGCTTTCCTTATCTTGGGGATAGCTTTGTCGTATCGCTTTAACTGGGCGTAGATGGTCGCACCAAAAGCATAGCTGTCGGCAGATGGCTTCTCCGCGGCAGTCAACCATTGTTCATATGCCTTGGCTGCAGACTCCCAATCTGGCACCGCTGCATACAATTGCGCCAGGTTATAGCGCATATTCAACTGCACATGATCCGGCAAGGCTTCGGTTTTCAATGCCTCCTTGAAGGCCTTGATGGCATCCTTGTATTTGTCCTGGGCGGCATAGGCAAATCCATAAGTCTGCATGATGGTTGCATATTCATAATCGTTCTTGCGCACACGAGGCAACAGCTCGTCCAGTCGCTTCAGCGCCTCCCCGTACTTGTTCTCCCCCATCAACTCATGAATGGCGGTAAGGCGCTTGTAGGTGCGCTCAGTCAATGTCGCTGCAAAAGCCTGGGTTCCCAGCAGCAGCAACAGAAGAAACAATGCTCGAAAGACGTTCATTATTTCTCCTCGGACAACTTAAAATCGATCACTTGCACCGCCTTGCGAGGCACCGGCTTGCCGTCCACGATCCTCGGCTTGAATTTCCATTTGAGGATCGCCTTCTTTGCAGCCCGATCAAACAGCCGCCTAGGCTTGGAGTCCAGCACCTGTACATCTTTAACAGTCCCCAGTTCCGTTACCGTAAACTGCACCTTCACCCAACCTTCCTTTCCCGCCAAAGCCGCTTTGCGGGGGTAGCGCGGCGCAATCTTTACCAGGGGAATCAAATCGCCATCACCTTGCGCCATACCTGCGCCACGGCCTACACCGCCAATAAAGGGGCCGCCGGATATCCCTGAAGTGGAGAGACGGGGCATGTCCATCTGCAACTGGGGCATGGCAACCGCATCATTTTGAGCTACCTGCAGCTCCGGTGGAGGTGGCGGCTCTTTGGGAAGCGGCGGTTTTTCCGGAATCACCCGCTTCTTCACCCGCGTTTCAGAGTCACGCTTGAGACGTACAAAATCCACCACGGAATAGTCCTGGGTTCTGTTTAGATCCCCCTTGCCCTGGCTGATAAGAAAATGCATGGCAAAGAACAGCGCCAAAGATACAAACGCTGCCAGAATGACCGCAAAGGGCAAGCGCAACAACATCGTTATCAGTCCTTCACAGCTGCGATAGAGATATTGAGAATCCCCGCCAAATGCACCTGATCCATGACTTGCACCAACAAGCCATTCTTGGATTCCTTATCGGCCTGGATTACCACCGAGGCTTCCGGACTCTCGGCCTTCAACCGCTCGACGTTGGCCCGCACCGCCCGGACATCCACCCGGCGCTTGTCGATCCAGATTTCATCATTGGCGGTAATGGCAATAAGAATATTGCCTTGTTCCTTGCGCTCCGCAGTATTGGCGCTGGGACGGTTTACATCCACGCCGGATTCCTTGATGAAGGAAGTGGTGACAATAAAGAAGATCAGCATGATGAACACGATGTCCATCAGGGGCGTCAGATCAATGGTTGCCTCATCATCTTCTTGACAATATCTGCGTCTCATTTGGGCACCTTGGTGTCAGTCACGCCCGGCGTCCTGCCTGTCGCGACACTTGCTATGTACATGTACATCGGAAATATGCAAATTGTCCGCAGCCAGCTGGGTCAGATAATCTGCATGAAATTTCAACCGGGCACTGAAATACAGCCCGGACAGGGCAACCACCATTCCCGCCATGGTGGGAATGGTGGCCATGGAAATGCCTGAAGCCATGAGCCGGGCATTTCCACTGCCGGTGATGGCCATGATATCGAATACTTGCACCATGCCGAATACCGTACCCAGCAGCCCCATGAGAGGGCACAGCGCCACCAGCGTATTCAGCAAGATCAATCCCCTGTGCAGCTGTGCGGAAATCCGTGAAATCAGTTCGTCCCGAATACGATGCGCATACCAAGTATGGTGATCCTTACGCTCATCCCACTGTTTTCCCGCAAGCCGAACCAGAGAAGGGTAGGTAAGCCGGATAAACCAGTAACGCTCAATAATCAGTATCCACATCAGAAAAGCAGTGACCAATATGATCCACAGTACCGGCCCGCCCGCTTCCATGAAATCACGGATGCTTTCGAGTACCCCGATGAGTGCGTACTTGATATTCATTATTTGCTATGGAGCTTCTCCGCATGGCGCGCAATAATGCCCGCACTCTGCTCTTCCAGCACCTGCACCAGTGCCTTGCTGCGCGTTAAAACCAGCGCATGCAGGAATGTCAGGGGGATCGCCGCCATCAGCCCCAATACGGTAGTAATCAGCGCCTGGGAGATGCCGCCCGCCATGAGTTTTGGATCACCAGTACCAAACAAGGTGATGGACTGGAAGGTCTGTATCATGCCGGTAACCGTACCCAGCAGACCGAGCAACGGAGCAATAACCGCCAGGATTTTCAGAATGGAAAGGCCACGCTGCAATTTCGGCACCTCCTTGATCACAGCCTCATCCACCTTGCGCTCCAGGGTTTCCAGATCGGCATCCTGATTTTCATACCAGGAGAGCAGCACTCGCCCCAAAGGGTTGTTCTTTTTTGGCGCATCCGCATGTCTGAGCTGGGAGCGTACTTTCATACTGGTAATACCCAGAGCAATCATGCGATAAAAGGCCAGAAGAAAACCAAAGGCGGCAAGACCGATAATGATATATCCTACTTCCTTGCCTTGGGCGACACGTTCCTTCAGATCCGGGGCCTGCACCAGCAGATTGAGAATGGAGCCACGGGAAGGGTCAACCGCCATGGGCACCGGGCCGGTTGTGGCGTTCTGCAAATCTTCAGCCATACGCAAAAAACGTGGCGCAGGTTGTCTGGGCAGAACGATCAGCTGATCGGTTTCTGACAAATAGCGCAAAAACTTGCCATTAGAAACGGTATTAAACACACCAACCCGCACAACTTCCTGCTGGTTTTCAGTACCGTCCACACTGACTACGGAATCCATATACTTTACGACCTTGCCAGACTCCGTCATTTCATGCTGCATCTGATACCAGAGCTCTTCCAGCTCCGGAATAGAGGGCAGCTTTTTTTCATTGCTCATGCGCACCAGTTCCTTGCTGCGACCGGGATATTGGGATGTCACCAAAGAGGCGTCAAGAATACCGGCAACATCACCAGCAACCTGGCGCACTACGCCGAACAACTCACCAAGATTTCCCTGGCGCCGCTCCAGGGTTTCTTCCGCCTCGGCAAGCTTTTTCTCATTGTCATCGAACTGCTGCTTGAGGCTTTCCCCCCGTGCTTTTTCCGCCGCCAGCTTTTCCCTTGCTGCCGCCAATAGCTGTTCTTGTTTTTTCTTGTTTTTCAGAAATTCAGCTTCGCGCTGCTTGTTCAGACGTGCTTCTTCCGCCTTGGCCTGCTTCACCTGCTTAAGCAGGGTATCGAGGCTTTGCGCCGACATTGCCGGCGCGCAAAACAATGCCGCAAACAACAGAACCAAACCTATTTTCAGTTTACTCATTGGGCTTTCTCCGGAGCAGGCACAGGCAACTTGATCAAGTCAGGCGGCGCCTGCTTGCGGGCAATACGCAAACCCAGCATTGTAGGCTTACGATATTCTTCGGGCAAAACCCGCCAGGTTCTCTGGTCATTGTCCCAAACAGCGGTTTCCTTTTTGTCCAGGGTCTGGTACATCAGCGTCATACGCCCGATGCGGAGAAAATCTACAGAGCGTTTGTTGCCATCCACCACCAGCTCCGCGGTGTATGCTTCGATAGTACGCCCATATTCCATTTCCACCTGATAGGCCTCCATGATGCGGCGGTACTTCTCCGAAACCGTCACATCTGCACGATCAAGCAGTGTTTTCAGTTCTTCTATACGTTTGCTACGCTCGTCAGGAAGGAAAGGCACATCCAGGGCCACGAATTTATCCAGGGTATCCACCATGCGCCCCATGAGTGGAATCACACCCTGGTTGGTGGTATCGATTTCCAGCAACTGCTCATCAATGGTAGCCAACTCTTCATTTTGCGCTCGTACAATGCGGGCGACCTGATCATTATAGCCCTTGAGCGCATCGTATTGACGCATGATCAATTTATATTCGGTAAGCATGCGATCAGCCTGATCTGCAACAATGTCTATCTTCTTCTGCGATGCCGCGGCTGCTTTCTCCGTAGACTCCTGAACACCAACGGCTGATTTCAACTTCTGTTGGTTTCCTGACGCCCAGGCCGCCATAGATAAAGCCATGTTCAACACTATGAAGAATAAGAAAGTTCTCGTGTATAACACCATAGAAAGCACCTGAACTCGAAGGATAATTTTAGACATTGATTGTCAGTGAGCTTGCGATTGGCAAGTTCACTCTTCGCGACTACGCACTATTGCAATATACGCATCTAGCAGATATATTTTTGCTTCTTTGCCCCACTCAATATGGAGCCGCGCTAGTGAAGCCAGCTTATTCTATAACAAAAAGACTAGCCTTTACACTCATGGCCATTACTTTCCTGTTGCTCAATAATGGGCTACGCGCAGAAACACGAAAAATACCAGTTGAAGATTTTTTCAAGAACCCCCAGTTTGCGCAGATTCAGATATCACCAAATGGCAGGTTTCTGGCCGCATTAGCGCCCTACAAAGGAAGGCGCAACATTGTCGTGATGGAGACCAACCACTTGCGGAAGGCTAAAGCAGTTACCGACTTAGAAGACTATGATATAGCTGGGTTTCTTTGGGGAAATGACAACCGCATTATTTTTACTGTGGACAAAGAAGGCAGAGAGGCTTTTGCACTGTACGCTGTTGATCGAGAAGGTGGACGCGTAAAAACCCTCGTAGAATCCATGGTTTCAATCGGAGCCAGAGCCGTCCGCTCCGCCTCTATAGTAGACAGGCTTCCAAGCGACCCTGACCATGTAATTGTTTCCTACAATAAGCGCAGGGTGCAAGCCCCTGACCTATACAAGCTAAACATCAACAATGGAAAACTAACTCTTATCGGAAAGAATACAGGGAGTGTGATAAAGAGCGTACTCGATAGATCCGGGCATTTACGTATCATTTCCGAAATTGAAGGCACAACTCAAACAATTCGTTATCGAGACAATAAAGATGAAGAATGGAAAACCTTGTTCACAACTAGCACCATTGACAAGAACATTCAGCCACTTGCTTTCGACTTTGACAATAAAACACTGTATGTGTCCTCCAATAAAGACAGAGATACTCTCGCCATCTATAGATATGACCTCCTGAATAACAAACTTGGTAATTTACTATTCGAGCAAAGCAATAATGATGTATCTGGCGCGCTATTCTCATTCGCAAAAAAGAAATTGATTGGCTTTGAATGGGAAGATGAAAAACCGCAGATCTTGTTTATAGACGATGAATGGCGAAAACTACAAGAGAGCATCGACAATGCCTTCCCTGGAAAAATAGCCCGTGTAAGTAGCGTAAGTGATGACGAAAGGCTGGCAGTCATTACAACATTTTCTGATACTTCTCCACCACAATATTACCTGCTTGACCGCGATAGCAATAAAGTTAAATTTCTGGCTTCCTCCAGAAATTGGATTAAAGAAGAGGAAATGGCCCCCATGACCCCCATACAATACCTGTCTCGGGATGGATTGACCATTCATGGCTACTTAACCTTACCAAAAGAATACAAAGCCGGTCGCATACCTTTGATCATCAACCCACATGGAGGACCTTTCGGCATTCGAGATAGCTGGGGGTTCAATCCCGAGCACCAGTTGTTCGCCAACCGGGGCTATGCCACTTTACAGATGAATTTCAGGGGCTCAGGAGGATACGGCCATACATTCGAAACCGCTGGATACAGGCAATGGGGGCGCAAAATGCAGAATGATATTACTGATGCCGTGGATTGGGCAATTGACAAAGGGTTTGCAAACCCAAAAAGGGTGTGTATATATGGCATAAGTTATGGTGGATATGCAGCCATGGCCGGACTTACGTTCACCCCAGAGCTATACAAATGTGGCATCAACTATGTTGGTGTTACTGATGTCAAACTACTTTTTGACACGATGCCAAAGGCTTGGAAATTACTCGAAGAAACCATGAAGGAACAAATTGGCGCTCCTGACGACAAGAAGTTCATGCGGGACATTTCACCACTACACCACATACAAAATCTTCGCGCCCCCTTACTTATTATTCATGGAAAACAAGACCCTCGTGTCAATATAAAGCACGCCACCAAACTAAGAGCACAGATGGAAAAATTTGATAAGCCCTATGAGTGGCTAGTCAAGAAAAAAGAAGGTCACGGATTCAAGGGGGAAAAAAACCGCATTGAAGCTTATAAAAAAATTGATTCTTTTTTAGCTAACGCAATGAAGCACTAACAAACCATTAAATAACAAAAAGCCCCGCTGCTTGCGGGGCTTTTTATGGATGATAAATAATACTCAGAAATTTGCATCAATGGTTAAGAAGTACTCACGCCCCACAGGACCATAATATTCCCGAGGATAGTGAGGCCACCCATAATCAGTCCAATCTGGATTTGGGCCTTCATTAGTCAGATTGTTAACTCCACCACGAACAGTAAACATATCATTAATGTCATATTTAACCGTCAGGTTGGCTGTCGTATAGGAATCGATTTCCAGGCTGTAATTCTCTTCTAGATAATCACCATACCCCCAATCAATCATATCACTCTTGTTTACACCATTCATACTACCGATATGCTCAATGAACAAGGTAGTAGAGAAATCATTCCAGGACCATGTGGTTGCCAAATTTGCACGTAACTCTGGAACATTCGATATTTCGATCATATCATCTATATTGGAAGTGGGGCTTTTCTGTTCTTCATAATCAAGCAAGTACGTCATGCTTAGATCAAGCCTCAACTCTCCGTAAGAGTTGAGATCAAAGCTGTATCCAGCTGCCAAATCAATGCCTTTGGTTTGCATCCACGATAGATTCTGCGGCCTCTCATCAATGCTTTCAACGAAACCTGTTGCCGGATCGCGAGTTATTAGATTTCCGTAGACATCATAATCAGTGGCAATTGTTTGGGCCCCAAGAGTATTTACGATATCTTCCACCTCCACTTCCCAATAGTCCAAAGAAATATCAAGTTCGTCATATTCATATACCACACCAACACTCCAGTTGGAGCCTGTTTCCGGCTCAAGATCGGGGTTCGCGCCGCCAAATACGTTGACATACAACTCACCATTACAGGCATCAATGGGGGAATTCGGATCAATGGTGCCGCCTGCATCCATACAACCTTTAGGATCAGTAATTTGAGCGAAACCAAGTATCTGATCGCCATACATCCTTATCATGTCCGGCGCTCTAAACGTATCTGAATAATTCCCCCTCAACAACAGGGTTTCAACAGGCCTGTACTCAACGCCAATTTGCGGAGAGGTATGGCTTCCCATATCGCTGTAGTCATCAAAACGCACAGCCGGCTTAACAACTAACTCATCTAATACAGGAACCAAAGCCTCAAGGTAAATACCGGTAGAATTACGATCACCGCTACCCTGATTCCCGCCACCAGTAGCCAGGATTTCAAAATTCCTGCTGGCTTCATCGCTAGTACCCTTGAACTCTTCTTCAAAATACTCAACACCTGCTGCAATAGATAGCGCCCCCGCTGGCATTTCGTACACATCACCAGTCACGCCAAAAGAGTACCCAGTAAAGCTTGATGTTCCCCTGCTCCATGGACGATAGCTGGCCAACTTAACCTCGTCGGGAGCCATAACATCAAATTGAGAACGCCCAGAAACCCCGGATGCCAAGTAATCAAAATACCCTTGCACAGTGGCGTAACCGGTTTGTTTTGAATAAACCTCCTGATCCGACCAATTGTATGTGAAATCATAGTCAAACACCTCTGACAGCATGCCCCTTACACCCAACAATATCCCTTTATTTGTAATATCGCTATTGTTAGTGCGATGTCCAAACTCAAGCATACGGCGAGTATAGTTATAAGTGCCATCCGACAATCCGGCAAAATCCCCACCAAATGCTATTGCTTGATCAAATGTTACAGAATCTACAATCTCCCCTGCGCCATTTAATCCTTGCAGTGTGACCCTCCCTCCTTCCACCATATAGTTATAATCGTTCACTGGCATTGGCTCAATTTTTGTAGTGACATCAGACTGTGTATAGTCGACACGACCGTAAAGCTCGTGGTTATCAGTGATATTGTAGGAAAAACTGCCCATGAATGAGGTTCGTTCCTGCTCTGGAAGCAAATCTCGCATACTGGTGCGATCGAATCCACAAACACCACCTGCTACGCTATTTGAGTAGTCCCAAAACTGTAACCCGCGATCTGCGCATTCTTCCGGATTGATCGTATTCACAACCGTACCCGTAGAATTTCTCAGAGAAATACCATAAGAGCTATATGAAGAAAATGGGTTACCAAAGGCTAAATCTGTTCCTATGTCGAAGCCCTTTCTATCTGTTGCTTTCAACTGCTCACGTTTTTCGTGTTCCAGAAATAAAGTAACATTACCCCAGTCCCCAGTGGTGCCAAATAGGCCGCTTTGGCGATGCACATCACGACCGCCATCATCTGTTATACTTTCATAGACCGTTGCTGTAATACCATCGAAGTCCTTACGCATTATTATATTTACTACGCCACCCATTGCATCAGAACCATAGATAGCTGAAGCGCCACCCGCCAGTATTTCAATTCTTTCAATGGCGCCAATAGGGATATTTGCGGTATCAACAAAGTTAATCTCAGCGCCCGCTGCCAGGGGATATTTTGAAACACGCTTTCCATCGATGAGCGTCAATACTCGACCCAAGCCTGCACCCCGCAGGTCAAAACCAGACGCTGCTGGAGTAAACCCATGAATAGATTGCTGGGTCAAAGACCCACTGGCATTTTGAGTTAAGCTATTGAGAACATCTTGAACTGTCACAAAGCCACGGTTTTGGATATCTTCTTTGTCGATAACGATGAGCGGCTGGGCAGCTTCTATATCTACTTGCTTAATATGCGAGCCTGTAACCTGCTCTTTTTCAAGTTTAACCGCCTCCTCAGCACTAGCGATCCCGCCCAGGGCTATACCCGTCACAACAGCACCGCTGCAAGCCAGTTGAATGGCCACACTCAAAGTCTTTCGTTTCTTGAACATTACATTTCTCCCAGAGAATTTACAGTAAAGCAGTGGAGTTTAGTTATTGTGACCTCCACCGGCCTTCGTGGGCGCAACAGCACTCGCCTCAACCACATTCTATAGTGGTTTTTTCCTTACTTGCAACAAATTTACAACAATAGGGTAGCCGCCCATTTCTCAAGCATGGAAAGAACCGTTTATTGAAACAACAATAAAACACAATTGATTGATTATAAACAATATAATTTCATAGCCTGCTCAACTAGCCTGATGAGATGATCTCCTCCCTCCTGCAAATCGGCGTCGCAATGCGCCATGATGAGAAGACTATATTTTCATCAAAACCAGGAGAGAGAAGACCATGAACGATGTTATGACAATAGGCTTGGATTTGGCAAAGAATACTTTTTACGCAGTGGCGCTGAATGCCCGGGGAAAGCGGCAATGGCGCAAGAAACTCACCCGCAAGCGGATGTGGAGCCATTTTGCCCGGATGCCCGCTTGTCGGATCGCCATGGAAGCCTGTGGTTCAGCCCATTACTGGGCGCGTAAACTGAAGGCGCAAGGCCATGAAGTATTGCTGTTGCCGCCCCAGCATGTCAAAGGCTATCTGCGCGGGCAGAAGAACGACTACAACGATGCCGAAGCCATTGCCGAAGCCTGTTTGCACGGACGTATACGACCGGTTCGCGCAAAGCGCGTGGACGAACAGGAATTGCAGAGTTTCCACCGGCTGCGCCAGCGGTTGATCGAAGAACGCACCCGGATGATCAATCAGGCACGGGGGCTGCTGCGGGAATTTGGTCTGGTCATGGGCATGGGGCCGGCCCGCTATCGCCGGGAATTGCCGGCGATTCTTGAAGACGGTGAAAATGAGCTACCTGACGGGATGCGTGAATTGCTGCATCGTCATCAGGAGCGCTTTCGGGCGCTGGAGCAGGAAATAGCTTGGTATGACGCACAACTCAAGCAGCGGGTCGCCGCAGATGAAGCCTGTCAGCGGTTGATGGAGATTCCCGGTTACGGACCGGTGGTGAGCAGCGCATTCCGTAGCGTATTGGGCGATGGAAAGCAGTTTCGCCGAGGCCGGGATGCCTCGGCCAGTCTGGGGCTGGTGCCCCGGCAGCACAGTACGGGCGGTAAGGATCGTTTGCTGGGGATCAGCAAACGGGGTGACAGCCATTTGCGGTCCCTGCTGGTCCATGCGGCCCGCTCGGTGGTGCAGCAGGCTCAGCGGAAAGAAGATCGATTCAGCCGCTGGATTGTGAAACTGCTTGAGCGCCGCGGGTACAACAAGACAGTAGTGGCGGTAGCGAACAAGCTGGTGCGCATTGGTTGGGTGGTGCTGGCGCGGGAAGAACGGTATCGCATCCAGGAGGCTGTAGGATGAGCCCCAAAGCCGGCAGGCCTGTGGATTTGTGGACAAACCCCATGGGCCGGGGCGCTGATCCTGTGGACAGCCCGTGGACAGCGATGCTGCCCACCGCCTGCCCACAGGGCGCCCCTTTTGTCCACAAGTCCACAGGCTCGACAACGGAAGTATAAAGATTGATTAGGAGGTAACCTGCCGAGGTTGCGAAGACACTTGGAACTGATGACATAACAGGTCAAACCGACAAGCTGAAAACCTGGTATATCCAGAGGCACTCGATGCCGATAGCCCGATAAGGACAGCTTGTGCGGATACTCATCAAGGCCAGGAGAACAATTCTCCATCAACAGGCCGGATATACGACAGCAACCTGTCCCTCCTCAGTGAAAAGAGTCTTGCAAAATGGGAGGAGACCATATACGAATATTTCATGAAGCCGCCATCTCCCAGTTCTGAAGGCTGCTTTAATTGTATTACGCAGGTTTCCTGTTCAGATCAGGCGATTATCGAGCAGATTTCCGGATTCCGGGCACACCACCCCCTTACCCCCATTGTTTATCAACGTGCCGGGGCAGCACTCCGTGGCGCTCATGTGGGGCGGAGCCGGGCGGCTACTTTCAGGAATAGCTGTGGATGTGGGTAGGCGCTGGAGAATAGGAACCGCACCCGTCGCGTATTGCGCAAGATCACCGCGCCGACCTTGAGCAGCTTGAGCCGTATCGTTGTTACTTGGGCCTTGGCCAGCTTCGTACCCTTGAGCGCCAGTCGGCGGATACCTTCCATCAGTACATAAGCCAGTGAGGAAAGCAGCAACCGGAACTGGTTGGCCCACCAGTAATGGGAAGAGGTGCGGTCGGCAAACAAGCCCAGCTGTTGTTCCTTGATGTGGTTCTCCATCTCGCCCCGGGCACAGTAGAGGCCGTCGTAGATCGACGCAGAGGAACCCTTGAGGTTGGTGACGACAAAGTGGGGGTTGCTTCCCTTGGCGGTGTGCTCGATCTTGGCAATCACCCGGCGCTGAACCTTCCAGGTAGCCGCCGCATAGCGGATCGATTCGAAAAAACGCACCTTCTCTCCCAAGGCCTCGAAGCACTCGGCAGCGGTTTCCCGTTCGATATCCACCTTGCCCAGCAGGCGGCGGTTCTTCGCCAGGCCCACCACATAGCCCACCTCATGACGGTCACACCAGTCCAACATGCGGTGCCGGCAGAAACCGCTATCCGCCCGAAAGATAATTTTCACCTTTGGCCATGTCTGGCGTAGCCGTTTCACCAGCAAGGCCAGAATGGCCCAGGCATGCTTGGCGCCATCGGCATTGGAAGGGCGCAGGTAGCTCACCAGCAGCTGCTTTCCACAGAAGACATACAGGGGCAGAAAACAGTAGTGGTCATAATAACCATGGAAAAAACGCCCTTCCTGCATCCCGTGCACCCGGTCATCGGTCGCATCGAAATCCAGGATCAGCTTGCGTGGCGGTTTGGCATGGGAATCGATGAACTGCTGGATCAGCACTTCGTGCAGCGCCACCGCCGCTTGGCGGCCCATGCGGTGCTCCAGTCGGCACAGGGTCGCCTGACTGGCCAGCAGGGTATCCTGTTCCACCGCCGTCTGGATCGCCGGATCCCGGCGCAGCTCCTGGTGATCATTGAGATCCTCGTAACCCAGGCACAACCCGTAGACCCGTTGACGCAGCAAACTCAGTTGGGAATGGCGAATCTTGCCCGCCTCCCGAGGATCGTGCAGTACTTGGCTGATGGCCTTCATCAATCCCAGGCGTCGATCCACTTCTCGCAGCAGAAGAACACCCCCGTCGGAGGTGATGTCTCCGCCGGAGAATTCGGCCTCGATCTTGCGGCGTTTTAGCGCTGGAAATTCAAAGGATTCTTGGGTACAGTTTGTCACAGGCAAAACTCCTCCGTAATTCAATGTAAGCAACTGAATTATAACGGATTAAAGGGGTTTTGCCTTTCTTTTTTGTGCAATATTCGGGTTAGCCGCAGCTTTCACGCCCAGCTTCTCGGCCAGAGCCAGCGCTTCTTGCTTGTATTCCTGGGAATACCGGTTTCGGGAAAGTTTCCCGGGTTTGTTTGTTCTTGCCATGGTTCACCTCTATAGCGTATTTTACTCGCTTAAAGAGGTGTCTATCATTGGTGGGTAAGATCACACGGCTGATGCCGTTTCACTTATAATCCCCTTGTGAAAATAATGCCGAAGCACCAGATACAAATAGAAGTGGAAAGCACCTTTCTCGAAGAGCAATCCGCACCGGAAGAAGCGCGGTTCGTTTTCGGCTACACCATCACCATCAGCAACCAGGGCAGTGCTCCTGCGAAGCTTCTCAATCGCCACTGGGTCATCACCGACGCCAACGGCAAGGTTGAAGAAGTGCGAGGAAAAGGCGTTGTTGGCGACCAGCCCCATCTGCAACCCGGTCAGCAATACCAGTACAGCAGCGGCGCAATTCTCGAAACCCCCGTCGGCGCCATGGAGGGTGACTACGAAATGGTCGACGACCAGGGTGAACACTTCCTGACCCCCATCCCCGTCTTTTCCCTGCAGACACCCAATACCATCAACTAGCAATCATGGCCGTTTATGCCATTGGCGATATTCAGGGCTGTTATGACGAGCTGCGCATGTTGCTCGATGAACTGCAGTTCGATCCCGGGAAAGACCACCTCTGGTTCGTCGGCGATCTGGTCAACCGTGGCCCCCAGTCGCTGAACACCCTGCGTTTCGTCTCATCCCTGGGCGACCGGGCAATCACCGTGCTGGGAAACCACGACCTGCACTTGCTGGCCCTGGCCAGCGGCAACAAGAGCTACAAGGACAGCGACGACTTGAATCAGGTTCTGGAAGCATCGGATCGTGAGGAACTGATCCACTGGCTGCGCCACCGCCCCCTGATGCATATCGATGATCGACTGGATTTCACCATGATTCATGCCGGCCTGCCGCCCCAGTGGAACCTGGCCACGGCGCGCAACTGCGCCAGCGAAGTGGAAGCCGTGCTGCGTGGGCCGGACTACCGTGATTTCTTCGACCAGATGTACGGCAACAAGCCCAACCGCTGGGACCCGGAGCTGGAAGGCATGGACAGATTGCGCTTCATCACCAATTGCTTCACCCGGCTGCGCTTCGTCACCCGAAAAGGCAAGCTCAAGCTGAAGCTGAAAGGCTCGCCATTGGGGCAGAAGAAGAGATATATTCCCTGGTTTGCCCA
>Ga0256834_1001448_pt1 | contig 16072 bp, 5 predicted proteins | sample 4281140metaG_FD_190536 | JGI IMG/M metagenome (GOLD analysis project Ga0256834, IMG submission 190536) | Hydrothermal vent microbial communities from East Pacific Rise, Pacific Ocean - 4281-140 | ecosystem: Environmental > Aquatic > Marine > Hydrothermal vents | place: Pacific Ocean: East Pacific...
TGAATGATACCGAGGTGACATTGGCCGTAAACAACTTTACTATTAACTTAGAAGATGCTCTTGTAATACCATCAGGTGGACAGCAAGTTGATTGGGGAGTAGTTGGGGGCACGGGAACTCTAAATCATTTTGGTAATTACTGGAATATCGATGCTGATATTACAGGTTTTAATAACTTGATTTTAGGAGGTGTTGGTGGAAAGTATATGAATTCGGCACTAACTATTACAGGAGATGTAACTATCGCAGATGGTTTATTGCTAGACATGAATGGTAATACAATGACTGGAACAGGCTCTAAATCATTTACAATGCTTGGTACTAGTAGAGTAATAACTGATAATATTGCAGATCCTTTACCTGCTTTTCCTACAGCCTTTGGAACTTACAGCTTGGCAACCACTAGTAGAGTAACTCTAAATGGTAGTGGTAATCAGATTATTTATTCAATTCCTACTTATGGTCGTTTAGATTTGAATTCAAATGGTGATGCTACAATAGATGGTAATTTGAATGTGGATGGAGACCTAACTATGAATGATAATGTTACTTTAGTAGATGCAGGTTTTGATATGACCTTTTCAGGAACGAATAACGATTTTAGGAATTATACCCCCTCAATATCAACAGTTACTGTAACTTTTGATGGAGCTGATCAAAATATTTATAGTTACTCAAGCGCTTCTGTAGATTATGTTAATTTGCCTACTACTGTTTTTGCTGGGTCTGGAACAAAATCTCTTGTTGGAGGAGAAGATTTTTATCGAATTAATGGAGATTTAACAATTAACAGTGGAGTTACGGTAAACTTGAACCGAGATATGGAATTCTCGGGAGCAAATTTTACTAATAATGGAACGTTCAACCATACGAATTTCACTCTTAATTTTAATCGCACAGGAGTACAAACTATTGATCCTGGTGCTAACCACTCCCTCAGAACAACTCGTTTTGAAAATGGAGGAGGTACAAAAACAATTGTAAATAACGGACTAAATATAGATGCAGGGCAGCTTGAGTTCTTTAGTAATGCAGTTGTTGATTTTGGTAACCTTACTCATAATTTTGCCATTACAAATATAAATGATGATGCTACTGAAACATTAATTACTTCAAGTGCCAATCTTGTATTGGATAGAATAGGAACTCAAACCTTATTAAAAGATAGAACTTGGAATAATATAACCTTTGCAGGAAGTGGTAATAAACTCATTGGAGGAATCTTGACAGGAAATGATATCATTATTAATAATGGCGTGAATTTATTTATGTCAAGTGATTACGGAACTGATATTGGTGGAATTATTGTAAATGGAAACTGGACAAATGCAGGGGCTTTTTATGATTATACTTCTACCATCGCTTTTGAAAGTGTTGATACTAATCCTAAAACTATTGATAATAATGGATTTGACTTTTATAATATAACCTTTAATCAGTCTAATACTAGTGCTAGAAATTATTCTTTGCAATCTAGTCAAGTAATTCAAGAGGACTTAACAATTGGGTCGGGTGCTACGTTAGACGTAAATGGTTTTAATTTAACACTTGGAAACAACGATGGAGGAAATCCTGATGCAGAACAGCATTATATTGCTGCAGGAGCAACTTTAACTATTAGTCCTGGTTCAACCTTATTATTTGATGCAACAGACAATGGTACTGACGGAACTAGTGACCCTGATCCTACTTTAATCGTTGATGGTACTTTTAACCTTGTAGGTACAAGTGGAAACTTAGCAAGGATTGATCGATCGGCTGGAAATTATCGCATTGATATAGATATTCAGTCTGGTGGTACTATTAATGCCAGATATTATGAAATTTCTACTTTAGTAGACGCTGGACTTGATATCCAAGTAGGAGCTAATGTTGCAACTAGTGGTGCAAATAATAACTTCTCAGATGGTACTTGGACTGGTATGAGTATAGCCAATAGTGGGAATCGCTTGTATTTAAATTTTGAAGCAGATGCCACAGGCTTAAGCGATGTAAGTAATGTAACTTTTAATCATGGTGGAGCACCGAACCCACTGTACCATTTTAATGTAAGACGTTCAGCAGGAGCTGGGGGTGTTCTTACATTTGCAGGAACTATTAATGGCTTATTAGCAGGCGAAACATATGAAGACGATGGAGATGGTACAAAAATTGAGTGGCCGGTGTTATCGTTTACTAATTGGACGGGGGCTATAAGTTCGGATTGGTCTGTTGTAGGCAATTGGGATAATGGTGTTCCTTCGAATTCACTGGATGCCATTATTGGCTTACAAACTAATAACCCCGTTATTAATTCGGTGTCTGGTAATGGTGCAGCAAGATCGGTTACACTTACAAATGGAATATTGACATTAGATGATGGGAACGATTTAAATTCAATTGGAGACGTAATTATTGGACAGGGAACTGCCAATGGTATTTTAGCTGTTGCCAACGCAGGCTCAGATGTGTTTATTTCTGGTGGCTTAACCATTGGTGGAAATGGAATTTATATTCCTGGTGGAGGAACTTTCACATTTAATGCAGCAGGTGGTACTGTTACAATTACACCCAATAATGCAAGTTTAAACAATGTAACATTTACAGGTGCAGCTACATACTTAGTGGCAGGAGCTTCTATCGATATAGATGGAGATGTATTAATATCTAACGGAACACTTTCTTTCTCTACTACAAACTATACTGCAACAATTGGGGGAGATATGTTGAATACAGGAGGAACTTTTAGTACCTCTACTGCGGGTACTGTTATATTAGATGGAGATGCTCAAACTATTCAAGATGTTAATTTTAATGATTTAACTGTAAGTGGCACAGGAACGAAAACTTTTCAAGGATCTATAGATATTGCAGACGATTTAATAGTTAACTCCACTTTAGGAGCTGGCACATCTGCAATAGTAATGAATGGTGATGTAGTAATTGCTAGTGGAGGTACGTTTGATGATGGAAACGGAAGCCATACATTCTATGGTCAATATTGGACTGGTACTGGAGGTTATTCAGGAAACGGTACCATTGTTTTTGCAAGAACTGGCAACCAATACATTAATGCAAGTAAATTTAACAATCTTGATATCTCAGGAACAAATACAAAATATCTACAAGGGGACACTGATTTAACTGGTGATCTTATTTTAAGAAATTCAATTGCCTCTATGAGGTTTAATTATTCGCTTATTAATAATACCTCTGGAACAGGTACAATGACAGCAGAGCCTGGTTTAAGTATGTTTGTTTTAGGTACTAATAATTTTCCTTCTGGTTTTGGAACTTATGCATTAGATGCTACAAGTTTGGCAAGGTATGAAGGCACAAATGACCAAACGGTAAGAGGTGGTGTTCAATATGGACGACTTTATCTACTTAATGCTAACACGAAGACTTTGGGTGGAGATATTGATGTTAATGGAGATCTTGATTTTAACACTGCAACATTAGATGTAAGTGTAAATAATTATGAAATTAAATTAGCTGGAGAATGGGATAATAATGATGGAGGTTCATTTATTGCAAGAAATGGACAAGTTGTTCTGGATGGTTCAGTAGGAGATTATCAAAACATTAGAGCTGATATTACTGGAACGAAGGATTTTTATATCTTAAGAATTGATAAGTCTTTTGGTACCGCTAGATATTTAGCAAATGGTGTTGATGTTTCTATTACCAATAATTTAATAGTTCAAAATGGAGAGTTTAGAAATTGGTACAATAATAGAAACTTAAATGTCGGTGGAGACATAAATTGTATTGCTGGTACAATTTATACTGCTGGTAAATATGTAATGAACAAGGCTTCAGGTACAGGTTTTATTACTTCGAACGGCTCCGTATTTTATGACCTAGAAATTAATACAGGTGGAACCTATTTAGTACAGGATAATTTAAGTGTTGATAATTTATTCAATGTTACTTCTGGGATTTTCGATGGAAATGGAAAAACAATACAACTGGGTAATTACTTAGATGTAATTACGATTTCTGGTACTTATATGGCAGGCCCAGGTGGAAGGCTAGAAATTGGGGATCGTGCTTCGTTAACGGTAACACCCTCTGGTACATTAGAGTTGGTAGGAACATCAGGGGCTCCTGTAACGATAACACGTAGGACGGTGAATACATATAACTTCTCCGTTCAAGGAATAATCAAAGCTCAATATTATCTATTTGAGTTTATGGGTGTTAATGGAGTTAAAATTGAAAATGGTGCAATTATAGATGCCACAGATAACTTTAGTAATGGTTCATTTGCAAATGGAGCATCTGGTGGTACTTTGTTCAATATTGAAAGTACCCAAGACTTAACTGGTAATCCTGGTAGAATTGAAAATGTGACCTTCCCAAGTAATCCTGGTGGTGGAGCTACTAACGTGTCTAAATTAATTGCTGGTAGTGGAACCGTTGAGTTCTACGATGCAATAGGAGCCTTCGCTGGTTCCAATTTTGAAAACGACCCTAGTGGCTTAATCGATTGGACAGGAACCGAAACATTAACTTGGACAGCAGGTGCAGGTACAAGCGATTGGTTTACTGCAGGTAACTGGGAATCGAGTTTAGGAGGGAATAAAGTGCCAACTGCAACAGATTTAACAATAATAGATTCAAATCCAGTAATTCAGCCAATTATAAATGTAGATGGATCTGGTGCAGGCCCTGCAGTAGCGAAGTCAGTAACTATTGATTTTGGAGCAATTCTTACATTAAATACTTCTGTAGATGATGTATCACCTGATTTAGATGTTTTTGGAGATATAACCATAAATGGTTTATTGATAACAAATAGTGCGGCTGATAGAATAAGAATTCAAGGTGCTTGGACTAGAGGAGGAAGTGGCTCATTTTCACAATCCACAAGTAAAGTTAATTTTGCAACATCGGGTGGTGTAGATGTGATTAATAACGGAACAACCCCTTTTTATGATTTAACCATAGAATCTGGTAGTTTCCAATTAGGTAGTAACACGGTTGTGTCGAATGATTTTGCAGTGGCCTTAGGTGCTACATTTGATGTTAGCTCTGGAAATAGACAACTTACTGTAGGTGGTGATTTTACAAATGCAGGAACGTATAATGCACAACAAGGTAAATTAATTTTTAACAATCAAACTGGGGCTGGTACAAGTAATATCGATGCTGGAGGTGACTTATTTTATGATTTAACAATTGCAGGTGGAGCTACAACCAGTTTTGTATTACAAAGTAGTGCAACGGTACAAGGTGATATGACAGTTTCAAATGGTTTCTTCCTTTTGAACTCTAATACGTTAAATATGGGAGATGGCATTGGAACTGATTTGTTAGAAATCACAGGAGCCACTTCTGAATTCTTAATTGGTGCTAACGGAACTTTAAGTATGGGGAATAATTCATTTGTTCAAGTTACAAATGGCATATTCAAAATAGTGGGTACTGATGGTTCGAACAAAGCCATAATAAATAGTCAAAGTGGTGCTTACAGCTTTGATGTTTTTTCAGGAGGCCAATTGAATGCCCAGTTTTATGAAATTAATAACTTAAATTCAAATGGTTTAAATATTCGGTTTGGAGCAAGTTTAGATGCTGCTGAAAATTTATCTGATGGTTCATTTTCATCTGGAGCATCCGGAGGAAGGTATCTTTTATTAGAAAATGATTTAGGATCAGATATTACCTTAAACAATGTAGTGTTTAATTCAGGGCCTGCTGTTAATGCAAAACGAATTTCTGGAACTAATGCCTATATCTTTAACGATGCTTCTGGTGTGTTAGCAGGTGTAGCTTTTGAAGAAGATGACGGTGTTGCAGGAACTGGAAGAGTACAATGGGTTTATACTTCTCTTAATACTTGGACAGGGGTGACAAGCTCAGATTGGAATACTTCTTCAAACTGGAGCACAGGCAATGTGCCTTTGGCTACTAATGATGTTGTTATCCCTTCAGGCACTCCAAATAATCCTGTTTTAAGCGCAGGTGCTAGTGGAGTAGCTAAAGACTTAACAATACAGGCAGGAGCAGTGATGGAATTTAATGATGCCGGAGGAACAGAACTTACTTTGGATGGTTCATTTATTAATTCTGGAACTTTTACACATACTGTGGGTGTATTTAATGTAAATGGAAATTGGACAAATGTGGGTACATACACAGCGGTTGCAAATCCTTTAACTCAAGTTTATCTTTCTGCTAATACAGGTAATATTTTAATCGAAACTGGAGGTGCTGCATTTCATGAACTAACTATAGACAGTGATAAAGGAGCAGGAGATGGAGATGCTATTTTCCAAACAGTTGATGCAATAGTTGCAAATAATAGATTTGAATTACTAGATGGTACCTTAGAAGTTTCTGATCCAACACATACAATTACAATTAATAATATAACTGGTACCTCTGTGTTTGCGGTTAATGCTGCTGGTACATTTGTACACGGCAATGGTACTATTAATTTACAAACAACAGGTACTTCAATTAGTTTTGAGTCAATAGGGTCTAATTTGTATGATGTCGTTACTTCAGGAAGTGGTAACGTGCTATTTGCCTCTGCTATGACTATAGATAATAATCTTACATTAGGGTCAAATACTGATGGAGGGTCATCTACTATTAACCTGGTAGGAAATATTAGTAATACAGGAACATTTACTTCTAGTTCAAGTACGGTATCGTTGATTGGAGGTGCAGTTCAAACCATAACATCTACAGGAGGTATAAGTTTTAATAATTTAACAGTAGCTAACTCATCAGGGTTATTTCCGCAAATTATTTTGAATGACCCTGTAGAGGTAACAGGAGTGCTTACTCTTACAGATGGAATAATTGCTTCTAGTGTTGCTGATTTTGTACATTTAAATGGAGGAACACTTTCTGGAGGTTCTTCTGCTAGTTATGTAAATGGGCCAATGCAGCGAACTGGAAGTGGGAATTTTACTTTCCCTGTTGGAGCTGGTTTATTTTACGCAAGAATTGGAGCTGAATCATTAACAGGCTCAAATGGATTTACAGCTCAATATTTTGATGCTGCTGCACCTAACCCAGGTAATGTTTCTCAAGGCGGTGCTGGTCCTTTAAACCACGTAAGTGGAGCAGAATATTGGGAACTAACAAGGAGTTCTGGTGCCTCGAACCCATTGGTGAAATTATATTGGGAAGATGGTACTAGAAGTGATATTACGGACTTATCTGGAAATGACTTAGTCGTAGCCCATTATACAGCTGGAAACTGGCAAAGTGAAGGAGGTATCATCACAGGAGGCTCTACCACTGCTGTTGGTTCTGTTCTTTCTACAAGCGCATTAACATCTCTTAGCCCAATTACTTTTGGTTCAGCCTTTAACTTAAATGCATTACCAATTGAGTTATTAAGTTTTGAAGCAGAAGCTTTACAAACTACCGTAAAACTTACTTGGGAAACAGCAAGTGAATTGAATAACGACTATTTTACTTTACTTAGATCTAAGGATGGCGTTAACTTTGATGAAATTACAACGATTATTGGAGCAGGAGACAGTAAGGAAAAACTTGGTTATTCATTCATTGATGAGAGACCATACAGTGGAATATCTTACTATAAATTAATGCAAACAGACTTTGACGGTACTACTGTTGATGTTGGAGTTGTGTTAGTAAGAATGTCTAATAATGCACAAACTTTACAACTAGTGTCATATCCTAATCCGTTTCAAAACGAAGCCATTAATTTGAGCCTATCTGGTTTAAATGAAGAAGAGGTGGTAACAGTTATGATTGTTGACACATTTGGGAAACAACAATTTACACACAAATCATCTGCAGACTCAAGTGGATACTTGGATATTACAGTTGAGGAATCCACTAGATGGAATTCCGGGGTTTATGTGATACAAATAATTACAGAAAAAGGATCGATACAATCTAGGGTTATTAAGCAATAAATAGATAAGCAATATTTCTCTAACTAACAAGGCGTTATAGTTAAACTATAACGCCTTGTTTTTTTGCTTATTTTTGGGTATAAACTAAATTTAAACCAAAATGAAAAATATAATATCATTCGTTTTATTGTTGTGCACAGTGCCTTCATTTGCACAGAAAGATACCGTTTTAGAAAAACTAGCTATTTATGGTATTACGGAAGAAACACTGGGTACAGGTTTACAGGATACAGATGCTACTCACTCCTTTGATATAGACATTACTACCAATAATGGCACTAAAAATATTATTGAAGTAGGTCACTTTAACCCACTGAAACCAATTGGCGAACGGTGGATATTAGTAACTGTAAATGATAAGTCTCCTTCTAAAAAAGAGATAAAAAAATTTGATAAAACGCATAATACCAAACAGCTCGATATTAATGGCGAGGTATCAGATGGTTCTTGGAAAATTGCTAAGGATACAGATGATGAAATTGTTATTAGCTTTAAATATGATAAAGAGAGCTTGCCTAAAAAGTTTGAGTTTTTAGCTAGTTGTACTGGCAAAGCTTTTATAAATAAAAAGACAAAACGGCTGGTAAAAGCAACTTTTACAAATGATAGTCCTCTTAAAGTAAAAATATTTAATGTTTCTAAATTAGAAATGATTATTGTCTATCATTACATAAAGGAGGAGAATATCTATGTAATGGATACACAGCATTTGGATATGCAGGTTAAACTATTGGGTCAATTGGTTGAAGTTGAAGAATTGAACGAGTACTATAACTATAAAAAAGTAAGGTAATAAAATTACCTTTTTAACGTAATACTCCACATTCCTCTAAATTGACCAAGTTTAAAATCGATAGCCTTATCATTTGGGTAGTATTGCTTGATAATAGCATAATCATCTGCTTTCATAGTTTTACCAATAACGCCATGGCATTTTAAACAAGTTTCATTGGCAATCATTATGGGGGCATAAAATTGGATTTCAGATTCACTTTTTACCAAAATTTTGGGAACCATTACAGGGTTGCGCATTCGCGACATTATCTGATACATATCGAGCATTTTAGCTTCTAAGCTATCAGGGAAATTTTGCGGATTTCTCAATTTTAAACTTGTTCGTTTTATTATTGCGTTATGCTCATTTGAGAGGCTATCTGTTATAGGAAGTGCAGCTGCATTGCAGAAACCAATGGCGTTTTGCACTCCACCAGCTTTCATAGCTGACTTTAATTGGCTACTTAATTTTTTAAAACTTGCTTGAGCAATTTCTTTCCCTTGTTCCGTATATTTTTCAACTTCTTCATCCGTTAAGGTAGCATCTGAGCTACAACCTACTATAGAGGTTATTAAAATAGCTATAAGTATATAATTTCTCATCTTGAATAAATTTACTATAAATGTAAACACATATTCCAAAATGGTTACAAATTTGGTCTAAAAAAGATAAATGTAGATAATGAAAATATTCTTTATTATCCTGTTAAATATGACGCCCTCTATAGGTAAATCAATTATTTTTACATGCTAAATGCGGATACAACTTCTCTTATTTGTTATAATTTTTAGTATTGCATTTTCTGCAACAGCACAAGTTAATACCCCTAAGTATGCCAATGAGTTTTTGGCTATTGGGGTGGGGGCTCGAGCAGCTGCGTTGGGAAATTCGCAAGTGGCTATTGTTAATGATGTTACTTCAGGTTATTGGAACCCAGCAGGTCTCTTAGATCAAACAAATGATTTTAATGGGATGCTCCAACATGCTGAATATTTTTCAGGCATTGCAAAGTACGATTATGGAGCGTTTAGCATGCGTTTAGACACACTTAGCGCATTGAGTTTTTCAGTTATCAGATTTGGGATAGACGATATACCAGACACCCGTTTTTTATACGATGCGAGTGGTGCTTTAAATTATGATAATATTCGTTTTTTCTCTGCTGCTGATTATGGATTTATTACATCGTATGCTCGAAAATTACCTGTATTTGGCGGACTAAAAGTAGGAGGAAGTTTTAAAGTGATTTACCGTAAAGCAGGGCAGTTTGCTACGGGTTGGGGGTTTGGCTTGGATGTTGGAGCACAATACGAGTTAAAGAAATGGAAATTAGGAGCTACTTTCCGTGATGTAACAGGCACTTTTACTGCTTGGACTCATAATACTGACTCGTTGATTACAACGTATGTACAAACTGGTAACCTTATTCCCTCTACAACATTAGAAGTTGCATTGCCAAGGTTAGTGCTCGGAGTTGGTCGCCAATTTTATTATAAAAAGTTTGGTATTTTACCCACGTTCGATTTAACCGTCACCTTTGATGGTAAAAGAAATACATTGGTTAAATCTTCATTTGCCTCTGTAGATCCAGTAATGGGGTTAGAAATAAGTTATGCCCATATTGCATTTTTAAGAATAGGAGTTAAGAACTATCAAGAACTAAAGAATTTTGATAGCTCAACCTATGCTGTTGCAGAGCCCACCTTTGGGCTAGGGTTTAAATACAAAGCATTAGTTTTAGATTATGCACTAACTTCGGTTGGGGTACAAACTGAATCCTTATACACTCATGTTTTTTCTTTAATGGTTAACCTTGATAAAAAAGATGAATAGATTTTTTGCCATCTTCGTTTTTTGCCTTTTTAGCTTTGGAGCCATTGCTCAACAATATGGTAATGAATGGATTGATTTTACTAAAACATACTACAAAATTAACGTTGGTAAAGAAGGGATTTACCGCCTCACGTATGATAAGTTAGCAAGTGTTGGATTTCCTGTGGATAGAGACAATAGTGAAATTCAGGTTTTTCATCGTGGAGAAGAAATAGCCGTTTTAGTTAGAGATGTTAATGGGGATAACATTTTTAACTCTACCGATTTTGTAGAATTTTTTGGGCAAGCAAATGATGGTACATTAGACAGTGAATTATATCAACCTGCCTCCTCACAACCTCATAGTTATTATAACTTATACTCCGATACAACAGCTTATTATATCACAAATAATTTAGTTGATGCAGGTAAAAGAATGACTCTTTCCAATGAATTTGTTGGTGGAACTAATGAAACCTTCCATTTGGCAGAAAATCTAGTAGTTAATACTAGTAGTTATTCTCAAGGATTTACTCAAGTTGGGTATAATAGCTTAACCAGTTTTGGTGAAGGCGAGGGGTTTACAGGAGCTAGAATTACTGAGAATTCTAACCCCGTTAAGGATTTTATAATAACCAACATAGTACAAACTGTAAATTCTGCACCTGTTCCCACACTAAAGTTGCTCCTTGTGGGTAGAAATGAGCAAACTCATAATGTAACCATAGAAGTTGGGCCTTCTTCAGGTAGCTTGTCGGTATTGGGTACCTATGACTTTAGCTTATTTAGTAATCTACTGATTGATGAAACTATCAACTGGAGTGATATATCGGGTTCTGGAGAAATCACCATACGGTTAACAGTTAATAGTAACGGTGGAGCAAATTCTAATATTTCAGTTTCTTACATTAAACTCGAGTATGCGCAAGATTTTAATATGAATGGGGCACTGAGTAAAAAGTTTAATTTGGTGAGTAAGGCTTCAGGAGGGAATGATGTTCGAATTACTAATACACCACCGAATGCGATTTTGTATGAAATTACAGATGTAACCAATATCAAACTAGTAAATGATGCTGAAATTGATCCATCTATCATTCAAGCAAGCTTTTTAGATGCAACAATAGAGCATAGGTTATGGGGTAACGACCCCACCAATTTTATCGAACCCTTATTAGAACCAACATCGTTTAGAAAAATTGATCTAACTGCAAACTATATTATCATTAGCCACTCTTCGTTAATGCAACCAGCTGGTGGATACCAAGATGCAGTTAGAGCCTATGGAGGTTATAGGAGTACAACAGCAGGGGGGGCATTTGATACATTAGTAGTTGATATTCAACAATTATACGATCAGTTTAGCTATGGTGAGATTACACCTTTAGCCATATACAATTTTATGGAATATATGGTTGAAAATGGTGCACCGGAACACTTGTTCCTAATTGGTAAGTCCTTGCTTGTAAGCCATAAATTCTATCGTAGGCCAAATGACTTTATGTACTACGAGCTAGTGCCAACTGCAGGGCAGCCTGGTGCCGATGCTCCTTTTACTGCTGGGTTAAATGGAACAACGTATGAGGCAGCAGTACCAACAGGTAGGCTGAGTGCTAGTAAACCGTTAGAAATAATCAATTATCTAAATAAGGTTATAGAGCATGAATCTATACCACATGATAATTTATGGCGTAAGAATTTGTTAAATTTAAGTGGTGGCAATAACGAATCGGAATTGGCCACTTTTAGAGGATATGTAGATGGTTATGCCAATATTGCCAAAGGGTTTTACCTGGGGGGAGAAACTACTACCCAATCAAAAACGACTTCGATACCCGTTGAGATTATTAATGTGAGCGATGAAGTGAACTCAGGATTAAATCAAATTACATTTTTTGGACATTCAGCACCCAATGTGACAGATATTGATATTGGTTTTGTTTCAGATTCTGAATATGGTTATAATAATAAAGGTAAATACCCTTTGGTACTTATGAATGGCTGTAATGCAGGAAATATTTATAATGACGATTATATTTTTGGAGAAGATTGGATTCTTACACCCAACTTAGGTTCTACGGCTGTAATTGCACACACCTCTTTTGGGTTTAGCACACTCTTAAATACCTGGAGTACTTTGTTTTTCTCCATGGGGTATGGTGATATCAATTATATGGATAAGTCCATAGGTGCCCTTATTAATGACGTTGGTAAAGAAATGGCTGCAATTTCAACAAACGTTTTTTACATTACCCAAATTCAACAAATGGGCTTACATGGCGACCCAGCTATTAAGCTATTTGGTACACGCTTACCCGATTATGAAATATCGAGCTCTAACGTACAACCCATTGAGCTAACTAATCAAGGTATAACAGCTGAAGCTGATTCTTTTGCTTTGGTATTAGGAACTAGAAATTTTGCCGCATATTTAAAAGATTCGTTGGATGTGTTTGTACGTAGAACTCTTCAGGATGGAACCATAATTGACTATGATACAGTAACTTTTAAGCCTGTAAGATATAACGATACCCTCGTGTATATTATCAATAATGTTTATGATAATAATTTTGGAACAAACTCGTTTGAAATTGTGCTTGATCCTGGCAATAAATTACCTGAACTCGATGAACTAAATAATAGGGTGTTTTTTAACTACTTTATTCCTATTTCAGGGGCTCTAAATTTGTCACCAATAAATTTTAGTATCGTAAATACACCATCGGTTGATTTAAAATCTCAAATTAGCAATCAGCCTTCAGGTTCTAGAGTAATCCAATATCAAATTGATTCCGTTAACCATTTTAATAATCCAAGTAGTTTTAGTAAGACAGGAACTGCAGAAGGTGCCCTAATTGCAGAATGGCAGAATGTGGACTTAGACACGAAGGATTCTGTAGCCTATTATTGGCGCTCAAAATACCAAGATTTAAACCCAGGGGAAGCAGACGTATGGACAGAGTCATCTTTTACGTATATTAATAATGGAGAAGAAGGGTGGGGACAAACTGAGTATTTTCAGATAAAGCAGAATAATTTGCTTGGCCTTGAATTTAATGAAGGAAAGAGAGGGTTAGACTTTGAGAAGGTATCACTAAACTTTGAAGTAAAAACATTTGGAGTTAATAATCCATCTCTTACTTTCAGAGACGTAGAGCTATTGATAGGTGGGCAAACTTTTATTTTGGGCAGTAGTTTTCAGAGTTGTAGTAATAACAGGTTGGCTATCGTAGCATTTAGTGATGCAAATGGTTCTCCTTATGCGCCCATTTTTGGAGGTCAGACAAATCCTTGGACCTGTGGACTATCACCACAAATTATTAATATTGTAAATGAAGGATCGGGAAGTGGTAAAACTTTAGAAGAAGTGTTAGATGCGGTTGATTATAATGATTTTGTGCTCTTATTCACTATAGGAGAATTTGATTTTAATGCTCTATCACCTACAACAATATCTAAGCTTGAAGACCTTGGTGCTGACCCATTAGTGCTAACTGCCAAAACATTAAAAGAACCGTATATTATGTATGGCCAAAAGGGGAGTGGTGCAGGCAATAGCATCGTAGAAATTATAGCTGATCCAGGTAGCTTAGAACCTACTGATGAGCAGGTAATATCCTATATAGGCCAAGCAGTAGGCATAAGAGGAGAGGGCGTTATGCATAGTGTATTAATTGGCCCTGCTGTTTCCTGGCAAAAGCTTAGTATAAATACAGAAGCTTTGTCTGCAAACGACAATTTTGGTGTTGATATAATTGGAGAAACATTAGATGGTAAAGAAACCGTTCTTTCTACAGGTATTAAAATTAAAGAAACACCCCTCGATTGGATAGATCCTGTTAAATATCCTTTTTTATACCTTAAATATCATGTGGCTGATACCGTAAATAAGACACCTGTTCAGCTTAATAATTGGATTGTGAATTATACAGGGGCTCCTGAGGGTGTGCTAACGTATATTGGTAACGATAAATTCAATAGTTTACAAGTAGAACTTCAAGAGGGAGATTCTATTTATTCTGAATTTGGGTTTATTAATATCTCAGATAAACCATTTCAGAGTCAGCTATCAGTTGAATACACAATATTTAATTCATCTCAACGGATAACAATTTCTAAGTCAATTTTAATAGACCCACCAGCCCCTGGAGATACGGCTATTATAAAAATACCTATTGGTACCAAAGGGTTATTGGGGGAGAACAACTTAAGTGTATTTGTAAATAATTTTGTTGAAATTGAGCAGATATATGTGAACAATAATATTTCGTTAACCAATTATGTTACGGTAGTAAAGGATGATACCAACCCTTTGTTAGACATTTCTTTTGATGGGAGGTACATTTACGATGGAGAAATTATATCTGCTAACCCAACGGTATTAATTAAGATTCTTGATGCCAACTCGTTGCTTCAAAAAACAGATACTACCGGAATTAATATCTTTTTAACACCTCCTTGCGAAGGATGCAGCAAGATTAGAATTCCGTTAGCTGGCAACGAAATTACCTACACAGTTGCTGATAAGGAAAAGCCTTTTGAAATAAATTATAAGCCTGAAAAGTTAGAAAATGGGATATATAAACTAAGCGTTCAAGTGGAAGATGCAAGCGGGAATTTGGCAGGAGTTGAACCATATATTGTACATTTTGAAGTAGTTAATGAGTCAACGGTAACCAATTTTTATCCATACCCAAACCCATTTTCAACGAGTGTACGGTTTGTTTTTACATTAACTGGGAGTGAAATCCCAGATGGAATAATGATTAGAATACTGACAGTAACGGGTAGGGTTGTGCGAACTATTACCCAAGACGAAATCGGGCCTATTCATATTGGAAATAATCAAACAGATTATGCTTGGGATGGCAGAGATGAATTTGGTGACCAATTAGCAAACGGAGTTTATTTGTATAAAGCAACCTTAGAAATTAAAGGAGAGAAGGTGGATTTACGTTCATCTGCTGGAGATAAGGGCTTTAAGAATGGTTACGGTAAAATGTATTTGCTACGTTAATAGGTTTAAAAGCCTAATTAATGAATTGTTAGAAGCCTTTTTATTATAATTTTTGAAATTGAGCATCTTGATTACGTTGCTTTAAATTGAATTCGAATGCAAGTAACTTCTGTCTATTATAAAAAATGTTGGGTAACTGACTTTAGCTACTACCATTGGCCAAAATAAATAGTCTTGTAGAATACTTTTAACTATCAGTTGGCTTTACCTACTTTTCCGTTATGAAAAAGCTAGACTTGGCTAATTGGAATAGGAGAACTCATTTTGATTTTTTTAAAGGCTATGACCAACCATTTTTTGGAATTACTGCTGAAATAAACATTACAAAAGCTTATACAAAATCTAAATATCTAATAACCTGAGTTCGGGATAAGAGCTTCTTTTTTTCTGTTCTATTTGCATAAATCTATTCGTGCTATTAATGAATTAGAACCCTTTCGGTACAGAATTATGGAAGATGAAGTTATTGTATATGATATAATTAGGGTCTGCTGAAAAAGTCCTAGGTAAGTTAGATACAAACGGGCAAAGCGAAGATGTATATTAATACTTCGAGCTGAAGCCTGTGAAGTAGATGAC
>Ga0256834_1001449_pt1 | contig 16065 bp, 11 predicted proteins | sample 4281140metaG_FD_190536 | JGI IMG/M metagenome (GOLD analysis project Ga0256834, IMG submission 190536) | Hydrothermal vent microbial communities from East Pacific Rise, Pacific Ocean - 4281-140 | ecosystem: Environmental > Aquatic > Marine > Hydrothermal vents | place: Pacific Ocean: East...
AAAAAGCTTAAGACACTACTCTCATATTATATGTATAAATGAACATCAGACCTTAATCCCTGATGTTCATTTTTTTTTAAACCCTGTCTGCGGCAGGCAGGCGAATTTTAATAATTTAACCTATATAATCATGGCGATTACGGCACAAGACGTAAACAAACTTAGAAAAATGACAGGTGCAGGCATGATGGACTGCAAAAAAGCATTAGTAGAATCTGATGGTGATTTCGAAGCTGCAATTGATATTCTAAGAAAAAAAGGTCAAAAAGTATCTGCTTCCAGGGCAGATCGCGAAACCTCTGAAGGATCTGTGTTTGTGAAAACAAACGATGATAAAACAGAAGGTGTATTAATAGCATTAAATTGCGAAACTGATTTCGTTGCTAAAAATGATGGCTTTCAAGCTTTAGGAAACGAAATTTTAGAGGCTGCTTACACTAGCAACCCTGCTGATGTGGCAGAATTAATGACCCTTTCATTAGGTGACTTAACAGTTGCTGAAAAACTTACTGATATGATTGGTAAGATTGGTGAGAAGCTTGAGATTAGTTCGTACATTCGTATGAGTGCTGACCAGGTAGTTCCTTACATTCACGCTGGGAATAAACTAGGTGTTTTAGTTGGATTAAGCAACACAAATGGTGCTGACCAAACTGAAGCTGGTAGAGATGTAGCTATGCAGATTGCGGCAATGAACCCTCTTGCGTTAAGTAAGGATGAAGTTGCACAAGATGTTATTGATAGAGAGCTTGAAATAGGTAAAGAACAAGTAAGAGCAGAAGGTAAGCCTGAGCATATGTTAGAAAAAATTGCGCAAGGTAAACTCAATAAATTCTTTGCAGAGAATACCTTGCTATCTCAAAAATTTGTGAAAGATAATAGCCTAACTATTGAAAAATATTTAGATGGTGTTTCTAAAGGATTAACAGTAAGTAAATTTGAAAGAATTTCTATTGGTTAATATTAGGAAAAGTTATTGATTGAAAAGGCTACCCAAATGGGTGGCCTTTTTTGTGCGCCTAAATGGATTATCATACCTGTGGTGGCAGGTATAAAAAATGTGTCAGTAATCACTTTTTCCAATCATCCGAACTAGACACATTCAACACTCCATTTTTATCTAGGATATAATCCATCATTACAGGTGTTCTACAGCCTTGAAAAGAAGTTTCAGAAGTGCTTTTTAGTAGAATAGTATAAGAAAATCCATACTCTCTTTTACGCTTTTGAATTTCGCCTTTTTCATTTAATACAAAGCCCCATTCAATGGGAATAGCCTGCCTTTTACAAGTGGAAGGAGCATATCCAAAAATATCGTATTTATACGTTCCTGTGCCATCTTTCCTTAGTTCTAAATATCCCGTTTTTCTTCCTTTGTAGGTTCCAATAAATCTAGTTTCAACGTCAATCGTTGTTTTATAATCATCTCCTCGATAATTAATTATTCGTTCTTTGCTAGAATTATGCTGTATTAATGAAAGGATTGGTAGGGTTAGTAAATAATAAGTCATACTTAATTTGACCATAGAAAGAGTATTAAGCTACTTCAATGTTGTCAACTCTCTGCCCAAACTTGATGATTTCATAAACTAATGGGTTATTAGTTTCAAAGTCAGCAAGTCTAAATGGATGAGGTTCAATTCTGCTATCAATTTTACGTCTGAGTCTCATTAGTTCAAGCTGAATGTTAAGTGAGTTTTCGTAGTTTTTTAAAATCACAGCAATGTCAATATCGCTGTCTTTATGGTTTGTTCCCTTAGCGTAAGAACCAAAAAGTATTACTTCTTCGCATTCATAATTGTTTTTTACAGCTATGGCAAAACTATTGGCAATTTTTACAGCTTCTGACTTATCCATTCTCTAAGTATTTTTATTTGACCAATCCATAAAATGGTATATTCTTGGGTGCATTGCTTGAAAAACTCTCTTTTGAAATCATCATACCTTGCATTAATATTGAATGAAGTTATGGTGTCGAGCCAATCTGCATACTCTTCAGTTATTTTGATTCCACTAATTTCAGCTAACCTGTACAGATTGTGAATTGGTGGTGCATGTTTCTTCTTTGTTTTTACATAATAAGCTTTCAAGAGCTTTTCAATTGAAATATGCCCCACGAACAATGACCAATGATAGGTTTTTGAGTTATACAAGTTAATCATTGTGTTATAATCTTCAAGAGATGTTGTTCTCCAATGATTTATAACTTTTTCAACATCAATCATTTCTCATTTACCAATTATGTTTTTCTTTAAATCAAATATAGTGATTTTCAATTTACTGATTATTTACTCCCTTTTGCTTCTCTGTTAATTTATTAATCCTCCAAAGCTGCAACACCAGGTAATACTTTGCCTTCCATAAACTCAAGAAGTGCGCCACCACCAGTAGATACATAAGAAACCTTATCGCCATAGCCAAGTTGATTAACTGCTGCGGCTGAGTCGCCACCTCCAATTAAGGAATACCCACCAAAGTGAGTAGCATCTCGTACAGCTTTGGCAACAGCTTTGGTGCCTTCTGCAAAGGCTGGCATTTCAAAAACACCCATTGGGCCATTCCAAAGTATGGTAGCAGAGCGACTTACTATTCTTCTAAATACTTCTTGCGCATCTGGGCCAATATCTAGTCCCATCCAACCCTCAGGAATGCTTATATTATCTGAAATTTTTGTATTGGCATCGGGAGCAAACTTATCTGCGATAATGCTATCGATTGGTAACTCTAGGTTTACATTTTTTTCTTTGGCCTTTTTAATTAGTTCTTTAGCCAAGTCAAGTTTAGACTCTTCAACTAATGATGAACCAATATTGCCTCCTAGCGCTTTAAAGAAAGTATAGGACATTCCACCTCCAATTATCAGTGTATCTACTTTGTCAAGCAACTTTTCAATAATTAATATCTTATCCGATATTTTGGCACCTCCCATAATAGCGGTAAAAGGTTTTTTAGGGTTGTCTAGTACTTTGGCGGCATTCGCAAGCTCCGATTGCATTACATAACCACACCCTTTAGTATTAAAAAACTGAGCCACAATACTAGTAGAAGCATGGGCTCTATGCGCAGTTCCAAAGGCATCGTTTATATATACATCACCAAGTTTGGAAAGCTTTTCTGCAAAGTCTTTATCTCCTTTTGTCTCTTCTGGGTGATACCGTAGGTTTTCTAAAAGTAGAATTTCTTCACTCGCAAGATTATTAGCTAGTTCTTCAGTTTCACTTCCAATGCAATCTTTGGCAAACTTAACTTTAGTCCCAAATCGTTTGCTAAGTTCATCTACTAAATGAACTAAGGAGAATTTTTCTTCGGGACCATTTTTCGGCCTTCCTAAATGAGACATCAATATGACAGAACCTCCATCAGCTAGAATTTTCTTAATCGTAGGCTCAGCAGCATTAATTCGAGTAAAATCTGTTATTTCAAATGCCTCATTTAAGGGTACGTTAAAATCAACACGAACGAGGGCTCTAAGCCCTTTAAACTGGATGTCATCAATAGTTTTCATATATTATAGTTTTTATATTTAGATGCCATGCTTGCAGGCAGGCAGGAGGCACGGGTAAGTCGGTCGTTTATTGCTCGACCTAAACCGTGGTTAGGAACAAATTCTGTAAGAATAATATCTACTGGTTGGTTAGCCATCCAACGTAAAGATTTAAATAAATTTTGAGCAGCTTCGCATAGGTTTCCAGAAGGCGCTAACACACTGTTAATATAGGCAGAAAATGACTTTTTAAAGGAAATAATTCCAACTTTTTTTTCAATATTTTCTTTAAGCAAATCCTCTAATTTGCCCACCAATAATGGCTTGCCTGGAGAATAATGACTAGTGAGCATGCCAGGTGCTTCAGGGGTAGAACTGGAATGAGTTTGGATGTCGATTGAGCCAATTACCTGTTCAATTTCTTCGGTACTCAACCCGCCTAATCTTAATATTTTAGGAGTTTGTTTCGTAAAAGAAATAATAGTTGACTCAAGCCCAATACTACAAGGGCCTCCATCCAAAATGTAATCTACCTTGTCGCCCAACTGGTCAGCAACATGCTGGGCAGTAGTGGGGCTTACATACGTAAATGGATTAGCACTTGGAGCAACAAGAGGGAAGTCAACTAAGGCCAATAATTTACTAGTGATTGGATGATTGGGTACTCTAAAAGCCGCTGAATCTAGCCCGCTAGTAATCAGGTCGCTAATTTTAGCTGTTTTTGGAAGAATTACAGTGAGTGGGCCAGGCCAAAAATTGGCTACTACCTTTTTTGCAGTTAAAGGTATATCACTTGTAAGATCTTTTAGGTCATTAATACTAGCAATATGCGTAATTAATGGATCGAACGAAGGTCTGTTTTTAACCTTGAAAATGTTAGTGATAGCTTCTTCGTTAAAAGCATTGGCAGCCAGACCATACACCGTTTCTGTAGGAATTGCTACCAAGCCTCCTTCAGAAAGAATTTTTGCTGCTTTACGTATATCCTTACCTATACTACTCATAGAGTTGCGAAAGTAATGATAGAAGTTTGAAGTTTGAAGCTTAGCCTGAATTATTCATTATGAATAGTTCAGGTTAGAGCCGGAAGGTTAGTATTTTGAAACCGAACAGGAAATTATGTGGTGTCTATCTATAAATTCAGTGTCTGGTTCAGAAAGCCTCTATTCGCTTGCAAACCCGGGCATTCTAAAATTAATTTTTTCACGAGCCATATAATCATAATGGGCTTTCATACGATTTTTAAATGTTTCCCAGTTTCTGTCAGATGCCCAGGCTACTTCGGCAAATCCTTGAAATTTTGGAAATACGTAGTATTCGTACAAGGCTTCGGAAGGCAAAGTTTCTGTCCATACACATGCTTGGTAGCCAAGTACTTTATCTGGCACTATTGGGTCAAGTTCTTTTTTTATATTGTATTCATACATTGCCTGAAACGTGCTGTCCGAATTTTCGCCACTTAAATAAAACCACGACCACGGAGTTAAAATTATATTATTTCCATTTTTTGCCGTTCGGGTAGGCGAGTCTGGTTGGTAGTCTCGCCAATACATCATAAGCAAGTTGCTATTAACCTGCCCTTCTATTACATCGTCCCAGGCAATTACAGTTTTTCCTTTGGCTTCTAAATATTTTTGAAGAGCTTTAACATAATAGTTTTGAATTTCGTTTACGTCTGTCATTCCATTTTTTTTCATAAAATCCTGGCATAAAGAAGAAGATTCCCATGTTCCCTTTTCAACTTCATCAGCACCAATATGAACAGTATCGGAGGGGAATAACTCAATAATTTCGTCCCAAATCTTAAATGAAAATTCAAGTACCTCATCTTTACAAGGGCATATTGGGTAGGAAAACTCTGTTCCCCATCCGGCTCCTTCAGTACACGAAAGGTATGGGTAAGCCCTAATAGCGGCAGACATATGACCTGGCATATCAACTTCCGGAATAATATCTATAAAATGTTGAGCAGCATAAGCTATTACCTCTCGCATATCCTCTTTGGTATAATACCCACCATAAACAGCTCCATTAATAAAACGTTTATCTATCGTGTAATCAGAATTGGTTTTTGCACGTTCCATACAAACACTATCTTGGTTATTAAACGTTCTGTAAGCTCCAATTTCTGTAAGCAAGGGGTATTTGTCTATTTCAATCCTCCAACCCTGGTCATCAGTTAAATGGATTTGAAATTTATTTAGTTTATACAAGGCCATCCTGTCAATAATTGTCATCAGGTATTCTTTGGTAAAAAAGTGCCGCGATACATCCGTATGAAAACCCCTCCACTTGTTTTCAGGCTTATCTTGTATTTTCATAGCAGGAATGGTAATGGTTTGCTTTTTAGTATCAATTTTTGATGTCCATAAAATTTGCCGAAAAGTTTGTGCTGCGTAAAAAGCTCCTCTGGCAGTTTTGGCTTCTATTAGCACACCGTGTTTGGTAATTCCTATTTTGTACTCCTCTAAAGAAAGGCCCGTATTTCTTATAATTTGTATGCCATTGCTTTTATTGGAGGTTGTTTCAATAGTGCCAAGCTTAGTTAGGGCACCTTTTATAACACTGGCGGCTCTGGAAAAAGTGTTATCGTATTTAATAGTTAGCGGTTGTTGAAATACAAACACTTCGTTTTTAGAAATGGTTAATTGTTGCGGAACCGGAATTATGCTGTGAGCCGAGACCTCTTGATTTTTACTGTTTTTTGGCATATCTTGACAAGCTACTACCTGAGTTAATAAATTAAGCCACACAAGGTGTTTTAATAAAGCTGAAATATGCATAACAAATAGTTTTTATGGTACACTTAATAGTATGCAAAAGCGGGTGTTTTTCCCATATTCTTTCTTATAACTTATTATATCTAATAAGTCTATTGTATAATTTCTATGTATAAAACAAGGAAATTAAAGAATGGACAGGCACTTATAAACTGAGCTATTAAACAAAAGATAACTTGGGTGCTAGTGTCGAAATTGCCACTTTGCATTGATAATGAGTGAGTTAAAAAAGGTGTGTTAAGGAACGCAACTTTCGCAAATGAAGATTGCTTATACGCGTTTATACACATTTTAAAAATTTCAACTAATTTGATTTTAGTAAAAAAAGCAAATATGATTATAGGCGTGGATTTAGGAGCTACTCAAATTCGGGCAGGGGTGTACCACTCCGGCACTATACTAAAGAAGAGACAAGCTATTTTAAAAAACAAGGTTGTTTTAAGCAAAACCATTTCGCAAATAACAAACTTTATTTCCCCTTTGGTTACTCCTGATATTAAGGGAATTGGCATAGGAGTGCCTTCCGTAGTAGATATTGCAACAGGTACGGTTTATAACACAACCAATATTTCATCATGGGAAAAGGTTGAGCTAAAGAAAATATTAGAGTGTGAGTTTAACTTGCCTGTGCACGTAAATAATGATGCCAATTGTTATGCTTATGGTGCATACAAGTTTGGTTTGGCAGAAAAGTATCATACTATGGTAGGTATTACATTAGGAACCGGTTTAGGTGTAGGCTTGATTATTAATGGGAAACCATTTAATGGAAATAATTGTGGAGCCGGAGAAGTGGGACTTGTGCCATATTTGGATAAAAACTATGAAGCCTATTGCAGCAGTACGTTTTTTGAAACCAACCACAATACATCTGGAAAGCTTGCTTATGATGAAACCGCTTTTGGCAATAAAAAGCATATACCAGTTTGGGAAGAGTTTGGGGATCATTTAGGCCAATTTATTAAACTGATTGTACTGGCTTACGATCCGGAGGCTATTAGTATTGGAGGGTCAATAGCCAATGCCTTTGATTTTTTTAAGAATAATATGTGGGAGGTTTTACAAGATTTTACTTTTCCTGAATCCATTACAAGATTAAAAATTGAAAAATTGGAAAATGATGACATGGCATTAATAGGGGCAGCTGAGTTATTGTATGAGTTTGAAAAAATATCTGAACATTGAAAATAAATTGTAAAAAATGAAATATCTTTTAGTAACAGCCATTGCAGTTTTAAGCACAATTCTTTTATCTTGTAACCCAGCTGAACGAGGCGGAAATTCTATTAATACCCAATCATCACAACACCTTTTAGATAGCGGATGGAAAGTGCAAAATACAGCAGTTTTAAAAAAGAATGCAGCTGAGCTGTCGTCTATAAAGCAAGTAGAGGAAGAATGGCTGGAAGCTACCGTTCCATCTACAATAATGGGGGTGTTAACAGCCAATAAAGTTTATACCAACCTGTTTATGGGCGATAATATAAAGCAGGTAGATAGCACCCAATTTAACACCCCCTGGATTTACAGAAAAGAGTTTAATATGCCTGTTTTAGACGAAGGGCAACATGCCTTTCTTAATTTCGATGGAATTAGTTATTATGCTAATATTTGGCTCAATGGCACTCAAATTGCATCTAAGGACACACTATTTGGGGCATTTAGGAGGTTTAAATTTGATATTACACTCTTGGCCAAAGAAAACAATATTTTGGTGGTGGAGGTTTTTAGGCAAATGCCGGGCGATTTTGGTATAGGCTTTGTAGATTGGAACCCCCGCCCTGCAGATGGCAGCATGGGAATATGGCGTCCTGTAACTTTGGAGGTTAACGGTACAGTTAGCCTTGAAAACACGTATGTAGAAACCAAAGTAAACCTTGAAACTCTGGACGAAGCCTGGCTTACCATTCATACTAAATTAGCTAATTTATCAGATAAACCTGTTAGTGGAGTTTTGTTAGGTACAATAGGCGAAGTGGAGTTTAAATACGATGTAAATTTAGAAGGCAACGAATCCCGAAATGTATCAATATCAAAAGATGATGTGGCAGCTCTTCATTTTAAAAACCCCAAATTATGGTGGAGCAATGGTTTGGGCGAACCCCACTTGTATAACTTAACATTAGAATTTAAGATAAATAATACTATATCAGATGTACAAAAAGTAACCTTTGGTATTCGCGAAGTAGCCGATTATTATACAAAGGAAGGATATAGAGGGTATAAATTAAATGGCAGAAAAGTACTTATTAAAGGTGGAGGCTGGACAGATGATATATTTTTAAGAGATACCCCCGAGTCGAACGAAATCCAGGTACAATATACCCGAGATATGAACTTGAATACCATAAGGTTCGAAAATATTTGGGGTACCAGCCAAAATATTTATGATTTATGCGATAAGTATGGCATTTTGGCAATGGTTGGTTGGACATGCCATTGGGAGTGGGACGAATATACCGGCAAAAAATGCGATGGTGATTTTGGGTGTATCCTAACAGATGAGGAAGTAGAATTGATGGCCACTTCTCTCGAAGATCAAATCCTATGGCTTAGAAACCACCCAAGTATATTTGTTTGGTTTGTAGGTAGTGATAAACTGCCGCTTCCGAAACTGGAAAAGCGGTACAAGGAAATTATTAACAGACTAGATGGAAGACCCTATTTGGCATCTGCCGGAGGGTTTGAAAGTAGCATTAGTGGCCCAACCGGTGTAAAAATGAACGGGCCTTATGATTACGTGGGGCCTAATTATTGGTATATAGATACTGATGGAGGAGGAGCTTATGGCTTTAATACAGAAACAGGCCCCGGGCCACAAATACCTGTAATGGAATCCATCAAAAGAATGATTCCGGAAGAAAACCTTTGGCCAATTAACAAGGCCTGGGATTACAAGTGTACACACTCTAAATTTAAATTTAACAAAATAGACTTATACGTAGAAGCTCAGGATGCAAAATTTGGTAAGTCAGATAATCTGGAGCAATTTCTGCGCAAGTCTGCTGCCACTCAATATGAAGCTATGCGTGGTATGTTCGAAGCATTTCGTACCAACCGGGCTAAAACCACAGGGGTTATCCAGTGGATGCTAAATTCGGCATGGCCTTCGCTTTATTGGCAGTTGTACGATTATTACCTGTTGCCCACACCGGCTTATTATGCAGCTAAAAAATCGAACCAACCAGTACAGCTTATGTATAATTACAAAGATGGCAATGTATATGCGGTTAACGAAACATTACACGATTTTAATGACTATAAAGCTAATATACAGCTATTTAGCCTTGATTCTAAGCCTGTGTTAAACAATGAGGTAAGCTTTGATATTGAGAACAATACATCAAAACAAATTTTTGAATTAAGTAAAATTAAAGGAGTTAAATTTTTAAACCTTATGCTAAAAGATGCAGAAGGTAGTGTGGTTTCAACTAATTTTTATTGGTTATCAGAAAAGCAAGACGAGTATAAATGGGAAACCGCCAGTTGGTGGGGGCTTACTATGAAAGACTATGCAGATTTTACAGCCCTAAACAATTTGCCACCTGCCAACATCGAAACTTCGTTGTCAACTATTGGTAATAATAAGGATGTTTTCTTTAAAGTAACTCTTAAAAACACCTCAGATAAAATTGCATTTTTTCTTGACTTGCAATTAAAAAAAGCTAACGGCAGTATTTTGTTTCCGGTATTTTGGGATGATAATTATGTAAGTTTATTGCCCGGAGAAACCAGAGTGCTTACCTGCAAGGTAGATAAAACAGCAGTTGACAATCAAAATTTAACTATTGACCTAAAGGGGTGGAATATTGAAAATTTCAATATAAAAATTGAGAAAAACACCCAATAAGTTCCATCTGACCGTTGAAAATAAATTATAAACACATGAAAGGAAGAAATTTAATTGTTGGGCTTATTATGCTTATCTTTTTTGTAATCTCATTGCTAACCAACATTCTTGGGCCTATTATACCTGCCATTATAGATAGCTTTGATTTGAGCTTAGGGTTGGCTGGATTTTTACCTTTTGCTTTTTTTGTAGCTTATGGCGTAATGTCTATTCCCTCTGGTTTTTTGGTAGAAAAATATACTGAAAAAAATGTACTGATATGGGCATTTGGCCTGGCATTTTTGGGTGCCCTTACATTTGCACTGGCACCAATTTTTCCGGTGGCATTGTTTTCATTATTTCTTATAGGGTGTGGTATGGCCATGCTGCAAGTTGCCATTAACCCCTTGTTACGTCAGGCGGGTGGCGAAGCACACTTTGCATTTAATTCAGTAATGGCACAATTGGCGTTTGGAGGAGCCTCCTTTCTTAGCCCAATGCTTTACAGCTACTTAGTGCAAAATGTTCACCAGCAAAAATCTGGATTTATTATTAGCCTTTTTGAGCGGGTAGTACCTCAAAACCTTAGTTGGGTTTCATTGTATTGGGTATTTGCACTCATTTCTATTGCCATTATAGTAATTATACAAGCAGTAAAATTTCCAAAGGTTGAACTTAAAGAAGAGGAGAAAATAGAGTCGGGGCAGGCACTTTTAGGCTTGTTAAAAAATAAATATGTACTCCTTTTCTTCTTTGGTATTTTTGCCTATGTAGGCTTGGAGCAAGGCATTGCTAACTGGATGTCTAAGTTTTTGCAGGATTACCACCACCTAAACCCCGAAATAGAAGGGGCATCTGTTATATCTAAATTTTGGGGATTGTTAACAATAGGATGTTTACTTGGCCTGGCACTTTTAAAATTTATCGACAGCAAAAAGGTGCTTTTATTTTTTAGTTCAGGTGCAATCCTTACCCTGACAGCAGCATTGTTTGGCTCCGTACAAATAGCATTAATAGCATTTCCGCTTACCGGTTTTTTCCTATCAGTTATGTGGTCGGTTATTTTTTCTTTGGCATTAAATTCGGTAAAAAGCCACCATGGAGCTTTATCAGGAATACTATGTACAGGTATTATTGGAGGAGCCATTGTGCCGCTATTAGTTGGATGGCTGGGCGGTTTGTTTGAGCTTAGAACCGGTATGCTAAGCTTATATATTCCATTGGCCTATATTTTTAGCATTGGCCTTTGGGCTAAACCATTGGTTGTTAATAAAACAGTTAAATTTTCTTTCGATGCCTTCAAAAAGCAGGTTTAATGATTAGTAGCTAGTGAATAATTAACTATGCACAGGGTAATTCTTTTGATGGATTTTTTTGAAGAGTTTAGCAAACAGCTTCTTACAGGAATTACGCAGTACTCTAAAGAGCATGGTTCATGGGTGTTTTGCAGGATGCCATTGTATTACCGTGAGTCAAAAGGTATTTCGGGTATAGTAGAATGGGGTAGAAAATGGAAGGCTGACGGGCTAATTGGCCAGTTATACCACGACAAAGATATTGACCTGTTTCGAAAAGCAGGGATTGCAGCAATTGCTCAGGATTTTAAGGAGCTATTTGAAGAAATACCTAATATAACAGGGAACTACCTCGAAACAGGGCACTTAGCTGCAGAATATTTTTTAAGAAAAGGCTTTAAGCATTTTGCATTTTATGGGTTTAAGAATATAGTATGGTCGCGCGAGCGGGCTAAAGGCTACGTTGAAAGGTTAAGAGAAAATGGGCACCAAGTCCATTTTTTCAAGCGAAAAAAAAACAAATCACAAGAAATATGGCATTATAAACCAACTTTATTAGCCAAATGGGTGCAACAAATACCCAAACCAGTGGCCATATTGTGTTGCGATGATAATCAGGCTTTTCATATAACAGAGGTATGCAAGCAGATTAACATCAGGGTTCCTGAGGAAGTTGCAGTACTTGGTGTGGACAATGATGAGTTGATTTGCGAATTGTCCGACCCTCCGCTTTCCAGCATTAAACTGGATGCAGTAAAAGGAGGTTATGAGGCTGCAGAAATGTTAAATAAAATGATAACTCAAAACACACCCGGTTATAATATCATTGTTAAGCCTTCCCAAATTGTTACACGCCAATCCAGCAATATTTTTGCTACCGAAGACCAATCGGTACTTATAACTTTAAAATATATTCATAGTCATTATCAGGAAAAACTGAGTGTAAATAAACTGGTGAGTTTAGTGCCTTTATCAAGAAGAGTATTTGAGAAAAGATTTAAGCTTGCCACCGGATATCCTGTATATAGGTACATATTTAACCTGCGAATGGAAAAATTTGCTAATTTGTTGCTTTAAACAGACAAATCAATATTTCAGGCAGCTCTTCATACTGGGTTTGACGACAGTAAAAATATCTCAAGGCAATTTAAAAAACTAAAAGGATGTACTCCGGTTGAGTATAGAAAAAGGCATATTGCTTTTTAAAATCACTCAATCAGTAGTTTCTTTCCTTAATTGGCTTTCCAGACTAATAAATCCGAAAATATATGTCTTTTTATACTCCACGTCTGTAACAAAACAAAGTCAAATTAATTAATATTTTGTAGCAAAACAAACCCAAAATCAAGAATGGTAGTTCTAGTGCGGCACTAAAGAAACATCTAACGCAAATCGAAGTTTTAAAAACGCAATTTACGAATTGGGCAGTACTTTAATTTCATAGGTTTGATTAAACTAAATAAACCTAAAAGTATGAAAATAAGTTTTACATTTTATTTAAAGAGGTTCAAGACAATCTTTTTTTTAGCAGGCTTGCTTTTTGCACTACAATTTAGTGCCAAAGCTCAGCCGCCAATAAACCTGGATCCATTATGGGATATTTGGGAATATGAACATGGCATAGATTTTGAAATGTACACAGAAAGTGGCAAAAAAAAATACTATGTAACATGGGCAAGTGGAGGCTCAGGGTGGGGGCACAATATTTACAGAAGGCGACTCTACTTTAATAAATGGGGTAGCTTAATATTCCAGGGTGGGCTAAATGTGGTAATAAATAAAGCCGAAGCCCAGGAACCCGTAACTACCGCTATTCAACGTAATGGCAACCGAATTTTATCAGTTTGGGAAGATGGCTACAACTCTTTAGCCAATAGCAGCGAGGCAGTAGATATTTATGGAAGATTGCACTGGCCAAATGGCGGAATTATAAATGGTAAGAGCAATATTAAAATTGCAGGAGGTACAGGAGCACAGCATTCACCGGTAGTTGGTTATTTAAACAATAGATTTTTAGTTTTTTATGGCGAAGATGAAGGAGTGCCTGCCACCAAAATAGTAATGAAGGCACTAGACCATAATGGCAATATAAGGCAAACTATAAACTTTACGCCCAATAGCCAAAACCATTGGTGGCCTGTATTTGCCGCCAATAATGCAGGTACCAAAGGGCTTGCTGTTTGGGTAAAAAATTCAGGCGATGTTTGGGGTTCTGTTGTAAGTGTAAATGGCAGTGGGCATGTAACTAAGTCAGCAATAAGGCAATACATGACCGAAGGCTCCTATGTTTATAACCGGGTAATATGGTTGGAAAAAATTCAGCGTTATGCAGTTATTACTAAAAAATATTATGGTAATACAACCGTAATAGCTCTGGTAGATCAAAATGGTAACAGAACTAAATTATCAGATGTGGCTGGAGGGATAATACAAGAAGCTGAGCCTGCTTTTATGTGGGATGCCTACTCTAATAGCTATATTCTTGTGTACCCTACAGGTACAAACAAGCTGGTAGTGGCAAGGGTAAACAACAGTACTATTTCGTACCACCAGCAACGTACTGTGCCAGGTATTTCTTGGAAAAAAACAGGAATTAAACTTGCATTTGTTAAAGATGAACGAGGCATGCAGGCATGGAACAATAATTATAAAGTATTAATTACCATGGGAATATACGGAACCGATACCGATGCCTGGGTTGAAGTGCACAATATACCTACCAATATTTTTTCACAATACTCCAGTCACCACCTTGTAAATGCCCCGGGCACTATACAAGCCGAACATTATTTTAATATGAGCGGTGTTGTTAAAGAAACGTGCTATGATACTGGAGGTGGGCAAGATGTGGGTAGTATCCATTATAACGATTGGATGGAGTATAAATTAAGGGTAAAGCATTCTGGCACTTACAAGGTAACTTTTCGAATGGCAGCACCCCATTCAGGTAATAGTAGTGTGCAACTTTTGTTAAATGGGGCAAATATTGGTTATACCTCACTGGCCAGCACGGGTGGTTGGCAAACTTGGAGATCCAGAGTTGATTATTCTGTAAAATTAAAAGCCGGAGTTCATATTCTTAGGGTAAGGAGTAGTTCCAGCAAATCATTTAACCTTAATTGGATTAAATTCGACTACACCTCTTCTGCATTACGCACCAGTGGCAGAAAGGTTGCACAAGCAGATGAGGCAATAGAGCAGGAAGTAGAAGAAGAGTTAGGTATAGAGCCTTCTGAAATTGGTATATACCCAAATCCTACCCAAAATAAATTTTATATTAATACAGGTATATCTTCTGGTGTAAACCAAGTTAAAATGTACAACCTTATGGGTGAGTTAGTATTGGAATCACAATTAAAAGATGGTGGATCAATAGACATTAGTAGTTATAAAACCGGTATCTATTTAGTTAATGTTAATAATACTATAACCAGACGTTTGGTTAAAGAGTAGCACAACATTCGTCTATAAACCCATCTTGTTGCCACATGCCCACATTAGCACAAAATAAAGGTTTGCGAAGACACAAATTTTTGTATGGACGAGATTCGGTGGCTATCAGGTTATAGACGGACATTATATCGTTTGATGACAATATAGTATCAGTTTACCTGCATTGTTCATAACACGCACTCATGAATAATGCAGGTAATTAACCCAATGTATAATTTGAGTTAAACAGGGAAAACCAACCTTTTTATCTTACTTATTTAGTAGATACTATTTGAGAAACTCTTTGACGTAGATTTCTTAAGACCTTCAACTATTTAAAACCAAATCTAAATAATATGAAAACAATTAGTACAACTTCTTTTAAAAGGCGTAATGTATCCCTCTTTGTGGTTGGGTTGCTTTTTACAATACATTTTAATCTTAATGCTCAAAATTTAGACCCTTTATGGGCTATTTGGAAATTTGAGCATGGAATGGATTTCGAGGAGTATGTCAATTCCTCAGGAAAAATCAATTATTATGTGACCTGGGCAAGCGCATCTTCGGCAGGTTGGGATCATGAAATATACAGTAAAACTGTTTCTTTTAATACGAACGGTAATTTACAAGTATTGGTTAACGACCATGTTGCCATAGGAGGATGGGAGGCACAGGAACCTGTGGCTTCCACAATGAATCCTGCAAACAACTATATCCTGAGTGTGTTTGAGGATGGAGGGCAATCTAATATACCCGATGAAGCAGTTAATATAAGTGCACAATTACATACACCGGATGGTACTGTTATAAAATCTTATTTTCAGATAGCTGATGGCCCGGGTGCACAACACTCACCGGCTGCAGGCCATATAGGCAACAGGTTTCTGGCCTTTTATGGCGAAGACTATAATGTGTCGAGTACTCAAATGAAGGTTGCCGTATTAGATGATGTTACCGGTAACTTAACACAAACCATTGCAATTACACCTGCCAATGAATACCATTGGTGGGGTGTGTATGCCTCTAATAGTGCAGAAGATGTAGGCCTGGCAGCATGGGTAAAAGATACCGAACTGGTAGCAGGCTCTATTATTACCGAAAGCGGTGGTGTAGTAAGCGCCACGCCTTATCAGGTATATCTTACAGGAGCAGAATTTGTTTATAACCGGGTGATATGGCTGGAAAATATTAATCGGTTTGCCTTGATTACCAAAGCAGTTAACGGGCAGGGTGCCGCCTCTGATG
>Ga0256834_1001450_pt1 | contig 16064 bp, 16 predicted proteins | sample 4281140metaG_FD_190536 | JGI IMG/M metagenome (GOLD analysis project Ga0256834, IMG submission 190536) | Hydrothermal vent microbial communities from East Pacific Rise, Pacific Ocean - 4281-140 | ecosystem: Environmental > Aquatic > Marine > Hydrothermal vents | place: Pacific Ocean: East...
TTTTCATAAAACTCTGGATAACCATCATTTAAAGGCTTTTTATCAGCTTTTTTCTTTATGGTTTTATTTTCATCTTCAATTTTTCTATTTTCATTATGTAGTTGAATATGTCCACCTAAACCAAGTATCGCCCCTAATATTCCTAAAAGAGCAGGTTTGTGGATATTGTTATAAGTAAAGTATGCATACTGATTTACATCTGGCTTTCTAAAACAAGCTGTTTTGCCACTAAGCTCAAAGCTTATTGCTTTCATTTTTCAATCACTTCTTTTGTAAAAATATTTTTATGAGTTTTTGTTGTAATAACTTTTAATTTATATGGATTTGAATAAACTTCAATATCTCCTTTATCTCCTATTAACTCTTCAACTTTACTCAAATCAACCTCTCTTTTTTGACTATCAAATTTGATATAATCACTCAAATCAGGCAAATAACACTCACTATCATTACACTCTACAAACAAAGCAAACTCATTTTCACAACCAAACTTGGAGTTAGTGCTATAAGCCGTAGCAGAAGTTAAAGTAACTTTTTTAAACTCTTCATAATCTTCTTTGGTATAACCTTTAAAATCATCACCTAAAATTTCTTTATATTCATCATAATTTTTAGGGTTTATAGAAAATCCATAAAAATAGTGTGCCTCATCTACTGTGATTTTTGTTCCTAAAGTTGATTGTTTTGCATCATCTTTAGTAGAATCTGCAAAAGGAGAGAGTATATCTTGTATCTCTATATTGGTATTGTCAAATTTATTAAACCCTTGTCCAAACTGAACAGCCCCAGTAATAGAGATATTTTGTCCTTCTTCAGCAAATGTTGCACCAAAATTCTTTACATCAATACATTTAAAAAGATTTGTCATTACTTCTTTTGTAGTCGTTGTTTTTTTATCAATTTCACTAAAAAGAGTTGCATATCTCTCACCTAGTTGATTTGGAACAATTCCATTGCTATTTTCTTTCCAACTTTTTACAAAAAGAACCTTTTTTTCATTATTCATCCACATCTTTTTCATAGGATATTTCAGAGCCTTATCACTTCCAAATATATCACCATTACTTGTACTTTTAGGACGACCTGTAAAATCTGCATTCCAATTTGCCATTTTTGCTTTTATACCAATTACTCCATATACTCTATTCATTATTGCTCCTTCTTTTCAAAAAATATATTATCTGCCAAATAACCAACTAAAAAACTATCCATATTATCAGCCATTCGCTCATTATCATCATATGCTTGGATAAGAGCCATAGCACTATTAAATCTTTTGTTGTTAAAGAAAAGAGCATGTTTATATTGAAAAAAAGTAAATTGTAGCTCTTTTTTCAACTTTTGGCTATTGTTGCATCTTAAATATGGTTCTAACAAATCTTGTCTTTTTTGATGTTGCTCTTTTTGAGCTAAAAGATAATTAGCCAACTGCCCACTTAAAAAGAAAAACTCATCTTTTTCCAAAGATTTATACTCTGAATTATCTAACCGACTTTTAACCTTCTCAAACATCTTTTCTATATCCATAATCTCTTCTCCTTTATATTTTAGTAACGATAATTTTAAATTTAAACTCTCTTTTGCTTTTGGTTCATACCCTGCTCTTAAGCTATTCAAAATAAATCTTGAACCATACTTTTTAACAATTTGATAAAACTCTCTATCATCATATTTCTTAAAGTAATTTATCATGCTATATTTAGTAACTAAAAGTAAATTTTGTAACTCTTTAGAAACAAAGCTAGAAACTTTTACATCATCATTAAAATAGTTAAATATCAACTGTTTCGCATAAAAAAGTTCATCTATTTTAGACTCTAATTGAAATAACTCTTTTACCTCATAATCTTCAAGCTTTTTTATTTTTAAATAGTTTTTAATAACAATAGGAGGTGATAGTTCTTTGATTTGAGTTGGAATATAATCAAAATCAAGAAGCAAATCTTTCTCTCTAAAATCACGGTGCATAAAAAGTGACTTAGTAAGAGGATATTTTTCTTTATTGTTTTGAAATTTCAACCAATCAAAAAACTTTTTAGCTAATAAAGCATCAGTATCCAATAATAAAAATGGTGCTTTTGTCTTTTTCATTTTTTGCTCTAAAAATGGTTTTTTGCTATTTAAACCCATATTTGCATCTGAAAGTCCATATATGCCATCTTGTAGTTTTTTTGAATAAGATATGTCATTAAAAATTTTGAGACCATAATAAATTTCACTCTCTTGTTTATAAAACTCTATATCTTTCTCAAAAAAGATTTTTATATAGTTTTTCACACTATTTTCAGTTGCTTTTGTCACAAATAAATCAATATTTTTTTCTACTAATCTGTATTTTTGAATAATATCTTTTCTTCTAGCTCTATCTGCAAAATAATGTTTATAACTCTCTAGCAACTCTTTCTCTTGTTTTTTTGTAAATTTTTCATAGCTACAGAGATACTGAAATTGTTTTTTAATTGAATTTCTATCAAGTATTTTTTTAGAATCCTCACTGATAAAACTATCAACTTTGACAAAAAAAGATAGATAGTTTATATTATGAATTTTTTTATCATAAAATGATTTATTAGAGTTGAGATAACCACTATAATAATCTCTCTCTTTAAACCATTCGTATATTTTATGATTTGTACTCCCACCTAAAGCTTTAAAACAATCATGTTTTTTATTTATTTTTTTATCATTTTCAAAAATATAATATTCAAAACTATCATTCTGATTTATTTTGATATACAAACCATCTTTTAAGATATAATTGTCAAGTATTAATCTATCACCCTTTTCTGCATACTCTTTTTTAAAAACATCTAAAATATCATAAATCATCCAAGCCCCTTACCCAACAAAAACCCACCCCCAAAACTACTCTTCTCCCCCAAACCACACCCCAAAGCCAAAAACACCAACTTCTGACTAACTTCATCTTCATTCGGCACAATCCTAAACTTATTCCCAAAAAACCGTATTTTTTTATCATTTTTAGCTATCTGTATAGTTTGAGGAACTCTATTTTTTATCTCCAACAACTGTATAAAGTTTTGCTCTGCTTTGATTGGCTCTCCATAAAAATCTTGATACTTTTTCTCTAAGTTATCATGCAACTGTTTTTGTAACTTCATGATATCCCCATCTTTTTCCATCGTCCAGTGAAAACCATTTTCTACTGTGACTATAACAGGAGTTGCTGAGTAGAGTTCACTTACAAAAAACTGTTTTACTATTTTTTTATGAGTTTCAACGATGAGTAAGTTTGGGTTGTTTATATTTTTTCTTAGTTCATTTGAGAGTGCATCTATAAGATTTTCATCAAGAGATCGGATTGTAAAAGTATAGTTAGAACCCTTTTTATAGACTTTCTCTTTCTCTATGGGAAAAAGTCCACCAAAACAGTAGTGTTTAAAGCCTTTACTCTCATGGGTAGCTTTTAACTCTCTGTCTAGTGCCATTGAGTAGCTTATATATTTTGAGAGTGTTTCAAAACTCTCTTTGAATGGTATGTCGTTTTTTAAGTATGCTGTGCATCTGAGTTCAAAGTATTGCATAAGTTCCAACTTTTATTAAGATAATTTGGTATTTATTATACTATAATTTTTGATTATATGGCATTTAAAAATTTAAAAAAGCTACACCCCATGACAATGTAAAAGTGACCTATCTGGGTTGTTTATAAACTCATATCCGTTATAAATTGTAAAAAGTCCATACAAGATTACTGAGATAGATGCTAGTTTTATCATAGTTTTTCTTATCCCACTTTGAGTAAATACTCCTACAAAAAATCCTAAAGAAAAAAGTGCAGGTATGGTACTAAGTCCAAAAATCATCATTACCAAAATAAGAGAATTTTTAGTACTTTTAAGTGGTAAATTGATTGAAAGAGATAAAGAGTTTACATATCCTGCATTACTGTCTGGCTTGTGGTCTTATTTACAAATTATGGATGTTATAGAATTATTAAGAGAGAAGGAACTTTTTGAAATGAAAAAGCAGTTAGTTGAAATTATGGGATTTGATGTTTGATGGGGAGTTGTGTAGAAAGGTATGATTATATAGCTTAATTCAACCCATCACAACAAAAACAAAATTTATACACCCAAAAGAGTTTAGAAAAACCAAAAATAACACTATTTATACAAAGAATAGAAACAATTCTAAGCTAAAATTATAAAATATGAATAAGTGAGGAAAAAGTTGATAGTAGTGTATTATATTTGAATTTTAAAAGACTCTTAAATTTATTAGTTCTTTTGATACAATTATCTTCAAAGAGGTACTCTTATGAATTTAGATATGATTATAGAATATGCGTCATTTCATATTATCACGATAATCACATTTTTTTTGGCATTTTTTACAATCTTTCATATGCTATATTCAAGAAAAAAACCCTCTCATATGATAGCTTGGACGGTTGTAATAATTGCTATTCCTTATATTGGGATAGTGATATATCTCATCTTCAATGGGCGAAAACTTGCAAAAAATGTTACTAAGAAACAAAAAGTAGAACTTCAAAAAGTTTATGAGATAGACAAGGGATTTAATTCTCAAATTGAAAAATTTTTAAGAAGTTCAAAAATCGCAGGAGCAACAGAGAAAAATGAGTTTTATCTTTGTGAAAATAGTGTTGAAAGTTATGAGAAGATTCTCTTTTTTGTTGAAGGAGCAAAGAGTTCTATCTATATCTCTACATATATATTTGCACATGATGAGATTACAAAAAAGCTTATTAAAATTTTGACTAAAAAGGTCAAAGAGGGGGTGAGTGTGAAGTTGCTTTTTGACTCATTTGGATCATTTTCTTTGGAGCTTTTTCCAAAACCGCTTCAAGAGTTTAAAGATGCAGGCGGAGAGTATCATTTTTTTATGTCACTTTTAAAACACCCTATTAAAAATAGATTTAACTATAGAAATCATAGAAAAATGATAATTATAGATAAGCAAACTTTGATAAGTGGAGGTATAAATATCTCAAAAGATTATCTCTCATTTAACTCTAAAAATTCTGCTTGGATGGATTTGACATTTATCATAAATGGTGCAGCTGCTTTCCACTATTATGAAATTTTTGAATATGATTGGGAATTTCAAACTAAACAAAAACTCAAAAAAACTCCTGAAAATTATGCATCTATAAAGAAACAAAGTATTATTCAAGTAGTGCCATCTGGTCCAGATGTTGATAATGATGCACTCTATGAGTCTATCGTTTATGGGGTTTATTTGGCAAAAAAGAGGGTGTGGATTATGACTCCATATTTTGTACCAGATAGTTCGCTTATGGAAGCACTTATGATAGCAAAACATAGAGGAATTGAGGTTAAAATCATACTTCCCAAAACCTCTGATCAAGCTCTTGCTGATATTAGTAGGAGTGGATTTTTGCGAGAACTTCAAAAAGAGGGAGTTGAAATACTTCTTTATAAAACAAAAATGCTTCATGCAAAAGCTATGATAATTGATGAAGAGGTGGCTCTTATTGGGAGTTCAAATTTTGATGCTAGAAGTTTCTTTTATAACTTTGAAGTGATGAGTTTTCTCTATACAAAAGACGATATTTTGAAAGTTCAAAGATGGATTGAAACACTTTTTGATGAGTGTGATAATGGCTTAAAAGAGGCTAGTAGAGTTCGTGTTGTGTTTGAGAATTTTTTTAAGATGTTCTCACCTGCACTTTAGGAAAAAGGTATGTATAGAAAACTTCTTCCTTGGCATGTTGATCAAAAAAATCATCAAGTTTGCATAAAAGAGGTAGAGAATAAAGAGTTTAAAGAGAGAAGATTTACTCTTTTAAATTGGAATGTTTATAAAAATAATCATAGTTTTAAATGGCTTGGAGATTTTGCAAAGATTTTGCACAAATATGAACCACATCTTATAACTTTTCAAGAGTATAAGACAAAAAGTAAAAGAAGTATTTTAGACCAACATAAAAAATATGGTTATGGTTTTTTTCCAAATATGCAGATGAAAGACGAGGACAATGGACTCATCAATGCTTCAACTTGTGAAATTTTTGAGTTTAATCCAATTTTTAGTGAACATGTAGAGCCTTTTGTTAAAACACCCAAAGTAAGTTTTTTTACACAGTATAAACTCCAAAATAGTAAAAAATTAACTTTAATAAATACCCATCTAATAAATTTTGTGCAGATTAAAAAATACCTCTCACAAATAAATCAGATAGAGAAACTTTGCCAAAACCAAGAGATGCTCATACTTTGTGGAGATTTTAATACTTGGAGTGCTAAAAGAATGCATATTTTAAAAAACATGACAAACTCTTTGGGATTGGAACATGTTGAATTTGAGAAAAACTACCATAAGAAATCTTATCTTTCACACCCTCTTGACCATGTTTTTTATAAAGGTTTAAGACCCATTAAAACAGAGATTTTAAAAAATATAAAAACATCTGACCATAAACCAATCATAGTAGAATTTACGATAGATATATACTAAACTTTTTTTATGTAATGTCGATATTGTAGTTAACGATAAAAATTTTAAAGGCTACACATGACAACACAGATGATATTAGAAAAGGTAAAAGCATTTCCTCCATTGGATGATACTGTAACAAGGGTAATGGCAGTTTGCAATGATATAAATGGCTCAATTAGCGATTTAGCAAAGGTTGTACAAAATGACCCAATGACAACAGCAAATATTTTAAAAGCTGCAAATAGTCCTCTTTATGGTTTCTCAAGAGAGATAAAAGGTATCACACAAGCTGTTTCTATCTTTGGGATGGATACTGTTAAAGGTTTTGCATTTTCATCATTTTTACAGAAAAAACCTGATTTAAATCTTGAACCATATTCAGTAGATGCAAGAGATTTTGCTTCTATCTCTGAGGCTCAAAATGCTTTTGTTGCTAAATGGTACAAAGGTCAAAAAGAGATGCTTGATATACTTAGCTTGACATCATTCCTTATGGAAGTTGGAAAGATTGTGTTAGCAAGTGTTGTTGTTGAACACGGTAAAATTGACGAGTTTAAAGAGCATATGAGTTTAGTTAAAAATATTCAAGACATAGGAGTATTAGAGACTAAAGTATTTGGTATCTCAAATGAAGAAGTTACTGCTATTTTACTAGAAGAGTGGAATTTTGATAGTGTTATGTTTAATGCGATTAAACATCTAAAAAATCCTGAAAATGCAGATGAAGCATCAAGAAAATATGCTCAAGTACTTCAAGTTATAAAAACATTATCTTCTACTCATAATTTTGGCAAAGAGCCACAAGTTGAAGAGGCACTTTTATTGGTTGAAAAGTATGGGTTAGATAAGAAGCGTTTTGAAGAGGTTGTGGGGGATGTTTTTACATTAGAGGGTGTTTGATATATCGTTAAAAGAGCTTTTTAGTAAATAGGCTCTTTTAATATTTTAATATAACTCATCTCCAAAATTAACTCTTCAATATAAAATACACCAACTATAAACTCTCCATCTGATACATAAAGTAAATCATTTAAAACAACTAAAGATAAGCTTGATATATCTTCACCTAAATTTTTAACACCTCTTAATTTTGGCTTTTTATCTTCATATAAATCATATAACATGAGTCCATTTTCCATATGTGCTACAATTATCTTTTTATCATCTTTTATCAAGACTGCATCTTCGATCATTGTATCTTCTATAGCAAAAATCTCTTTTTCATTTATATCTTTTACTAGCAATCCAAAATTAGTTATTTGTAATGAAAGTGTTTTATCAGTAGATATTGTGCTTAACTCTTTGTTTTGTTTGGCAGTTTGGGGTCTATCTTCACTACATCCTGATAAAATTAGTGTTGATACTAACATAGATGCTAAAGTTATTGAAATTTTCTTCATTTATTAAATCCTTTATTTAAAATCGGTTTTTTTCAAAATAACTTTATTAATTATGCTATAATTACTCCATGATTAAATCATTAAAAAAAGATCTTTTTTATGATCAAAGCATTCAAGAGAGTATTGCTCTTTATTTTCAGATGCCCATTAGAAGTTTAAATGTGGTGGATGAGGATGTACTTTTTAAGCATTGTAAAAAGATAAATTTTTTTAATCTCTGCTATAAATCAAAAGATAAGTGGCTTCAAGATAGTGCAAAGATTATTGAAGAGTTGCCATCTTTTGTTGATAAAATAGAGCAAAGTTCTCAAATTAAGTTTAAAAACCATATAGATACAAAACAGCTTAAAAATCTTTATAATTTACTATATCATACAAAATCAAATATGCATCCATTTTTTTATAAAAAACTAAAAGAAAATTTAGCTCTTTGGTCACTGAGTATACTTCACTCAATTCGTATTATTGTTTTTATGAAGCAACAAAAAGAGGGACAATTTTTTGAATTTAGTTTTTTGGATTTTAATTTTAAAGCTAAATTGATAAGAGAAAAAATCTTATTAATAGGTCCTATTATGCTTAATAGTTCATTTAAAGAGGAGGAAGATTTTATAAGTTATATTAAAAATTTAAAACACTATTTTCATATAAACCTACATACTTATGAACTTGTTAACCTTTTAAATCATAGAACTACACTCACAAAAGACTCTTTTAATACAAAATGTGAAAAAATTGCTAACACATACAAATATACAGATCTACCAGAAGATAGTAGTGATTTTAGAAAATTACAGATACGGCAACTTTCAACATATTTTATATATTTACAGCATACAAGTCGTAAAAAAATATCAAAAGCCTCTATAGAAAATTTTGTAACTTTTTTACAAACTCCAAAAGCAGATGAGCTTATGGATGAAATCAAGATAAACAGAAGTAAACGAGAGTTAGAATCTTTGGAATGGTTTAGTGATAGGTCATTTAAGAGATTTTCTTTTGATTTTACTAGCTTAGATGAGTTTTCCACATCTGCATTAAATTATCTAAAAATAAAATTACAAGCAGATCTTTACTTTTTTATTCGTTATTTTAATCATGACAATAGTTACTCACTTTTGGAGCATGAGGGCTTAACAGATAATCAAAATAGTCAAATCAACACAATTTTACAAAAGATGAATAAAGATCAAAGTATACTAGAAAAAACCGTATCTTTTCAGATGATAAATGACTATTATCACGATCAAAAGCCTATCAATCTTGTTGATGATTTTGATAAATTTGGCTATATACAGATGTTTAAAAACAGACCAAAAATAAAATCACTTTTAAGTATTCCTCTTATATTTGACCAGCAGGTTTTTGCAATTGTTCATTTTTTGGGGTTTCGCACTTTTCAATTTGATACTATTGATAAACAGTTTTTGCTTAAACACTCTTCTATCATTTCCAGACACTACATGGAGATGATTGTTGATAGTTCACTAACTGATATTTTGGAGCTTTTAGAAAACTTAGGAGTAAATGAGAATCATGGTGATGATGATTTTGATAAAAAAGTTGATCGTATTTGTGAAGATATCACTAAAATTTTTGTTTGTGATGGTGTTTTACTCTGGATAAATAAAAAAGAAGTTTATAAAACGGATAGAAAATTGGATGAGCTTAGTCTAACTTCTCAGTTTAATTTTTTAGAAAAAGGTGAGGAGAAAAAAGAGTACACTTTAGGAGAAAAAGCTGAAGAGTTATTAAGAGACAAATCAAAAGTTTCCATAGTGTTAGATGTTAAAAGTAAATCAAATTTAAAATATCAAAAAGAATTTTTACAAAAGGGTATATCTTCTTTTATGGCTATACCTATTTTAAATCGCTCCAACGCACTAACAGGAGTTTTAATGATATTTGATAAGTCAAATCGTCAATACAATGAATTATGTCAAAGTATTTTAAAAAGAGTCTCTTTACACATAGGCTCAATTTTAAACACCGTCTCTGCAATCCAATATAAAACCCAACAGTTAAACGAAGAGAACTTACATGAGAGTTTTCAATATCTAAACATCATAAATAGCCGAACAAGTGATTTGGAAAATAGATTAAAAGATGTAGTTTTTCCAGTATCTTACGAGAAACATCGTATCTATAAAAATATAGAAGATATAAAAGATTATACTAACTATTCTAAACGATTTTTACACAAACTCATAGATCCAAATAAACAAGTTAGAAAGTATGATCAGGTTTTGCAAGAGGATAAAGATGAGATTTTAAAAAATCGTTTATACATAAAACTAAATGACAGTGTAATTCAAGTTCTAATAGCACATGAGAAGCGAATGTTCAATACAAATAAAATCAGATATGAGAATAATATAAAGTATAAAATATCCGTAAAACTCCCAAAACAACAACTGCAAGATGTCTTAAATAACATAATTAATAATGCGATAAAATACACAAAACCACAAACAACTATCAAAGTTTATGATGAAAAAACCGCTCAATATTATAATCTTTTTATTGAAAATATCGGTTATAAAATTTTTCCTGATGAGAGAAGTTTTATATTTAAAAAAGGTTCTCGTGGGAAGATTGTCAAAGGAGAGTTAGCCCATAAAGATGCTTTTAAAAAAAGAGATTTTGAAAATCAAGGAGTAGGGCTTTATAATGCAAAGTTTATCTCAAAAGTTTGGCTTGGAAATGTAAAATTAGAACAAAGCAAGCCTATCTTAAATAGTAATTTTTGTGAAAATGTATTTTCCATTAAATTTCCAATAGAGATAATAAAATAAAAAGGGTTTAAATGTGCACTATACTTTGGCTAGATGATGAGAGTGAATCTGTATCATATGAACAAGAGATTGAGATACCAGATAGATTCTCAAATATTGACATTAAGATCAAATCTTATGAAAAAATTGCTGAATTGTTAGAGTATCTAGTCACTAACAAAGATATAGATTGTAATGTTATTTTTATCATAGATATTATGCTTATTTTGGAAAAAAGTTTTAAAAAACCTGATGGATCCAAGATTGAGATAAAAAATGACCTTATGGCAGGTGTAGTTTTTTATAGTAAATATTTAAAAGATGCATACCCTTTAAATCCTATCATTCTTTATACATCAAGAGAGTATGAAGAGGATGTTTTTAAACCTATTACTGAAGATGAGAGATATGGCAAAACACTATTTTTAGTCGAAAAAGCGAAAAAAAATAGAGATTTTTTTTCGCTTCTTGATAAATTTATAAAGGATAAAAATGGATAAGAAAGAGGTACAAGATATCGTTAATGAGAGCTTATTAAATTCACTAGATGGCATGACTGGAACAATTGAACTTATGTTGTTTGGGCTTGGAATTATCTTCTCTTTCTTTTCTATTTTTGGATTTATAAGTTTTTTTGGAAAAAAACAGATAAAAAAAGAGTTACAAGAAGATATTGATTTTTCACATGAAAAATCAATTTTACATATAAATACACTTTTTAATGAAAAATCTCAAGAGATGCAAGATGAGATGCAAAAAAGAGTGATGAAACATACCAGAAACAACATCAAATCCTCACAAAAACTTTCACAAAAAGAGGAGTATCTTAGGAATATAATCTTTTTTGACTTAAATAAGATTTTATCATCTGAATTAGACAATGGTAATGCCTCTGAAGTATTTTCAACTTTTGCAAATAGGTTTCATATCATCGCTCAGCTAACAAGTGGAAACTCTGATGAGATAATAAAAGCTCTTCACAAATTAACAACTGATCCCAAAAGAACAATTGCCAGACTTACTTCTGTTAAAAAATATGTCTCCTATATGGAAGAGTCAGTAGCGGATGATGATATTTTAGAGTACATACAAGAGTTTAAGATGGCAACTTTAAAGTAAAATCTTGTGCTATCTTTTAAGCACAAGATACCGTATTTTGCCATCACTATAGTTGTATATCTCTACAACTTCTCCCAAACCATAAGCATAATACTTGTCTATGACTCTTTTATTGGTTCCGCAATGAAAATGCAAAACATTGTCATACTCTATCTTAGTGTCATTTGGGTCCGCTTCGCTAGGTAAAATTTCATCTAAGATAAAACTATCAAGTTTCTCTCTAAGTACACAAGCATCACTTCCATCTTTTTCTCGAAATAAGTCACCATTAATTCTTAAAGATTTAGGGTATCTTGTTATTTTAGTGCCATTTTCAATTACTCTTAATTCTATTATGTGATATTTATTAATTATGTTGCTTATAATTATATTGCTCTCTTGCTTTACTATACTTTTATTTGTATCTTTTACGATAGTGCGAGTAATATCTGTTTGAGAGGGAGCAATACTGTGGTTCGCATCTTGTGTAGTAAGAGTATAGTTTTTAATAGTTGTACCGTTGCTAAGTGGGAAAAAATACTCTGATATATCGATAAAACGACCTTCAGGTTCTAGCTTTTCAGGTACTTTGATATCAACCTTATTTATAACTAAAGGCTCTTCCTTCTTAGGTGCTTTATCCGATCCTGAACAGCCTATTAATACAAAAAATGTTACTATTAATAGACTATTTGTTAACTTTTTCATTTTATTCTCCGATATGTTAAAAACTTTTGACTTATTGTATCAAAAAATTATTATATATATCTATGAATAAGTTTTTATTTACTTTTACTGTCCTTGATCAGTTTGTTTATCAAGAACAACATATTGAATTGAGTTATCGCTATATCTATATATCTCTATAATCTCTCCCCAGCCATCAGCATAGTATCTATCGATCTTGGTTCCATTGCTTGTTCCGCAATAAAAGTGTAAAACACTACTATAGCTTATCGAATTTTCATGCGGATCAGCTTGCATAGGAGTAACACCTACAATATAAAAATTTTCTAATTTTTCTCTAAGCACACAAGCCCCATTTTCATTTCGGATTAAATCATCATTAACTTGCAATAGTTTAGAGTAATGCTCTATTGTTTTTATATTGCCATTTATATCGTATGTAGTATCAGTAATGTTATTCTCTCTTACAGTACTTTTTTTAACTACTTTATTATCTTGAAAAACAGTTATAATACTCTCATCATATGCATTTTTATTACCCTCTATGTAGTTCTTAACCACTCTTTGTTGATTATTAAAATACCCATCTGAACTTTTTATAGTTACTGCATAATCTTTGTAGGTGTATCTATCTATTAAAGTATTATAAGGAAAAAAATAACTTGTTATGTCGTACTCCAAGCCATAGCCTAAAGATTGCTCAGGTATAGCATTATTAACATTGCTATTATCATCAGGTAGCTCTTGATTAGTAGGTGTGTCAGAAGTTGTGCATCCAACAAGTCCAAAAACTACCGCACTTAACAACATAGTTGTAATCTTTTTCATACTTAATTTCTCCAAAGTTTTAATTTATTTTAACATTTATTTGTGAAAAAATTATGCAGCAAAAGTCATCCAGTATAAAAGCCAGCCAGTAACAGCCATCATAACAATCCCAAAGAAGAGAATTTTACCCCATTTTTTATGGTTAAAGTCAAAATCTTTTGGATATCTTTTAAATGATTTTACAATAAGCCAAAGCCAGCCAAAAAATGAGCTAACAGCAAAGAAAAGATGCACTAAAAATACTATCAATAATTCAGTTGTTCCGGCATACGGACTTTGGTCACTAATTCCTGCCAATTTACCAAATTGTACATCCCACTCTAATGCAATTACTAAAATAACGACAATACTAAAAAGTGTAATTTGCATATATTTATGAAGTAGATATTTTCCTTTTACTGCCAAATAAAAAGTAAAAACCAATAAAAAAGGTAAAAACCCAGAAATAGTCATAACCAAATCAACTATAAAATCCCCTCTCGTCCCTAAAAATCCCCCCATAGTTAAATCTCCCTCTATTTAAATTACTATATTTAGCTTAGTATATCAAATATTTAGATAAAATAATTCATGCATTTTTTTAAAATTATTTCACTTATTATTTTGATTTTTTCTTTGGCATCTTGTGCTTCACCTAAAAAAATGGGTGCAACCCAAAAACAAATACATAAAGTAAAAATCTTAACACTCTATGACTCTCTTCAGAAAATAGATGCGAAAGTCGGTGATCCAATTTTTATAAGAATTTTAAAAAAAGAGAAAAAATTAGAACTTTGGGTAAAAGCAGATAAAAAGTTTAAACTTTGTAAAACTTACAATATCTGTACTTTTTCAGGAGAGTTGGGTCCAAAACTAAAACAAGGTGACAAGCAGAGCCCAGAAGGATTTTATACGGTAAATCAAAAACAGTTAAAACCAAATAGCAAATACCACTTAGGCTTAATTTTAGACTTTCCAAATAAGTATGACAGATACCAAAAACGAACAGGTTCATACTTGATGATACATGGAAAATGTAGCTCAACAGGCTGTTATGCTATGGGAAATGCCCAGATAGAGGAGATTTATAAAATGGCTGAAGCAGCATTAAAAAATAGTCAAAAAAAGTTTGATGTTCATATCTTTCCATTTGAGATGACAGCTAAAAATATGGAGCTTTATAGTTCAAATAAATGGCTTTTATTTTGGGTTAATCTTAAATTGGGGTATGATATATTTGAGAGGTATGGAGTAGTTCCTATAGTTAGGGCAGATAAAGATAGTTATCGATTTTTTCTGCTATCAAAAGATAAGATTTAAGAAAGAGATGTCTATATCTGTTAATAATAGTTACATGAAAGCATTTTTTATTTACATTTATTAAGCTTTATAAATAAATTGCGAGCAATAAGAAATCTTCAATGAAAAGAAATAACATAGTAATATCAGTTGTCTGTAGCTAAAGAAAAAGAGATATACACTTCTAAAAACTGTGCAAGTTGCCATGGAGCTTATGCAAAAGATTTATCTGATAAAGATATGGAAAATATTGTAAAATATATAAAAAATTTGTAATAGAGCTATCAGGAAAATTTGACTAAGCTTTCATAAAAATTAAGGAATTTTCATGAAAGCTACTCATTATTATAATCCAAACGGCGAAGAGATTCTTGATGAGAAGATATTTGGTGGGAGTCCAACAGGTTTTGTTGATTTTAATCGTTCAAAATATCAATGGGACAGCAATATTTATGACCTAATGAATGCAAATACTTGGTTCCCATCAGAAGTGAACACTTCAAGCGAAAAGAAAAACTTTGTAAATTTAACAGAAAATGAACAAGCTATCTATAAACTAACATTTGCTCAACTTAGCTTTAATGATAGTGCCCAAGAAGAGTATTTGAGTGATTTTAGAAGATTAGCAAACAATCGCCTTATAAAATCAGTTCTATCTCTTCAAATTATGCAAGAGGTAAATCACTCAAAAAGTTATGCTGTACTTCTTGATGCTTGTGGCAATTCTGATGAAGTTTTTAATCTCTACAAATACGACGATGCACTAAATAGAAAAAACCTAAGAATAGCCGAACAGTTTGCAAGCTATATAGATGGAACAACATCAGATGAGATGCTTTTAAGTGCCATGGCTAGTGTAAATCTTGAAGGTGTCTATTTTCTGCTTGGATTTGCTTATATTTACACTTTAGGCGACAAAGTTCCAGGTGCTAGAGATATGATACAGTTTATCGCAAGAGATGAACTAAATGCCCATCTACCACTTTTTGCAAATATATTTAAAACTATCCGAAAAGAGAATTCCATCTCCACAAAAACTATAGATAAATCTTATAAAATGATTCAAGATGCGGTAGATATAGAGCTTGAATATGGAAAATATCTACTAAAAAGCTACCCCATCATGGGTCTAACAGAAGAGCTAATGGAAAAAACAGTTTACAATTATGCAAATGATAGACTTGAAAAAATAGGACTAGATGCAATCTTTGAAAAGAGTAAAACTACCTATCTCCAAGATTTAGTCACAAAGCATCTAAATATAAACGATATAAAAAGTAATTTTTTTGAGAGTAATGTTTCAAATTATGCAAAGAGTAGTTTAGATATAAATGATTTTTAAGCTCTTGAGAGAAGTGTTGCAATATAAAAGGAGATAAGGGTATTGATTATTTTCATACCCATAGACTGAAGCACTCGTGAAAGGTATTGATAAAAGATTGCTCTTTATGTTTCATTTTGATAAAATATAACTAAAGGAGTCCGCAATGTCAAAATATCTTTTAGCAATTGATGCAGGAACTGGAAGTTGTAGAGCGGTTTTGTTTGATAC
>Ga0256834_1001451_pt1 | contig 16062 bp, 19 predicted proteins | sample 4281140metaG_FD_190536 | JGI IMG/M metagenome (GOLD analysis project Ga0256834, IMG submission 190536) | Hydrothermal vent microbial communities from East Pacific Rise, Pacific Ocean - 4281-140 | ecosystem: Environmental > Aquatic > Marine > Hydrothermal vents | place: Pacific Ocean: East...
CCGTTTTATTCGTTAAAACAGCTTTTTGAAAAGATGAGCCGTAGTCAATGTGATTTTTGGGGTATTACAGACAATACAGATATAAGTTATCATCTACAAAGCTACTTTTTAGTTTTTAAAAAAAATGTTATTCAGAGTAAAGTTTTTAAAGAGTTTTGGGATAGTGTTGCTATTTTAGATAGTAAGGATGATATTATTAGAAAATATGAAATTGGTCTGACTAAGATTTTGTTAGCTAGTGGTTTTTCTTCTGATATTTACACAAAATTTCAACCAACCAATAGACAAATAGTATTTACTTTTTTAAAGAAGTTAACTCCTATGAAAATATGGAATAAACTGCAGGATATTGTAAGAGAAAAAAATCAAATTAAAAGAGTAGGAAAAATCAATAATACCCATTATTTTTGGAAAGAGCTTTTAGTTTGTGAAAAATCACCATTTATTAAAATAGAGTTGTTGCGAGATAATCCAATGAAAATTGATATAAATAATTGGGAAGAAGTTATTTACTCTATTTCTGATTATGATACTATGCTAATAAGAAAACATTTAACACGAATGAAAAGCAAATAGATGCATAACAATATCATCATACTTCTTGCCACACACAATGGAGAGAGCTATATATCAGCACAACTCAATTCCATATTGGAGCAAACAAATACAAGTTGGAAACTTCTAATACACGATGACAATTCTACGGATAATACAGTTGATATCATAAAACAATATCAAAAACAATACTCTAGTAAAATCCAGTTTATAGATGATGATATAAGTTTTGGTAATGCATCTGATAATTTTAATTTTTTATTAGGATATATAGATACTGAGTATATTATGTTTTGTGACCAAGATGATGTTTGGAAAAAAGATAAGATAGATAAAACACTACAAAAGATGAAAGAAGTTGAAAAAGAAGGTAAACAAGCTGTTTTAATTCATACTGACTTAGTTGTTGTTGATGAAAGCTTACAAGTACTAAATAACTCTTTTTGGGATTATCAAAATCTAAATCCTAAAAACTCAAATTTCTCTCACTTTGTTATACAAAACAATATAACAGGCTGTAGTGTTATGATAAATAAAAAGCTAGCAAAACTGGCACTTCCTATTCCTAAAGAAACTATCATGCATGATTGGTGGCTTGGTTTGGTAGCAAGCAAGTTTGGGAAAATCGCTTATCTAAATGAACCTACTATTTTGTATAGACAGCATCTGGCAAATGATACAGGGGCAAAGAGGTTTGACATAAGATTTTTAGCTCAAAATGCAAAAAAAACTTATAAAAATCGTAAACAAATGTTCGATAAATATATCATTCAAGCTAAAAAGTTTCTAGAAGTTTATCAAAATCAGTTAGATGAAGAGACGATTAAAATGTTAAAAGATTTTTCTAATATAAAAAGCAATAGTTGGTGGAATAGGTTTATGATTTTAAAAAAATATAAATTGTTCAAGCAGGATTTTTGGAGAAATATAGGGTTTCTTTTTAGCGTATAGGAATATACCACCCCAAATTGTCTTGATAATTTGGGATGGTTTTTACAATCAGGTGTAAGAAGTGTGATTAGTTCACTGTGACTATGCTACTCTGTCAAACTCAGGTTTTTAAGTTTACCATCTCAATAAACTCTTTATCTTTTAATAATAGTTTGTTTACGATTTGATTTAGATTGGTTTTTTGTTCATGTGCTAATTTTTTAAAAAAACTCTCAATCTCAGGTTCGAGATAAATTGGTAGTTGAAATTCAGCATCTTCTCTATAAAATTTCCCTCTTATACCATTTGAAAAATCATACTCTTTTTCCATTTTTTTAATTCTCCCAATATATTTTTTTTTCTAAGTGAAATCTTACTTCCTACTTTTCTACTAAATTACATTGAACTTCAGATTTAAATTTTGGAACTATTAATTTTAACCTCTTTTATAAACTTTATTTTTATTAAAAATATCTCAATCTCTAAAATTAGATTAATACAAATAGTTTTCAAAAACCTCTTTTATAAAAGATTCAAAATCCACTAAATGCTTTTCAACTATGGCTATCACTATCTCTATATTCAAGTTTTGATAGTCATGTACTGCTATATTCCTAAATCCAACCATTGCCTGCATCTGTAGTTTTACATCTTCTGAGATAATACTATTTTGCTCTAACAACACAAAGAGTTCTCTGCTAGTATTTGGCAATCCTAGTTTTTCATTTTTGATAATATGTGTGGCGATGTCGATAGTTGCTTGTGAGGCACGCTCTAAGTTTAGTATCACAGAGTCTTGCTTGGTAAAGTTAGTACAAAAAATTTCTTTTGAATCATTATACTCCTCACCAATACGATTCAAACATTTCTCAATCGTAGCTATCTTATTTAAAATAACATCAGCTGACACGAAAAACCTTTTTGTCGGCATATATTGCATCTACTATTGGTTTTCTCTCCTGTTGAAATCGTAGATAAAAACTATATACAAGTGTTTCAAAATATTCTACATCATACCCATCTCCATAAATACGATCTGAATCAGAGATAATCTCATACCTAAAAATAGTATTGGCAGTTTTAAGTTCAACCAAATCAATATCTCTTTGAAGCAAAATTGATAGTTTTTGGGAAATCTCCCATACTATTTTTATATCTATCAACTCTGTAGCTAAAAAAGCTATATCTATATCACTCTCATTGTTTGCACTATTATCATAAAAACTTCCAAAAAGGTAGAGTGCCTGAAGAGTTGGGATGTTGCTTTTTAAAGTTGTGATAATTGTCTCTTTTTTTTCACAAGAGAGATTCATCAATATCCTTTTGCCATTTTTGAAAGCATTATATCATAAATTGAGATATGCTATAATAACAACATTAAATAACCAAGGTTTGTAAAATGAGATTAACACCAAAGCAACATCAAGCTATCAAAAAATATTTTTTAGAAGTGTTTCAAGATGGAGAGATATATCTTTTTGGTAGTCGCATCGATGATGAAAAAAAAGGTGGTGATATTGACCTTTATATACGCACAAAAGACAAGCAAAACTTGGTGCGAAAAAAGCTAGATTTTTTAGTCAAATTAAAAAGAGAAATTGGTGAGCAAAAGATAGATGTTGTATTTGACAGAGGACTTCAAAGAGCTATAGACAGTATCGCTATGGAGAAAGGAGTAGCATTATGAGTGATGCATTAGAAGCTATGTTCTTAAATATCGACACTATGTTGAAAAGTTGCAATATTGATTATTCTGAACTAAAAAAAAGTGATATCAATAAAGAGTTTTTTGATGATTATAGTCGTACAAGAGTTGTCAATAGTTTTTTATTTAATTTTGGAAAGTTACAAGACAAAATAGGGGCAAAACTTTTTAAGCAAGTTCTTTATGAGATTAAAGAGTTAGATAGTTTTTCACTTACGATGATAGATATTTTAAATATGCTTGAAAAATTTAACATCTTAGATAGTGCTGCACAATGGGAAAGATTACGAGAGATTAGAAATATATTGGCGCATGAGTATCCTTTTGATATCATCGAGCGTGTTGAAAATATTCAATTGGCTTTAGAGGGTTTTGAAGATCTTAAGTCTATATATATAAAGTTAAAGCAAATAGTATAATCTTAATAAGTTGTGAGGGAAATTAGAGGAAACATATACTGAATTGTTTTTTAAATATAATATATCTACTCTTTATTGTAGTCCCTCAACAATAATTTAGTAAAATAATTTTATCTAAATAAATAAGCCACATGGAGTCAACATGCAAATAAAAAAATTAAATAAAAAAAGCATAAAAGAGTTTAGTAAAACATTAGAAACTGTTGGGGCTAAAAGTTCTGTTTTTGAGATATTTTTTGACACAATTATTGGTTTGATTGACCCACATAAGATAAGTTATAACAAAGATATACAAAAAATTATAGATGAGTGCATGTTTGAGAGTACAGATGATGCAAATACTTTTTTAAAAGAATATAATGACTTTATAAATAGTGTAGTTGGTTTTATCAATGATATATTGATAGTTGAGGATATTGACAAACTTGGTAAAGAGATTAAAATTATATTTAAAACTTTTTATGATGAGAGCCAAAATAGAGATAGCTATAAGATACTGCATACCAAAATAGATCAAGTCTTAGAAAAAACAAGTGAAGTTTATGAGATAGATATGATAAATAACTTTAGTTCTATTGATGATTTTACTAAGTATTTGAGTGGAATTTTTAAAGATGAAGAGATTGGACTTCAGATTGCGATGCTTACATCTATCTCTGTGATGTTGAAAGAGCAAGATATTGATAAGAGTGAGTTGGATAGTTATTTTCTTTTGGTAGTATCTTTTGTCTCTGTATTAAATGAGCTTAGAAAAGATGAGATACAAAGAGTCCAAGATGATAAATTTTTTATTCCAAGATCTAAACAAGAAGATGTAAAAACTATCAAAGCAGGGCGAAATGACCCATGTCCTTGTGGAAGTGGCAAAAAATATAAAAAATGCTGTCTAAATAAAAAGCAAGAGCAAAATGTAAATCCATTCAAGGGACTAGATACTCCTGTCGCTACGCATTTTCCACTTACAAGAGCTGAAGTTGATAATTTTTACTCTTTGTGGTCTAGACTTATTAATTTTACAGATAACTTATTTTCTGATACAAGAGATCAAAAACATAAAAAGTTATATTTTAAAGATAGTGATGGAAAATATACTTTGGCTCAACATGCACTTGAAAATAACTACTATATAAATATTAGAGATTTTTTATTGATAAATTTTGACAGAATAGTGGATGACTTTATCGATTCAAGTAGAGTAAGTAGAGAAAATATTGATATATTAAAAGAGTGGAAAAACTTTAGGCTTTATAGTGATAACTTTTTGATATATGAGAGTACTCAAGTCGGTGTAGTTATCTACGATGCAAAAAGCGATAAACTATATCATCTGTATAACTTATACGATAGAGTTTATGATCTCTCTAAACAAGATACGATGTTATCAATGCTACTTTTACCATATAAAGGCAGGATTGTTTTTGATGGTATAATTGGACAGATGGGGATTGATTTTGGACAAAACTCTAGAGATATGTTTTTAAAAAACTATATAGTATTGAGAGAAAAGGATGAAATTAACACTACCCTTCCAAAGCAGAGTGGTACAACAAAGATATATCAGTTAAAGATAGGTATAAAAGGTGCAAAACCTCCTATTTGGAGGCGAATTTTGATAGAAGATGATATAACTTATATGGGAGTTCATCATATTATCCAAGATATTTTTGAGTGGGGAAATAGCCATCTTTTTGAGTTCTCTACTAAGAGCAGAAGATATACTGATTTAGATTTTGATGATGATTTTGTAGATGATTTGGTTGAAGATGCGAGTAGATTTACGATAGGTGAAGATTTAAAAGAGGTAGGAGATAAGATAACATATATATATGATTTTGGTGATTATTGGGAGCATGAGATTAAACTTGAAGATGTACTCGAAAGAGAGGCTGATGAGAGTTATCCAAAGTGTATAAAAGGAAAAGGCAGAGGTCCACTTGAAGATATAGGCGGTATTTGGGCATACAATGAGATAGTTCAAGCCTGTAAAACAGGAGATAAAAAAACTCTTGATAACTTTTATATAGAAGATGACTTTAATCCTAATGAGTTTGATGTAGATGATATAGACGCAAGGTTAAGATGAGTAAAATTTTAGTTATCATTCCTACTTTAAATGCCCAGCAAACACTAGGAAAACTACTTTGTATGTTAAAAGAACAAGATATTTTAGTGATAGACTCTAGCTCAACTGATGATACACTTAAAATTGCAAAAGAGCAAAGTGTAGATGTTTCAATAATTAAGAAATATGATTTTAACCATGCGACAACTAGAAACATGGCACTAAATTATCAAGCTGATTTTTATCTCTTTCTAACTCAAGATGCACTGCCTTATGATAGATATTTGATAGAAAAGCTCTTAAAAACATTTGAGGAAGATGATGTTGTAGTATCATATGCAAGGCAGATTCCATTTCAAGATGCAGATATACTAGAGAAGTTTGCTAGAGAGACAAATTATCCAGATGCATCTGTAGTTAAATCAAAAGATTCTATAAAAGAGCTAGGTATCAAAACTTTTTTCTCATCAAATAGCTGTGCGATGTATAGGGCAGGGTATTTTAAAAAAGTTTCTGGGTTTAAAGAGGGGCTTATCGCAAATGAAGATATGGAGTTTGCTTATCGTGCCATTATGGATGAAAAAAAGGTTGTATATTGTAAAGATGCTATGGTATGGCACTCTCATAAATACTCACTAAGAGAAATTTTCAAACGATACTTTATCATCGGTAAATTTTTTAAAGAAAATCAATATATTTTAGATGCAGTAGATACAGAATCAACTGGCATAAAACAAGCTAAAAAAGAGTTAAATCATCTTTTAAAAAATAGACCATTGTTAATTCCCAAATCAATTCTATTTTCATTAACAAAATATATTGCTTATAAGCTAGGCCTCAAAATATAAAGTTGCTTTTTGCTATAGTATTTTTAAACATTTCAAATTTAATGGACTAAAAGTGCAATATACCATACTAAAGTTAGCTATTTTTACCTCGTTGTTGTTGGTTAATCTTATCCTTGCACTATTTATTGCTTATACTTTTATTGAAGTTCCTAGTGCTCACTATCTCTTAAAATATATATGGATGATTCCGATTTTTCTTTTTCTTTATGCTTATTATCGTCTTTTGTCTAAGCGAATGGTTATGTCTATGGAGTTTATGTATATTCAAAAGGCTAACTTTTTTGCTTTGATTATTATTACTTTGATTCTTTTTGTTTCGCAAGCTTCAGTGCATTATTCTCGTAGCGTGATTTTGATATTTGTAGTTTTGAATTTTTTGATGCCTATTTGGGTATATCTTTTAAAGCGACACTTTATGAAATACGATAGGTTTAGAGAAAACATAATGGTTATTTGTGATAAAGCTGGTGAAGAAGAAGTTAATAGTTGGTTTGTCAAAGATAACTCTTTTGGATTTAATGTTACTAGCAAGATAATGGTTGATGATATGACTGAAAAAGAGTTACAGAATCGTATTAAGCAATTAGTAGATTATTATAATCATTATGCTGTTGTAATTTCTTTAGCAGATAGTGAAACAGATAAGACATTTCAAACTGTAAATTATGTACTTCATCATATAAGTCGTGTCTATATGCTTCCTAAAATTGCAAAACTTCCGTTGATTAATTCTGAGTTTTTTAATTCGATAAACCATAAGGGGATGGCACTTTATGTAAAAAATAAGCTTCTGCATAAGACTGAACGAAATATCAAAATGCTTTTTGATAAAGTACTCTCCTTTATACTCTTTTTTCTTTTTTTACCTATTTTACTGCCTTTGTATGCAGTTACTTATATCTCTTCAGGAGGTCATCCCTTATATAAACAAAGACGCATAGGAAAAGATGGAAAAACATTCAATATCTACAAGTTTCGCACTATGAAGATAGATGCAGATGCAATACTTGAAGAGATACTTGAAAATGACCCAGCACTTAAAGCTCAATGGCAAAGGGAGTTTAAGCTAAAAGATGATCCTCGTATCACAAAAGTTGGTAAGTTTTTACGACGCACCTCTTTAGATGAATTGCCTCAGATTTACAATGTTTTTCAAGGAAAAATGTCACTAGTAGGTCCTCGTCCAATTATCAAAGATGAGATTGCAAATTATGGTGAATATTTTGACTATTTTACAGCTGTAAAACCTGGTATCACTGGTCTATGGCAAGTAAGTGGACGAAATGATATCTCTTATGAGGAGAGGGTTCGATTAGATGTTTGGTATGTTAGAAATTGGTCAATGGAACTTGATGTGATGATTTTAGTAAAAACTGCAGCAATTGTTTTGATGAGAAAGGGTAGTTATTAAAACCCTTCTCTGATATTATAGTTTCTCTGGAACTTTTATTTGTTCCTCTTCTTGAAGTTCTTTTAACTTTTTGTCGGTAAAAAAAGTACCAAATGGCACAAGTGAAGCTATAAGAAGTATTGCTTGGTATTTTAAATTCCATTTATATTTTGTTGCAGCCATAAGTAGTAGTATTATGTATGCTATAAATAATATACCATGAGCCATTCCAACAACTTTAACAGCCAGTGGATATGCAAAAAAATACTTTAACGGCATTGCAATAAAAAGTAGTGTTAAATATGAGAGTCCCTCAATAAAACCAATAGTTCTAAATCTTTGTAGTACATTTTCCATCTATTTTCCTATGTTTTAAGTATATAGTAATAAGATTTTGCTTAAATAAGACTAAAATAGTCTTATTTAATAACTCTTACTGTTATGATTCCTTCAATCTCTTGTAATTTTTTAGCTATATTATCTGGAATTTGCTTATCAACATCTATGATATTGTATGCAAGGTTATCTCTACTTTTATTTAGAAGATCAGAGATATTGATACTATTAGTTGCTAGTATTGAGCTGATTTTGCCTATCATGTTTGGTATGTTTTTGTTTGCTATCAGGAGCCTATTTTCACCTACGGCTCTTGGTAGAATACACTCTGGAAAGTTTACAGAGTTTTTGATATTTCCATTTTCTAAAAAATCTTTTATCTGCTCTACTGCCATCACTGCACAATTCTCTTCTGATTCAGCTGTTGAAGCTCCAAGATGCGGAATAGGAATCACACCTTTTGTATTCAATAATTTTGCTGTTGGAAAGTCAGTAACATAAGATGAAACTTTTTTACTCTCAAGTGCTTTTAGCATATCATCATCATTGACTAAACCGCCTCTTGCAAAGTTGATAATTTTAATATTGTTTTTCATCATGGCAAATTTTTCTGCATTAAATAAACCCTTGGTACTATCAAGAAGAGGCATATGAATGGTTAAATAATCTACTTGTGATAAGAGTGTCTCTAATCCAGTTGCTTTTTTGACTTTACTTGAAAGTTTCCATGCTGCCTCAACTGATATATAAGGATCATATCCTATCACTTCCATCCCAAGATCCAAGGCATTGTTTGCGACCATAGCACCGATTGCTCCAAGTCCAACAACTCCTAGTTTTTTGCCTTTTATCTCACACCCTGCAAAATTTGATTTGTTTTTCTCAACCAATGAGGGTACATTTTCACCTTCATTTGCGATGCTTTGTGTCCAAATTACGCCACCTGTTATATCTCTTGAAGAGAGAAAAAGAGCAGTTAGTACTAATTCTTTGACTGCATTTGCATTTGCCCCTGGAGTGTTAAAAACAACGATACCTTTTTCGCTACATTTTTGTATAGGTATATTGTTAGTACCTGCTCCAGCTCTTGCTATGGCTTTTAGATTTTTATCAAATTCCATATCATGCATCTTAAAACTTCTAACTACTACTGCATCTGGAGTTAAAATCTCACTTGCAACTTCATAAGCTTCTCTTTGAAAATGCTCTAATCCTTTTGGAGAGATTTTATTTAGAGTCTGTATTTTGTACATAAAAACTCCCTATCTGTGTTCAGATGCAAATTTTTCCATCAAAGCTACAAGTGCTTTGATACCTTCAAAACTCATTGCATTATAGATAGAAGCCCTTAGTCCTCCGATAGAGCGATGACCTTTTAATCCTATCATACCGCTATTGGTTGCTAACTTCACAAGTTTTGCTTCAAGTTCACTATCTTTATCTTTGATATTAAAAGAGACATTCATCAAGCTTCTTGAATCTTTTTGAGCATGTCCTACATAAAAACCGTCGCTATTGTCTATAGCATCATAAAGAAGTTTTGCTTTTTCTTCATTTGCTTTTTGGACTGCTTTTATACCTCCTTGAGTTTTAATCCACTTCATAGTTAAACCTAACATATAGATACCAAATGTAGGAGGTGTGTTATAAAGAGAGTTAGTATCAGAGTGTGTTTTATAGCGAAGCATTGAAGGGATATTCTCTTTTACTCTTGTTAATAGCTCTTTTTTGATGATAACTATAGTAACACCTGAAGGTCCTGCATTTTTTTGAGCTCCTGCAAACATCAAATCTATCTTTGACCAATCTACTAGGTAAGAAAATATATCACTAGAAGCGTCTACTACCAAAGGCGCTTTTGTACTTGGAAAGGTTTTGTATTGTGTGCCATAAATTGTGTTGTTTGATGTGATATAAGCATAATCTGCATCATCGCTAAAGTTTATATCTTTTGGTATGTGGTTATGAGAACTATCTTTTGAGCTTGCCACAATTTCAAAATCTATATTTTGGATTTTTGCTTCTTTTATAGCTTTTGTTGACCAACTTCCAGTATCAGCATACTGGGCTTTTCCTCCCAGAGATAGGTTTAAAGGAACCATTGCAAACTGCATAGAAGCTCCCCCTTGAAGAAATAAGATATCATAATCCTCTGGGACTTCATAAAGCTCTCTAATCAAAGCCAATGCTTCACTATGTACTTCATCATACATCTTTGATCTATGAGAAGCCTCCATGATTGATAATCCCTCACCTTTAAAATCTACTAAATTTTCCTGTGCCTCTTTTAGTACTTCTAATGGTATCGCCGCTGGTCCTGCTCCAAAATTGAAAACTCTGTTCATTAAAACTCCTCGTATTTGAATTTATTGTAACATATAGTTTATCAACTTTTAGGAAAATAGTCTTTTAAAGAATCCTATCTTTTTTTGAGGTGTTTTTTTAACTCGCAAATCTTTAAAATCACGATCCCCGTGTTCTAAAAGAGATTTATTAAAAGGGGTACGCTTTCTAACTTCTTTTGTTCTGAAACTTGTTTTTTGAGGTTTTGCTGGTCTTTGGTGTTGCATGCACATGAATTATCTCCTTTGTGTTATTATAATAAAAAAGTATGTAGTTTTTGTGTATAGGAGAAAAGATGGCAGTTATTTTTGAATCAGTGATAAAATCAAATCCAATAGGCAAATGGTATATCGAAATAAGAGATACCAGCGAAGAGGATAAGAGAGAGATATGTCTAGATATCGATGAATATGCGATGAAGATAGAAGATATGGGTGCCGAATATGGTGGCGATATTGAAGTTGTGTGGAGTGCAGAAGAGAATGTTACTCAAGAGCAAATTAGTGAAGTTCGTATGCAGATGATGGCATATGAGGAGAAATTAAAAAAAGAGGTAGGTTAGGATCATTACAAACTTGACAAAATAGATTTTTTCCTATATACTTTGCATTACAAAGTAATTTGCATTGGAGAATAATATAAATGAGTGAAAAAGATGAAGTGTTACAGAGGCTACATGATATAAAATCTACACTAGATGATCAAAAGTTTTTTCCTTACAATTATAATGCTTTGATTGTTTGGGGTGTAATTTCTATAGTGTTAGCTCTATTTTTACTGGAGTCTTTAAAAAATGATTTGCTTTATGGCACACTTTTTTTGGTAATTATGGTGATGATTGGATTTTATATAGAGGGTTTTTTAATTAAAAAAGAGAATACTAGCTATGACATAGAAGATTGCACAAAAAAGCAGAAGTTTATTTTTCAGAGTTATCTTTTGACTTCATTTTTTGGTATCGTTGTGAGTGCTCTTTTAGCAAAGTATGGACTTTTAGTCCCTATTTATATGCTTTGGATATTTATCTGTGGGCTTGGTAATTTTGTAGTTGGATACACAATCAATCAAAAACTCTTTTCTCAAACAGGTCGCATTAGTATGATATTGGCTATTTGTTTGATGGTGCTTTCTATATTTATAACTGATCTTGGAAGTCTAGATTCTGTTTTTGCAAGAGTTACTCAAGTAGCTGCAGTTTTTAGTTTGGGACTTGTTCCTATATATCATGCAGTTGTTATCAAAAAAGAGATGAAGCTTGTTTGACCCACTTTTGCATCAAAACATCAGGTCAAAATTGATCTCCTTACTCATCACAAATGAAGAGCTTCCATTTAGAGCTTTAAAAAAGTATTTGGAAGTTACTGATGGAAATCTCTCTAGCCATTTAAGCAAACTTGATAGTGCTGGGTATGTGAAAATTTTGAAATCTTTTGAAGGTAAGAGACCAAAAACGGTTATCTATATTACAGATGTGGGAAGGAAAGCATTTGGTAAATATATAGAAGAGTTAAAAAAGTTTGTTGAGGAAAATTGATGTTAGAAGATATATTTGATAGAGTTGAAGAGATTGTGTTAGAGTTTAAAGGAGTGAAAAGAAAAGAGAGTACAAATCAAGTTACATATAAAGATAGATATCAATCAGTCTTGCATCTAAGAGTTGATACTGAAAAAGTGACAATTGCATTTGCACGAGGTGCACAACTAAAAGAGAAATATTCATTTTTGGAGGGTGATGGGGTGGTTGTGAGACATTGGTATATTTACAATAGGAGCAATTTAGATGAAGGACTTTTAAAAGAGATTATCAAAGAGACGATGATTTTAAATATGGAAAATTATGAACTAAAAAAATTAAAATGCAATAGCAAAAAATTAAAAGGAAAATCATGAAAAAAATAGCACTAGTAACTATATTATTAGCTTCGAGCCTTATAGCTTTAACAAATCTTGAAATTGCACAAAAGGCGGACAAGACAACAGATGGATTTAAGAGTTCTATCTCAAAAACCGAGATGACTTTGGTAAATGCAAGTGGACAAAAGAGTGTTAGAGAGCTTTTGATGAAGACACTTGAAGGGGAAAATGGGGATAAGACAATCTCTACTTTTCTTTCACCTGCTGATGTGAAGGGTACAAAAGTTTTAGGTCATGAGCATATCGATAGAGATGATGATCAGTGGCTATATCTTCCTGCACTGAAGCGAGTTAAAAGAATAGCTTCGAGAAACAAATCTGGCTCTTTTATGGGGAGTGAATTCTCTTATGAAGATATAGGAAATCAAAACTATCAAAAATATACTTATACAGGAGAGCCACAAACTGTTATGTTAGATGGTATTGAGTGCTATAAGGGTGAGAGAGTTCCCAAAGATAAAAACTCGGGCTATACAAAACAGATAAGCTGGGTTGATACAAAAGATTTTTTGATACAAAAGGTTGAATATTATGATAGAAAAGAAGAGCTTTTAAAAACTGCTACATTTTCTGATTATAAAAGAAAAGATGGTGTTTGGCGGGTAGGAAAGATTGAGATGAAAAATCATCAAAATGATAAAGCTACGATTTTGATTTGGAAAGAGGATAAGATAAAAGTAGGACTAAGTGACAAAGATTTTAATAAACGAGAACTTAAAAAGTGAAAAAATTAGCATTTATTGCTCTTTTTCCTCTCATCCTGATGTCAGGAGAGTTTGAATATAAAGGAAATTTTGGTTTTGAAACTGGGTATTTTCACCATGATTTAGATGCAAAAAGAGACAACTCTAAAGCTCTTTTTTTAGAGACAGAGCTTAGATATGAGAGTGGAGAGAGTGAAGTAGTCGCAAAATTAAAAGGGGTATGGGATGCGAATGATGACAATCGTCGTTATGTGGATTTTAATGATTTTTACTATAGATATAACTTTGAAAATTCTGATATCTTGATAGGACGAAATACTCTCTTTTGGGGTGCTTTGGAGTTTTATAACTTTGCTGATGTTTTTAATACAAAAGATTTTTTAGATGATCCATTTGATTATGATAGTAAACTTGGTTCTTGGAATGTGGCTTATACTTACTATCTTGAAAACTCAGAAGTTTCACTCATCGCAAAACTTCACGAAGAGGATCAAAAGATGCAGGATGCAAAATCTATATATAATTTTTTACCTCTTCCATATAACGATAACTTAAAATCAAAAAAACGACCCTCTATTTTTTTAAAATATAGTGGCTCTGGGGATGAAGTACAAATAGATTATTCACTGATATATCTAAATGGTTTTGATGAAAATAGATATCTAAGTGTTGAAAATGGTTTCCTTAGACAAAATGCTTATATAGTCAATAAATTTATAGGCTTTGCAACGCTTGTTTTGGGCGATACTATCTATAAAACGGAGCTTAGTTATGCACTTAGTGATGATAAAAAGGTCTCTGATTATGGTCAGATTGGGGTAGGGCTTGAACATACTCTTTACTCACTTTTGGATAAAAAAGATTTGGGGTTGTTAGTTGAGTATTATAGATATGAGAGTGATACAAAAACTAAAAATCTATTTGTAAATGATTTGATGCTTGGGTTTAGACTCTCTATGAATGACCTATCTTCATCAGAGATTTTAGGTGGTTTAGATATAGATTTGGACAATAAAGAGAAGATATTTTTCATTAAGTATGATACAAGATTATTTGATAAGTATAAGTTAGCACTCTCTTATCAGCATTTAAGTCCAAAGAGTGATTCTGTTTTTGAAAAATTACAGAGTTTAAAATTAGAATTTGGTTATTACTTTTAAAGGAAACAGATGAAAAAATATATAGATTTTTTGGATAAATTTAAGTGGCTTATTGTCATCGGTATACCTTTGTTGGTGTTAGCTCTTGCTTCAAATCTAAAGCATCTGGAGATGGATGGAAGTTATCGGATTTGGTTTGGAGAGGACTCTAAGATACTTACTGATTATGATAACTTTAGAAAAACTTTTGGCAATGATGATGCAGTGATTATCACATTTAAAGATGAGAAAGGGATATTTACTAAAAAAGCACTTAAAAGTATCGAAAATATTACCCAAGAACTTTGGAGAATGAAATATGTAGCAAGAGTTGATTCTATAACAAATTATCAATATGTCCATGCAAGTAATGAAGACCCAGATGATGTAATAGTAGAAGATTTTATCCAAGATATAGAAAATGCAAGTGATACATATTTAGCAAATAGAAAAGAGATAGCCGTCAATGACTCTCTTATCGTAGATGGGTTTATTTCACGAGATGGTACAACTACTATGATAGCTGCTCGTCTTACTCCAAAAGTAAATGATAAGAGTGATAAAAGCTTAGAAATTATGGATATGGTAGAGAAAATCTTAGCTCCAGAGATAGAAAAAACAGGTTACAAATATTGGATAAATGGAGGACCGGCTTTAAATAAATCTTTTGTTGAGATTGGTACTAGTGATGCAACGACATTTACACCTTTAGTAATAATCGCGTCTATGATTTTGCTATTTTTACTTTTTCGCCGTGTTAGTGGTTCGTTGATACCTATTGGTGTTGTTATTTTTACTTTTATGATAGTTCTTGCTGTTCAAGTGATGTTAGGATTCAAATTAAATAATTTTACAGCAAATTTACCTGTGTTTATCGTAGCTATTGGGATTGCCGATGCGGTTCATATATATATCATCTGGATTATGTATAAGAGGGAAGGGCAAAGCAATAAGGATGCAGTGCTTCATAGTGTACAAAAAAATATGCTTCCTGTTTTTCTCACATCTTTAACAACTGCTATAGGATTTGCAACTCTTACAATTTCAAAAGTTATTCCTGTATTTACACTTGGGGTTGCAACAGCTAGTGGTGCTGTTTTGGCATTTTTTATATCTCTGTTTTGGATGCCAGCGGTACTTCTTCTTTTAAAAAAGGATATAAAAGCCAAAGAGGTTGAAAAAACAGTTAGTAAAAAGAGTTTTGGATATGGTGAGTTTATTGTGCAAAATGATAAAAAGATAGTTTTAATAACTACTCTTATATTTGCAGTTTTAGCAGTTGGTCTTTTTAAAGTAAAAGTAGATAGTAACACAATTAGATATTTTGATGAGAGTGTAGAGATACGAAAATCAACAGAGTTTTTAGCCCAAAATTTAACAGGTCCAATGGCTTATGAAATAGTTATAGATAGTGGTAAAAAAGATGGAATAAAAGATCCAGAGTTTATGAAAACTGTTGAGAAGTTTTATGAAGAGTATCAAGCAAAATTTCCAGATGTTAGGCATCTGAGCTCTCTTGTTGATGTTGTAAAAAGATTTAACAAGGTACTTGATGGTAAAGATGAAATCCCAGATAGTCAAAACTTAATCGCTCAGTACCTACTTCTCTATTCACTCTCTTTACCTCAAGGTATGGAGTTAAATGACAAGATGGATATAAATGAACAAAAACTTAGAGTTACAGGACGGATAAATATAGTCGATACTTCAAAAGATC
>Ga0256834_1001452_pt1 | contig 16058 bp, 18 predicted proteins | sample 4281140metaG_FD_190536 | JGI IMG/M metagenome (GOLD analysis project Ga0256834, IMG submission 190536) | Hydrothermal vent microbial communities from East Pacific Rise, Pacific Ocean - 4281-140 | ecosystem: Environmental > Aquatic > Marine > Hydrothermal vents | place: Pacific Ocean: East...
ACTTGCGATTGATTGCAAAGTAATAATAAATTCTGTAGGAAAAGATTCTTTCACCATAAAGTCTTCAATTACAGTAACGGTACCATTAACATTAGCAACCATAGATAATGTATAATTAGATATATTGTTGTTGGCATCAATTAATTGATCAGATACATATCCATTATCAACTAAATCGTCTAGTAACATTGTAGTTCTTGGTGATGCAGTTGTTAATCTTGCAAAAGCACCATTATCTAATCCAAAGTGTACAGGATTAATAAATTTAGATTCATCAGTACATGAATAGAATGTTACTACCATAAGTACTAATAAAAATGTATTCTTAATTAAATTTTTCATTTTTTTAAATTTTTTATTATTTGTTAATAAATTAGTCTATAAAACCTGCTGAATTGGTATCCCAAAATACTTGATCAGTTAATAATTTTTGAACCATATCTGGATTGTCATTAGAATCTAATTCAGATTTAGGCATAAACATACTTCTTGGAAAAGAACCTGCATTTTGAAAAGAATCATTAAAAGTTGGATAACCAGTTCTTCTATAAGCATTATATGGTTCAACACCATTGCCAAACATTGCTAAATGACTTTCTGTAATAATAATTTCTAATTTAGATTCTACATTTACACTTCCGTTATAGTCACCTAAAACTTCAGTTTTATATGCAGCTACATTATTCATTGTAACTCCTGTAAAGTTAGATACTTTAGTAAAAGAGGCTTGCATTGCATTATCTAAATAAGTTGCAGCATTTCCAGTAACACCTGGTATCGTTAAAACAGCTTCAGCTAACAAGAAGTGCATTAAAGTAGAAGTAATCATTGGATGAATACCAGCTCCTCCCATATTACTCACATTAAGAACTGATACAGCATCATTGTTATCAAAAGCTCCACCAGCTGGATAAGCACCATATGTAGCTCTTAATAAATTGTCATTTGGGATACCTGTTTCATCCGCATGGATTCTACCCCAATAACCATTACCTACATAACAAGGAGAACCTCCTGAGTTACCACTTAAACAATCATTAACAAAACCACCAGTTGGTGCAACGTTAGTTTGTCTATATATATAATGCTTTAGTCTAGGATCTTCTACAGATTTATCAAAAAGTAATTTATCCATAAAATAGTTGCTCATATATAGACTAGGAGCTCCTAAGTAATTAGCAGTAAAAAATGGATGTCTATTATCAGGATTAGTATCTTGAGTACCAAATTGAATTTGAAAATCTTCATCTTCATTAGAAATATACATACCAGAAGTTACGATACTATTAATTTTTTGAGATGCTACAACAGCATCAAAATTGGCTGCTTTTCTAGATTGAACATATAATCTAATTAATAATGAATTTGCTAATTTTTCCCATTTTGTAAGATCACCATTATAAAAACTATCAGCATGTGTGTAAGCAGCAGTTTGATGTAGGTTTGTAATACCTTCTTCTAATAAAATAACCATTTCAGCATAAATAGACTCTCCGCTATCTAAACCAGGTCTTGGATATAAGTCTGGTTGTACAGCTTGAGAATAAGTTGCAGTACCAATATAATCAACTAAATTTAACATTTGAAATGCATTTAAAATCTGAGCAACACCAATATGGTGAGGTAAATTTCTATCTACTGAATATTCCTTAAGTAAATTTAAGTTTGACATTAATTGATAATTCGAAACCCAAGCACCATTCATTGAAGTATCAGTAAAACCTTGAATGTTGTTTGTATAAGTACCAAATTGATTTACTTGTCTAACTGTAGATGAAGTAAGAAAACTTAATGTAACGTGTTGGGTAGCAGTACCAAGTAACATTCCATTTAACAAGAAATCAGGATTAGCCGACTCTGGTGATAATGAAAGAGGATTTACTTGTAATTCTAAATCTGTTGATTCACAAGAAGTGAAAAGAATTACTAATGCAAAAAGCATTAATGTTTTATTTAATATATTTTTCATTTTATTTTAATTAAAAAGTTAATTTAACACTCATTGAATACAATCTATAAGAAGGCTCATTTTGTAAATCTACGCCTCTTAAATTACCAACATTTGCACTTACAACTTCTGGGTCAATATGTAAATGTTCTGGCATATTTGGAGAGTAATACCATAAATTATTCCCAGATGCTGTTATACTTATAGATCCAAAAGGAATCTTTTTTAAGTATTTTTTAGGTAAATTATAAGATAATGAAACATTTCTTAATCTTACAGTAGAAGCATCATAAACAGTAGTTTCATCAACATCAACGGTATTAATAAAATATAAATCATTTGCACCAATTTGAATATTGTTTTGAACAGGTTGTGCATTAGAGTCTAAAATTACAGCACCAGTATTAGGATTAGCTAAAACACCAGGTATAATATATGTACCTTCTCTATCTATAGTGTCTTCAGTTACACCTCTACGTAATAAGTTAGATGCAGAATCTGACCAAATATCTCCACCATGTCTATATTCAACTTGGGCAGATAAAGATAGACCTTTATATCTAAAAGTATTAATTAATGAACTTGTCCAATCTTCATTTGGATCCCCAATAATTTTGTCTTCTAAACCAATTGAACTACTAGTAATAATTTTACCATTTGTAGGGTTAATTAATAAATTACCATTATCATCTCTAACCATATAACTACCAATAAAGACACCTAAAGGAGCACCTTCTACTGCAAAATTTCTTCCTCCAGCAATGTTAATTTGACTACTAGGAATTTCTATAACTGTAGTTTCATAAGCAGTAAAGTTTCCATTAATAGTCCATGAGAAATCACCTTTATCAACGACTTTATATGTAAGACCAAGTTCAAAACCTTCAGTATCAACTCGACCAATATTGATTAACTTTCTAGTAAAACCTGTAGTTGCAGGTAAATCTGTAGCTAAAATTTGATCATCAGCAGTTCTTGTATATAAAGATAAATCTACATTTAATTTTCTATTAAAGAAAGTCCCTTCCATACCTACTTCAAATTCACTTAAACGTTCAGGTTTTAAATCTGGGTTTGGTTGAAATGAACCTAAAAAATTAGTAACTATACCTTGACCTGTATATGGGTCAATAAATGAATTTGCATTTGCAGCTAAAGTAGCTCTTGTTCTGTATGGGTCAGGGAAATTTGCTGAAGTACCATATCCCATTCTAAACTTTAAAAAATTAATATTCTTTTTACCTTTTAAAGCACTAAATGCAGTTGTTGGTAAAAATGAAAACGATGCACTAGGGTAGAATAAAGAGTTATTTTCTTTTTCTACAGTAGAAGACCAATCGTTTCTTGCAGACAAAGATAAGAATGCAAATTCTTTAAATCCAAACCTAAAGTCACCATATACACCAATTGTATTTTTTGTAAAAGGAGTTCCGTCTGGACCAACAAAATCAGCAGTTGGATCTGTGTCAGTGAAAGTTTGGTCAATAAAGTTACTATGGCTAATTAAACCATGTACAATTTGATTTTGACTTACAATACCAAAGACATCACTTTTTTCATGTTTTAGAGTAACTCCTAATAAAGCTGTTAAAGAAATATTTTTAGTTATTTCTTTATAATCTGCATTTACAATAAATGTATTATCCATTATTGTTTTTTTATTTTGAACTTCTCTAAAGAAACCTCTATCATCATTGGCACCACCAGTATTTCTAAAATCTTGTTTATTTCTATTAAAAGTATCCATTCCTAACCTATAACTTAAATTATAAGTATCATTAATTTCATATGACAAACCAACTTTACCATAAAAACCATCAGAAAAATCTTTACGACCACTATTGTTTAAAGTCCATAAAGGATTATTGATTGTAGTTCTATAATAAACATTAGAGTGATCTACTGGATTCTCATAAGGTAAATTATGAATATCTAAATTCCTAGGAATCCAAGTTAGTAATTGGAACATACCTCTAGATGGTGAATTAATTTTTGTTCTACTAAATAAAAAGTTAGTACTTAATGAAAATTTATTACTTAATTTCATATTACCACCTAGACCTAATGTAAGTCTATTTAATGTATTTGTATCAATAAAACCTTTTTGATCAGAATGACCTAAACTGAAATTAATATTATAATCTTCACCAGATTTTGATAAGTTTAGAGAAGTATTATTACCTTGCCCACTTCCAAAAAAGTCCTCCACATTGTTTGGTACTGCTTTATATTCTGTAGTTGCTCCTTGAAATTCAGGAAAAATATCAGCATAAGGACCAATACTTAAATGATGAGGTACAGTTTGACCGTTAAATTCAGCACCCCAAGTACCAAAGTAAGTAGTATTTATAACTTGATCCGCACCTTGACCATATTTATTTTGAAAATCAGGTAAATTACCAACTCTATTAAACAAAATTGTATTTGTTAAAGAGATTTCAAACCCTTTTTCAGCATTGGATCTAGAACCAGTTTTAGTTGTAATTAAAATCACACCATTCCTACCATCTTCGCCATAAAGTGTAGATGCAGCTAAACCTTTAAGTACACTTGTACTTACAATATTATTAGCATCTAATTCTTGATACCTGTCACCACTAATAGGAGCGCCATCAACAACATATAGAGGTCTATTATCACCTGTTATGGAAGATTTAGACCTGATAATAACGTTTGTACCCGAACCTAAAAGACCACCTGCGGGATTTGTTTGTACACCTGCAATTTTACCAGTTAAAATTCTAGCAATGTCAGTTTCTGCTTTACTTTCTATTTCTTCAGTTTTAATAGTTGTAACTGAATAACCTAAAGTCTTTTTTTCTCGTTTCACTCCTTGTGCCGTAACAACAACTTCATCTAATGCATTACCTGAAATTTTCATTGTAACATCAAGAACATTTGATGCTCCAACTATTTTTTCAACTGCACCATAAGAAATATGAGTAAAGTTAATTACTTCGCCAGTCTTAGCTTGAACACTATATTTACCATCAAAATCTGTTACTGTACCTCTGTCAGACCCTTTAACCTTTACAGTAATATCCTGTATTGGTCCTAAATCATCAGAAACAGTTCCAGAGATTGTTCTCTCTTGTGCAAACGTAAATTGCACCATAAACGCTAATAGTAGCGTTAAAATTCCATTAAACTTTGTTTTCATTTGTATAATTATTTGAATTAATTTAATCGCAAATATCTTAATAAAATGTTAACTAAACAAACTTTTAGTTGTTTTTATGTTAAAATAAGTTAAATTTAACATATACATTTACCCTTTAGATGCATAAAAGGTAATATGGTTGCGTAAATTTTTAAAAAGTAGTAATATATTTTAAATTAACTACTGCTTTACTAATATCAAAAGATTGGTTTTCTACCTTTCCTATAGTGTAGTTCAGGTTTAATAATCCAATTTTTGTTTGGAAAGCATAACCTAAACCCAAACCAAAAAGATTATCTTTTGTAGTCTCAGTTTCGATGTGTCCAAAGTCGGTAATACTGTATAGGTAAGAGTTGTTATTGGTTAAATATCGATACTCAATATTAAAGGTATTATATAACGACACAAAAACACTTTCTTCTAGAAAACCTCTAATAGTATTATTGCCACCTATTCTGAATAATTCGTTATCTAAATAGTCATCAGAAATCAAATAACCACTATTAACTTGTGTGAAAATGTAATTTTTATAATCCAATTGCCAATTATAAAAACCATTTAATGTTAGTTTTGTTTGTGAAGTGCTGATTTTTTCAGAAGTCCTTTTCCCAAAAAGAGAATTTAAATTCGCAGAAAACTTTATTGGAAATAATACATCTTTAGAAAAAATTTGATTTAAATATCGTATTCCATAAAATGTAGTATTAAAATCTTGAATTATAGTATTACTATTATTATCATCTAATAAATTGTTTGACGTTTCGCTTTGTAACACTACAGATATACTATTTTGAATATTAATTGCATATTCGATTTCAAGTTGCGTCTTGATATTTATATAAGTGGAATCTTGTTTGTATAATTGTAACGAACCTTTAGGGGAAATTGGGGAATTAAATATATAAGGGGTTTTGACGGCTAAATTAAATTTCTGATTTTCATTACCATTACTTTTCCATAGCAAATCAATAGTCGATCCATAATTAAATATATTTTCTAGATGTAAATCTAAATAACCATTAAATTCTAAACCACTGCTATTTTCTGTGGAATTAAAACCAATTAAACCATCAAATTGATTAGTATGTTTCTTTTTAAGATACAAATATACATGTGTAGAATCTTTGGTAAAAAGAATTTGTGGTGATTTTATTTCTTCTACAAATGGTATTGATTTTAGATTATTAGTAATGCGATTAAGTTTTCTGTTATTGAAAATGGTTTTTTTATGAATATTAAGCCGATGTTTTAAATAGGATTTAGGAAAAAGTTTATAACCGTTTATGACTACTTTGTCTATTTTTCTTACATTTGACTCTTTCGCGAATAATTCTCCAATAGCAATATCATTTTCCAATCGAATGTTTTTTAATGAAAATTGAGTAAAAGATTTTCCTTTTTGTTCAAATCGTTTAACTAATTCATTAAATAAGTTTGGTATTTTATTTATATCAATTTCAAATTCATTGGTTATGATTTTGGATTTTAGGATAATTTCAATTTCCGATTTTATGAGGTTATTATTTAAATTTTTAATTCTAATTTTTTTAAATTGTTTACCTAAAGAATAATTTGTCGAATAAATTGAATCGTTTTTAAATAGCATTTCTTTTTCAAGATTAAAAAAACCATGTAAATATAATTGATTTGTAACCGAATCTATTTTAGATTCGATATCATTTTCTATTATCAAAAACGAATTCAATTTTAAGTTTTTTAACCAATTATTTTCAAGACTATCTTTAGAAGAAGTAACGAGTCTTATTTGTTGTGAAAAACTACTATTTGTAACTAAAAAAAATAAACTTATAATTATAATGTAAAGACGTTTTGTTTTGTTGCAATGTAAAGGTGTTTTGTTGCAATATAAAGACGTTTTGTTACAATGTAAAGGCGTTTTGTTAAAACGTCTTTTCGTTACAATGTAAAGACGTTTTGTTAAAACGTCTTTACATTTATATAAGGGGTAAAGTCTCTTCAAAATTCTGGTTAAATTAGTTTTAAAAATTCGTGTTTTTTAGATAGGATAAAAATAATAAAAATTTGTCTTGACAGTGTCGTTTAATCGAAAATAATTTTATACATTTGCAAACTCTTAAAATAGAGGTTTGTCTATATTAGATAAATTTAAACGTAATTAATAAACAATTAGTATGCCTACTATACAACAATTAGTAAGAAAAGGAAGAACCAAAACAACCAAGAAGAATAAATCGGCTGCTTTGAAATCTTGTCCACAACGTAGAGGTGTATGTACTCGTGTTTATACAACGACTCCAAAAAAACCAAATTCAGCAATGCGTAAAGTTGCAAGGGTAAGGTTGACTAACGGAAACGAAGTAAACGCATACATACCTGGTGAAGGACATAATTTGCAAGAGCATTCAATAGTATTGGTTAGAGGTGGAAGAGTAAAGGATTTACCTGGTGTAAAATATCACATTGTTCGTGGTGCTTTAGATACAGCAGGAGTTGAAGGTCGAACTCAAAGACGTTCTAAATACGGAACAAAAAGACCTACTAAAAAATAAATCTAATTAATTCAAAATTAAGAATTTAACATTCAAAATTTTAAAACTCACAGAAAATGAGAAAAAGAGTAGCAAAAAAAAGAATCCTTTTACCAGATCCGAAATTTGGAGATCAATTGGTAACTAGATTTGTAAATAATATGATGATGCATGGAAAAAAATCCACTGCATTTAAAGTATTTTACGATGCAATGGATATCGTAGAATCAAAAAAAGCAGAAGGTGAAGAAAAAACTTCTGTAGAAATTTGGAAAGCAGCTTTATCTAACGTAATGCCTCACGTAGAAGTGCGTAGTCGTCGTGTTGGTGGTGCAACTTACCAAATACCAATGCAAATTAGAGCAGATAGAAAAGTGTCTATGGCTATAAAATGGTTGATTCTTTATGCTAGAAAGCGTAACGAAAAATCAATGGCTCAGCGTTTAGCTGCTGAAGTAATTGCTGCCTCTAAAGAAGAAGGTGCTGCAGTTAAAAAGAGAGTAGATGTTCACAAAATGGCTGAAGCAAATAAAGCTTTTTCACACTTTAGATTCTAATTAAAATGGCAAGAGATTTAAAATTTACTAGAAATATTGGTATTGCTGCACATATTGATGCAGGAAAAACTACAACTACAGAAAGAGTCTTGTATTATACAGGAGTTTCTCATAAAATTGGTGAAGTACATGATGGTGCTGCAACAATGGATTGGATGGAGCAAGAGCAAGAAAGAGGTATTACAATTACTTCTGCTGCTACAACTTGTACATGGAATTTCCCTACAAAACAAGGTGAAAAAATAGAAGGTGAAACTAAAGGTTATCACTTTAATATAATTGACACACCTGGTCACGTTGATTTTACGGTTGAAGTGAATCGTTCATTACGTGTGTTAGATGGTTTAGTGTTTTTGTTTAGTGCGGTTGATGGTGTTGAACCACAATCTGAAACTAACTGGAGATTAGCAGATAATTATAAAGTGCCAAGAATTGGTTTTGTGAACAAAATGGACAGACAAGGTTCTGACTTTTTAAATGTGAACAAACAAGTTCGTGAAATGTTAAAATCGAATGCAGTTCCTATTGTATTACCAATTGGAGATGAAGATGATTTTAGAGGTGTTGTTGATTTAGTTAAAAATCAAGCAATTGTTTGGAATGATGAGGATATGGGTGCTACTTTTGAAGTTATCGATATTCCTGAAGAGATGAAAGAAGAAGTTCGCCAATATAGAGGTGAATTAATTGAGGCTGTAGCTGAATATGATGAAAGTTTATTAGAAAAGTATTTCGAAGATGAAAATTCAATTACAGAAGATGAAGTACATGCTGCTTTAAGAGCTGCTGTAATGGATATGGCTATTATACCAATGGTATGTGGTTCTGCCTTTAAAAATAAAGGAGTTCAATTTTTATTAGATGCTGTTTGTAGATATTTACCTTCACCATTAGATAAAGAAGCGATTATAGGAATAAACCCTAAAACAGACGAAGAAGTATCTAGAAAACCAGATGCAAAAGAACCGTTTGCTGCATTAGCGTTTAAGATTGCTACAGACCCTTTTGTTGGTCGTTTAGCATTTTTTCGTGCTTATTCTGGTCGTTTAGACGCGGGTTCTTATATATTAAATAATAGAACTGGTAAAAAAGAACGTATTTCGAGAATTTATCAAATGCATGCTAATAAGCAAAATGCAATTGATTATATTGAAGCAGGAGACATCGGTGCTGCTGTAGGTTTTAAAGATATTAGAACTGGTGATACTTTATCAGATTTAGATAACCCAATTGTTTTAGAAAGTATGGATTTTCCTGCACCAGTAATTGGTATTGCAGTAGAACCAAAAACTAAAGCAGATGTGGAAAAAATGGGTATTGCTATTGGTAAATTAGCCGAAGAAGATCCAACTTTTCAAGTTAAAACAGATGAAGCTTCAGGTCAAACAATTATATCTGGTATGGGTGAATTACACCTTGATATTATTATTGACAGGATGAAACGTGAATTTAAAGTTGAAGTTAACGTTGGTGAACCTCAAGTTGAATATAAAGAAGCAGTAACACAAACAGCACAACACAGAGAAACTTATAAAAAGCAATCTGGTGGTCGTGGTAAATTTGGTGATATTGTTTTTGAATTAGGCCCAGTTGATGAAGATTGGGAAGGCGAAGGATTACAATTCGTTAATAAAATTAAAGGTGGTAATATTCCTAAAGAATTTATTCCTTCAGTTGAAAAAGGATTCACACAAGCAATGGTAAATGGACCATTAGCAGGTTTCGTTGTAGATTCAATGAAAGTTACTTTAACAGATGGATCTTTCCATCCTGTAGATTCGGATGCATTGTCATTTGAATTAGCTGCAAAATTAGGATTTAAATCTGTAGCAAAAGGAGCAGGAGCAGTAATCATGGAACCTTTAATGAAAATTGAAGTAGTAACTCCAGAAGATTACATGGGTGATATTGTTGGTGATTTAAACAGACGTAGAGGTCAAGTGAATGACATGAGTGATAGAAATGGTGCTAAAGTTATTAAAGCATTAGTTCCTTTATCTAACATGTTTGGTTATGTAACTACTTTAAGAACTTTGTCTTCAGGTAGAGCAACATCCACTATGGAATTTGATCATTATGCAGAAACACCTTCAAATATTTCAGAAGAAGTAATAGCAAAAGCAAAAGGATAATCTACTAAAATAATATTATGAGTCATAAAGTTAGAATAAAATTAAAATCTTACGATTACAATTTGGTAGATAAATCTGCTGAAAAAATCGTTAAAACTGTAAAAAGTACAGGTGCTGTAGTTAATGGTCCAATTCCATTACCAACACGTAAAAAAATATTTACAGTACTTCGTTCTCCTCACGTTAATAAAAAGTCAAGAGAGCAGTTTCAGTTAAGTGCTTATAAGAGATTGATAGACATTTATAGTTCATCATCTAAAACAATTGACGCTTTAATGAAATTAGAATTGCCTAGTGGAGTAGAAGTGGAAATAAAAGTGTAAGTTTGCACGCTGAAAAGAAATTTTCAATTAAAATGTCTTAAACGATTGGTTTGAGAAAAACGGTAAAAAATAATTCAGGGTTGAAATATTTTTTTAACCCTGAACTTTTATATAATGTGCTGTTGCAATCAACAGGTAAATAATTATTAATCGAATTATATTTAGTTTAACTAAAAAATTCAAAATTTAAAAATCAAAATGTCTGGTTTAATAGGTAAAAAAATTGGAATGACTAGTATCTTTAACGAGGAAGGTAAGAATATACCTTGTACCGTTATACAAGTCGGACCATGTGTAGTTACCCAGGTCAGAACCTTAGAGGTTGACGGGTACGAAGCTCTTCAACTTGGTTTCGATGACAAGAAAGATAAGCAAACTACTAAAGCACTTAAAGGTCACTTTAAGAAAGCTGGTACTTCTGCTAAAAAACGTGTCGTTGAATTCCAAGGATTTGAAGAAAATTATAAATTAGGAGATGTAATAAATGTAGATCACTTTGCAGAAGGTGAATTTGTAGATGTTACTGGTACTTCTAAAGGTAAAGGATTTCAAGGTGTTGTAAAACGTCATAAATTTGCTGGTGTAGGTCAAGCGACTCACGGCCAGCATAACAGACTTAGAGCTCCTGGTTCTATTGGTGCTGCATCTTATCCTGCAAGAGTATTTAAAGGAATGCGAATGGCAGGTCAAATGGGTGGAGATACTATTAAAGTTCAAAATTTAAGAGTATTAAAAGTTGTTGCTGATAAAAACCTTTTAATTGTAAAAGGTGCTATTCCAGGACACAAAAATTCATACGTAACAATTCAGAAATAATGAAAGTAGATGTATTAGATATCAACGGGAAAAAGACTGGAAGAAGCGTTGAACTTTCAGATGCTGTTTTTGGAATAGAGCCAAATGAACATGCAGTTTATCTAGATGTTAAACAACATTTAGCAAATAGAAGACAAGGTACTCATAAAGCAAAAGAAAGAGCTGAAATCACAGGTAGTACTAGAAAGATTAAAAAACAAAAAGGAACAGGTACTGCACGTGCTGGTAGTATTAAATCTGGTGTTTTTAGAGGTGGTGGTAGAATGTTTGGACCTAGACCTAGAAATTATTCATTTAAATTGAATAAAGGTTTAAAGCGTTTAGCAAGACAATCAGCATTGTCAATGAAAGCAAAAGAGAATAATATTTTAGTAGTTGAGGACTTCACTTTTGAGACTCCAAAAACGAAAGAATTTATACAAGTTTTAAAAGGTTTAGACTTAGAAAACAAAAAAACTGTGTTTGTGTTGGACGGGTCAAATAAAAATGTATATTTGTCATCACGAAATTTAAAACGTGTAAAAACGATAATTTCATCAGGATTAAATACTTATAGCGTTATGAACGCAAATAAAATAGTTATTTCTGAAAAGTGTTTAGAGCAAATTGAATCTAATTATACAAAATAATTAAAATGTTAATATTAGTAAAACCGATAATAACTGAAAAAGCAATGGATCAAAGTGAGGTTCAAAATTGCTATTCATTTGTGGTAAACCATAGAGCAAATAAGATTGAAATCAAACTTGCGATAGAAGAAGCTTACAATGTTACTGTAAACAAAGTAAGAACGATGAATTATCCTGTTAAAAGAAATACCAAATTCACTAAAAAAGGTATGGTTACAGGAACAAAGGCTGGTTATAAAAAAGCAGTTGTTGAGTTAGCAGAAGGAGAAAGTATAGATTTATATAGCAATATCTAAGACATGGCATTAAGAAAATTAAAACCAGTAACACCTGGTCAGCGTTTTAGAGTAGTAACCGATTTTGACGTCGTTACAACTTCAACTCCAGAAAAGAGTCTTTTGGCTCCTAAAAAGAGAAGTGGTGGTCGTAATAGTCAAGGTAGAATGACTACTAGAAACATTGGTGGAGGACACAAAAAGAGATATAGAATTATCGATTTTAAAAGAGATAAAGAAAATATCCCTGCAACTGTAAAAACTATTGAGTATGATCCGAATCGTACTGCATATATCGCATTATTAGTTTATGCTGATGGTGAAAAAAGATATATCATTGCGCAAGGTGGTTTAAAAGTAGGTCAGGTTGTAATGTCAGGTAGAAATGTTGCTCCAGAAGTTGGAAATACAATGTACTTAAGTGATATTCCTTTAGGAACTGTGATTTCTTGTATAGAATTAAGACCTGAACAAGGTGCTGTAATGGCAAGAAGTGCTGGTTCATTCGCACAATTAATGGCAAGAGAAGGGAAATATGCTACGGTAAAATTACCTTCTGGTGAAATCAGAATGATTTTAGTTACTTGTAAAGCAACAATTGGTGTAGTTTCAAATTCTGAACATCAACTTACAGTATCTGGTAAAGCAGGTAGAAGTAGATGGTTAGGTAGAAGACCAAGAGTTCGTGCAGTAGTAATGAACCCTGTTGATCATCCAATGGGTGGTGGTGAAGGTAAATCTTCTGGTGGACATCCAAGATCAAGAAATGGTATCCCTGCAAAAGGATTCAAAACTAGATCTAAGAAAAAAGATAGTAATAAACATATTATAGAACGTAGAAAAAAATAGATAAATTATGGCTCGTTCATTAAAAAAAGGACCTTTCATCTGTTATAAATTAGACAGAAAAGTCCAAAAAAACGTAGAATCAGGTAAGAATACAGTTATTAAGACTTGGTCAAGAGCATCAATGATTAGTCCAGATTTTGTTGGGCAAACAATAGGTGTACACAATGGTAGACAATTTATTCCTGTATATGTTACAGAAAATATGGTTGGTCACAAATTAGGTGAATTTTCACCAACAAGATCTTTTAGAGGTCATGGTGGTAATAAAAACAAAGGTAGAAAATAGGTTATGGGAAGTCGTAAAAGATTAGCAGCTGAAAAGCGCAAAGAAGCACGTAAAGGTGTTTATGGAGCAAAATTAAATGGTTGTCCTACTTCGCCAAGAAAAATGCGATTAGTAGCAGATTTAATTAGAGGTGTTGAAGTTGAAAAAGCTTTAAATATCTTAAAATTTAATCCGAAAGAAGCTTCAATTAACTTAGAAAAACTATTAATGTCTGCTATTGCAAATTGGCAAATGAAAAACGAAGATGCTTCTATTGAAGATGCAGGTTTGTTTATAAAAGAGATATTTGTAGATAGTGCAACAATGTTAAAAAGATTAAGACCAGCACCTCAAGGAAGAGCACACAGAATTAGAAAACGTTCTAATCATGTAACTTTAGTTTTAGGTGTAAATAATATAGAAGAAAGCAATTCATAATAGATATGGGACAAAAAACGAATCCAATAGGAAATAGATTAGGTATCATAAGAGGTTGGGAATCTAACTGGTATGGTGGAAATGACTATGGTGATAAACTTGCTGAAGACTATAAAATTAGAGAATATATTAGCGCTAGATTATATAAAGCTAGTGTTTCAAGAATTATTATAGAAAGAACTTTAAAATTAATTACGGTTACTATCACAACTGCAAGACCAGGTATTATTATTGGTAAAGGTGGATCTGAAGTAGATAAATTAAAAGAAGAGTTAAAGAAAATTACAGGTAAAGATGTTCAAATTAATATCTTTGAAATTAAAAGACCTGAGTTAGATGCAACTTTAGTTGCTGCAAGTGTTGCCCGTCAAATTGAAAACAGAATTTCTTATAAAAGAGCTGTTAAAATGGCAATACAAGCAACAATGAGAATGAATTCTGAAGGTATAAAAATTCAAGTTGCTGGTCGTTTAAACGGTGCTGAAATGGCACGTACAGAACACTATAAAGAAGGAAGAATACCACTTTCTACTTTTAGAGCAGATATCGATTACGCTTTAGTTGAGGCAAATACTCAATATGGTAAGATTGGTGTAAAAGTTTGGATTATGAAAGGTGAGGTTTATGGTAAGAGAGAATTAAATCCGTTAGTAGGTTTGTCTAAAAAACAAAGTAAAGGACCTAATAAAGGAGGACAAAGAAGAAGACCTCAAAGAAGAAAGTAATTAATAATCCCGATGTTTCGGGAAAGATTTTGAATTAGGATTGAGAGAAATCGTAAGTCGTAAATCAAATAATCGTAAATTAAATATAAGGTTATGTTACAACCAAAAAGAGTAAGAAGACGTAAAGTTCAGAAAGGGAAAGGAAATATGAAGGGTAACTCGAATAGAGGTCACCGTTTAGCTTTTGGAACTTTCGGAATTAAAGCTTTAGAACAAGATTTATTAACTTCTCGTCAGATAGAAGCAGCTCGTATTGCTGCGACACGTCACATGAAAAGACAAGGTTCCTTATGGATTAAAATATTTCCAGACAAGCCTATTACCAAAAAACCATTAGAAGTACGTATGGGTAAAGGTAAAGGTTCTCCAGAATATTTTGTAGCTGTAGTGAAACCAGGTAGAATAATGTTTGAAATTGGTGGAGTTCCTGAGGAAGTCGCTAGAGAAGCATTACGTTTAGCAGCTCAAAAGTTACCAGTAAAAACAAAACTTGTAGTAGCGAGAGATTACGCTTAAAATTATAGAAAATGAAACAATCAGAAGTAAGCAAATTAAAAATGGATGATTTAACTGAAAAGTTAGATATCTTTAGAAAAAATTATGTTGATTTAAAAATGCAACATACAATTTCTCCTTTAGAATCTCCTATTCAACTTAGAGAACTAAGAAGAACTATTGCAAGGTTAACTACAGAATTAAATAATAGAGACTAGTATTTCTCAATATAGATAAAGATGGAAAAAAGAAATCTTAGAAAAGAAAGAATTGGTGTTGTATCAAGTAACAAAATGGAAAAATCTATTGTTGTTTCGGAAGTAAAAAGGGTAAAACACAAAATGTACGGTAAATTCGTATTAAAGACTAAGAAATACGTTGCGCATGATGAAAAGAATGACTGTAACGAAGGAGATACTGTAAGAATAATGGAAACTCGACCTATGAGTAAATCAAAGCGTTGGAGATTAGTAGAAATTTTAGAAAGAGCTAAATAATATGTTACAGCAAGAATCAAGATTAAAAGTAGCTGATAATACAGGAGCAAAAGAAGTTCTTGTAATTAGAGTACTTGGAGGAACTAAAAAACGTTATGCTTCTATTGGTGATAAAATAGTAGTATCAATTAAATCAGCAACTCCAAACGGAACAGCAAAAAAAGGTCAAGTAGCAAAAGCAGTTGTTATTAGAACAAAAAAAGAGATAAGACGTAAAGACGGTTCTTATATTAGATTTGATGATAACGCATGTGTGTTAATTGATTCGACTACAGAACAAATGAGAGGAACTCGTGTTTTTGGGCCAGCAGCAAGAGAATTACGTGATAAAGGTTTTATGAAAATTGTATCATTAGCACCTGAAGTACTTTAATAAATAGAACAATGAAGAAATTTAAATTAAAATCAGGAGACTTAGTAAAAGTTATCGCTGGTGCCA
>Ga0256834_1001453_pt1 | contig 16058 bp, 11 predicted proteins | sample 4281140metaG_FD_190536 | JGI IMG/M metagenome (GOLD analysis project Ga0256834, IMG submission 190536) | Hydrothermal vent microbial communities from East Pacific Rise, Pacific Ocean - 4281-140 | ecosystem: Environmental > Aquatic > Marine > Hydrothermal vents | place: Pacific Ocean: East...
AAAATGTGTTCACTTCATTAAGTGTGCATGAAAATCTTGAAATGGGTGCATTCATTAGGAAAGATAATTTTTCAAAAACTCTAGACGAAGTTTATGAAATGTTTCCACCATTAAAAGAAAAGCGAAATCAACAAGCAGGTGAGCTTTCGGGTGGGCAACGCCAAATGGTTGCAATGGGTCGAGCATTAATGAGTAAACCGTCCTTGTTGATGTTAGATGAGCCATCGGCTGGACTTTCTCCTCGTTATGTTATTGAGATTTTTGAGCAAATAAAAAAAGTAAATGCATCTGGGGTTGGCATTTTAATGGTTGAGCAAAATGCAAAACAAGCACTTAGTTTTGCGACCAAGGGTTTTGTTTTGGCTTCAGGTAAAAATTCATTCACTGGCACTGGGCAAGAATTGCTTGATGATGAAGACGTGGCCAAAAGTTTCTTGGGTGGGTAATGTGGGAACAGCTTTGAAATATAACTATACTAACCACACACTTCACACCCTCATGGTGAGCCTGTCGAACCATAGGAAATATTCTCTCGTCCTTCGACAAGCTCAGGATGAGGATTGTGAGTATGTTGTTCAGGATTGATGGCGGTAACCTCAAATGATAAATTATTTTTAATTAGGTGTTAAATAAATGAACGAGTTAATATTTTTTTTCAATAAGGTCATTATTTCAGGCATGGTGCTTGGCTCAATCTATGCGCTTGGGGCAATTGGCATCACCTTGATTTTTGGCATATTGCGTTTTGCCCATTTTGCTCATGGTGATATGATGACGATGGGGGCGTTTATTACGTTTATTTTGGTAGCAATTGCAACAAGTCTTGGCCTAAGCGGACCATTGCCAATGGGGTTTATGGTTTTGCCAATAGCTATGGTTATTGCCGCATTTTTTGCACTAGGCATAGACAAAGGTTTTTATGCCCCTTTACGTGCAAGGGGCGCAAAACCCGTAACATTACTGATTGCCTCTATTGGCGTTACCTTAATGATTCAAGGTTTGATACGTCTGTTCTTTGGCACAAAAACTCGCACGTTTTTTGCTGATGAGCCAAAGGTTATTTATAGAATTGATATTCCATTTTTTGATGCAACACGACCTATCTCTATCACCGAGCCACAAATATTGATGATTTTAGTCACGCTTGTTGCTGTGCTAGCTTTGCATTTTTTCCTTACTAAATCAAAGTTTGGCAAAGCTATGCGAGCTATGGCGGATAATGCAGATTTGGCTCAAGTTTCGGGCATAAACACCAAATTAGTTATCAAGGTAACTTGGGTTATTGCTGGAGCATTGGCCTGTATGGCAGGCACAATGCTTGCACTTGATGTAACGCTAAAACCCGACCTTGCTTTTAATATAGTTTTGCCAATTTTTGCCGCTGCAATTGTTGGTGGTTTAGGGCATGCTTATGGAGCAATTGCGGGTGGATTTTTAGTTGGATTTGCTGAAACAATGGCGGTGTTTAACTGGGCAGTTTTACTTCGCCCTTTCAAAGAAAATCTACCGCTTTGGTTGCCAAACGACCTCTCGCTTGTACCAACCGAATATAAGCTAACCGTTGCCTTTGTAATTTTAGTTATCGTGTTGTTAATTCGCCCAACTGGGATTTTTAAAGGGGCATCAACATGAGTAGTGCGATTAAAAGAGCCGTCTTTTTATATTTTGCTTTGTTCATTCTCATCATTGGAGTTGGTGTGGTTATGGAAGTGCCATTCACCGTGCGGCTTTGTGTTGAGGCGGCGGCTTATTCTTTGATTGCTTTGGGGTTAAATATCCAATGGGGCTATGGCGGCCTTTTTAATTTTGGAATAATGGGCTTTATTATGATCGGTGGTTTTGCAGTTGCCTTTACCTCTATGCCTATCAACATGGAATTTTGGAATTCTGATGGCCCATTAATGTTATTAAAGGTAATCATTGCCGCCATTATTGGTGCAATGCTCATCATTGGCGCAAATAAATTGCCTATGATTGGAATAAAAGGGAAACTGCATAAGATAATGCAAATACTGGCTTGGTTTATTGCCTATATTATTTTTCGAACACAGATTGACCCAGCCGCAGATTATATTGAAAAAACATCAACATATGTTGGTGGGCTTGGTTTGCCAGTTATTATTGGGTGGGCTTTTGGCGGTATTTTGGCCGCTGGTGTTGCTTATATTATTGGCAAAATCTGCTTGGGGCTACGTACAGATTATCTAGCGATTGCCACAATTGGTGTTTCAGAAATTATCCGTGCTTTAATTAAAAACATGGACTGGCTAACTAAGGGAACTCTAACAGTTTCTCCTGTTCCTTGGCCAGTGCCAAATCCACAGGCTTTTCAGGCTATGGGAGTGGGAATTGATGCCTCATTTATTGTTGCTCGAGCTAGTTTTTTAGCGGTAGTGTTAGTTGTGCTTCTTGGTGCATTATTTCTTATCCAGCGTGCCTATTCTGGCCCTTGGGGGCGTATGATGCGTTCAATAAGAGATAATCATATTGCCGCCGCCTCAATGGGGAAAAATGTAAAAAGCCGCCAATTGGAGATTTTTATTTTTGGCTCAGTTTTAATTGGAATTGGCGGAGCGATACTTACTTCCTTCGCTCAAATTTTTGATCCAGGTGGTTATCAGCCTATCAATCATACTTTTATCATTTGGGTTATGGTAATTGTTGGCGGAGCGGGTAATAATTTTGGAGCTGTTTTTGGCGGGATTTTTATCTATATAATTTGGATATTATCCGAGCCAGTAAGCCAAGCCCTATTCATCAATATTAGTGCTTTTTCTGAAGGGTTCGGTTTTAGCGCAATTCCAGAAATTGAAAGTAGAGCATTGCAAATGCGAGTGTTTGTTTTAGGTTTAGTAATAACAATAGCCCTAAGGTTTGCCCCAAAGGGTTTAATTCCCGAAGTGATGCATCAACAAAAAGATGAAGTAAAAAATGAGTAAAACCCATTAGAAATATCTAATGGGCTATATTTTTGACCTTATAATATAGCTGATCTTACCTTAGTGCATCAATTATTTTCTTCGTAAGGCTTTTATTCTTTTCTATCATAATACCTTCACTCTCAAGGCGTTGAGCAACCCGCTCTTTTGCATTTCTACCAGCTTTCATTCCTGCAACTTCGCCTGATTTAGCTCCTGCCTGCATTAAGAGGGGAGTTTGCAATATCAGTTTTTGACCCGTTTCCGTCTTATAAAATGCTGCAAGGTCTGCTAACTCACTATCAGAAAAAAGTTCACGATATATGCCAACGGTTTCTTGTTTCATAATATCTGTAAATTCATCAATGAACTCATCTACAAAAATATCTAAAAAACTACTTGCATCACTAATTTCAATTCCCTTGCTATTTAAGTCGTTTTTGATTGCAGAAATCAACACAGGGCGTAATGCTTGTAATGATCCTTCAAAAAGAGTTCGGGTAACTGTTTGGTCAACAATATAATTAACATCATCTTCTGGGCTAGCATAAAGAGGAGAGATATTGATAAAAAATAAGATAAGAAAAATAGCAAGACGTTTCATTGAAAATCCTTTGAAGTTTTAAAAATTAATACACTCATGCTTTCATTTAAAAAGCCCAAGATTTTCATCTCGGGCTTTAATATATACATAATCAAAAAAGATTATTTAGCAGGGCCAACTTCAACAAATGTTGCGCCCTTTACAACCATTTCTACGATTGTTCCAGGAACATCTCCAGCAGCATCAAATTCATGTGAACCTGAAGCACCTTCATAGTTAATCTCTTTGCCTGCTTTAAGAAGTGAGACAGCTTTTTCCCACTCACCCGGAAGAATAATTTCACCAGGTGCTGAGGCAACGGCACGAACCGCAGCACTCATTCCTTCACGATCAGCAGATCCTTTTGATTGAGCAGCAAGAGCCAAAATAAATGCACCATCATAGGCTTGCGGAGCAAAAATTGATGTTGGGTCAAGCCCAGCATCAGTTGCAAGAGTTGCATAAACAGCAGAGCCAGCAACTTCGGGTGAGCCCGGTTTTGTTGCAAGCATGCCCTCAACACTAGCAGCATCAATGCCAGTTAAGGCTTCATCACCCACCATGCCATCACCACCAATATATGTGGTAAAATCACCACTCTCAACCGCTTGGCGAAGAATGGTTTGGCCAGAGCCTGAAGCATAAGCAAGAATAACAAGATTTTGTGAGCCAGTTGCAGCCAACGAGCCAAGTTCAGCACGATAATCAGCTTTGCCTTCTTCATGACCCTCAGAAGCAGCAACAGTGCCGCCATTGGCTGCAAAAGATGCAGCTAATGCATCGGCAAAACCTTTGCCATAGTCGTTATTCACATAAGAGATAGCAACTTCTTTAATTCCTTTAGAAAGAATAAGACGTGCCAACACATCACCTTGATAAGCATCAGATGGTGCGGTGCGGAAAACTAAATCATTGTCATCAATTTCTGTAAGTGAAGGTGAAGTAGAGGCTGGTGAAATCAAAACAACATTTCCGGGAATGCCAGCGTTATTTGCTGCTGAAATTGTTGCGCCAGAGCAAAGTGCGCCAACAATTGCGCTTACTTTATCAGTGTTAACCATTTTATCGGCAGCATTTGCTGCAGCAGTTGCATCGGCACAAGTTGTGTCAGCTGATGTAAAGCTAAGATTGCCGCCAAGAATGCCACCCTGTGCATTAACATGAGAAGCCGCTAGTTTTGCACCTTCAAAAATAGGTGGTGTTAGGCTTTCAATTGGACCAGTAAAACCGCCCAAAAATCCAAATTTTACGTCTTGTGCAATAGCAGGCGCACCAAGTGTAAGTGCAGAAACTGCAACACTCAATACCATAGTTCTTTTCAAAATCTTCATGATTTCCCTCAGTTTTTGTTATTATTCATCATTATTTTGTCGGAATTTTTATGCTTTATTCCGTGCAGATTATAGCTTTGCATATTTTATATCAAAGAGTCACGGCTATAATAACATCTTTATTAGATTGCTTAATTTGTTTTGATTTGCCACTCTAAGAAAATAGCATAAAAGAATATTTTAAGCGGCTTGAGGTTTAATATGAAATTTAGATTTTTTAAGAAACTAGCAATTATTACTGTAGTTTTTCTGTTCGCCACCTTTGGCTCATATGCTCAAAATAACACACCAGATCCTGCTTTAGCTTGTGGAAATGAAGTTATCAGTATTGCCTCAATGCAATGGCCAAGTGCTGCAATATTGGCCAATATTCATGCTCAAATTTTAGAGAAAGAATATTCCTGCCAAACCCAAATTGTTGCAGGTGATTTAAATACAACTATTTCATCTATGACTACTACTTCTGAGCCTTTAGTTGCACCAGAAGTTTGGATTTCTCGAGTGTTTGAAATCTGGAATTCAGCTATCCAAAGTGATCAAATAAGACAAGCCGGCTCAAGTTTTTCTGGCTCTGCGCTTGAGGCTTGGTTTATCCCTGATTTTATTGCAAAAAGCCACCCCGAGTTAAAGTCTGTTAGCCAATTAAAAGACTATTGGGGTGTCTTTAAGGGTGAGGCTGAAAAAGCAAGATTTATATCTTGTCCAAAAGATTGGGCCTGCTCGATCATAAATCGTAATATGCTTAAAGCCTATGGGGTTTATGATAAATTTGAAATTATTGAACCCAAGAATAGATTTGAGATGGATCAGCTTATTGGAGAGGCAGTTTCTAAAAATGAGCCGGCATTATTTTATTACTGGCAACCAAATGCAATTCTTACGCAGTTTAATTTTTTACAATTAGATATGGGAAAATATGAGGAAGAGGCTTTTTCTTGTTTAGCAAAAATTAAATGTAATAATTTAGAACCATCTTCTTTTGCGCCCGAACCTGTAGTTTCAGTTCTGGCAACAAAATTATTTCAAGATGCTCCGAAAATCGCAAGATATTTTCAAACTGCAAAAATGCCAATAAAGGCGATGAATGAAACATTGGCATGGCAAAGTGAAAATTCAAAAACTGCCAGTGAGACTGCTAGTTGGTTTGTTGAACAAAAACAAGAAATTTGGCAAAATTGGGTAATTAATTAAAGGAAATAATATTTTAAATGAAACAAGAAATTAAAAAACTAACTCAGGGCGTAAGCGTTGCAGGGCAAATAGATGTTTGTGATATTGATGAAATAAAAAATGCAGGGTTTGCAACTATAATAAACAATAGGCCAGATGGGGAAGTGTCTGGTCAGCCAACTAGTGAGGAAATAAAACAAGCAGCATATAAGGCGGGTCTTAGTTATTATTATCTTCCACTTATCAGCCGCAATCATATGAGCGATGAAATTATAGAGCAGATGAGCGAAGTTTTTGAAAAATCTGATAAGCCAATTCTTTGTTATTGTAGAACTGGTACACGCTCAACATTCCTTTGGGCATTAGCAAATGCTGGAAAGATGAAAAGAGTAGATATTTTTGTAGCAGCTGCTGATGCTGGATATGATGTTTCTTCACTAAAAACATTATAATGCATGCATACTAAGCAAAACTGGGTATTAGCTTTTATCTAAAAAAATGGCATAATGGGTTTTGAAAGGACTTTATTATGTCTATAAAAAAAATACTTGTTGCTAATCGAAGCGAAATTGCTATTCGCATTTTTAGGGCAGCAAATGAATTAGGTTTGAAAACTGTTGCAGTTTTTGCCAATGAGGACAAATTAGCTCTACATCGTTTTAAGGCCGATGAATCATATTTGATAGGTGATGGTTTGAAGCCAGTTGAAGCCTATTTGCAAATTGATGAATATATCCGCATTGCCAAACTTTCAGGAGCTGATGCTATTCACCCAGGTTATGGCCTATTAAGTGAAAGTCCTGAATTTGTAGATGCTTGCAACGAGGCTGGTATTGTCTTTATTGGTCCTAAAGCAAAAACCATGCGTGATTTGGGAAATAAAGTTTCTGCCCGCAATATGGCAATTAAAAATAATGTCCCAGTTGTGCCAGCAACCGACCCTTTGCCAGATGATCTTGATAAAGTTGCAAAAATGGCCGCCGATATTGGTTATCCATTAATGCTAAAAGCCTCATGGGGTGGCGGTGGCCGAGGCATGCGCCGTATTCATAATGAAAAAGATTTACGCCAAGAAGTGCCAGAAGGTAAACGTGAAGCAAAGGCAGCTTTTGGCAAAGACGAGATGTATCTTGAAAAGCTAATTGAACATGCTCGCCATGTTGAGGTGCAGTTACTTGGTGATAAACATGGTAATTTGGTACATTTATTTGAACGTGATTGCTCGGTGCAAAGGCGAAATCAAAAAGTTGTTGAGCGTGCGCCTGCCCCATATTTAAATGATGAAATTCGTAAAAAACTAACCGATGCAGCACTTCGTTTGGGCAAAGGTGCTAATTATCAATGTGCAGGAACGGTTGAGTTTTTAATGGATGCAGACACAGATGCATTTTATTTCATCGAGGTAAATCCACGCATTCAGGTTGAGCATACTGTAACTGAAGAAGTAACAGGGATTGATATTGTCAAAGCCCAAATCCACATCATGGACGGTGAAAAAATAGGATCAAAAAAAAGCGGTGTGCCTAAGCAAAAAGACATCAAACTAAATGGCCATGCCTTGCAATGCCGCATAACAACAGAAGACCCCGAGCAAAATTTTATTCCAGATTATGGCCGCATAACAGCCTATCGTGGCGCAACTGGTTTTGGTGTGCGACTTGATGGCGGCACGGCTTATTCTGGCGCAATAATTACTCGTTTTTATGACCCATTGCTTGAAAAGCTGACCTGCTGGGCTCCTGATCCAGATGAGGCAATTATGCGAATGGATAGAGCTTTGCGAGAGTTCCGTATTCGTGGGGTATCGACCAATTTAACATTTTTAGAAAATATAATTTCGCATAAAAAGTTTCGCAATAATACATATACAACTCGATTTTTAGATGAAACTCCTGAGTTGTTTAATGTGCCGAAGCGTAAAGATCGTGCTACTAAACTTTTGACCTATATTGCTGATGTTAGTGTGAATGGCCACCCAGACGTAAAAGGGCGAGCAAAGCCACCAGTTGATGCAGCCGAGCCGCAAGTGCCGCAATTTAAGCAAGATTATCAAGATGGCTCGGTGCAAATTTTACAGCGTGATGGTGCAAAGGGTTTAGCTGATTGGGTAAAAAACCAAAAACAGGTTTTATTCACCGATACATCTATGCGAGATGCTCATCAATCTTTACTCGCAACCAGAATGCGCACTTTTGATATTGCGGCTATTGCGGGGGCTTATTCAAATGCAATGCCAAATTTATTCTCGCTTGAATGTTGGGGAGGGGCAACTTTTGATGTTTCGATGCGTTTTTTAAACGAAGATCCTTGGGAACGTTTAGCCAAAATAAAACAGGGCGCACCAAATATTCTCACCCAAATGTTGCTACGTGGCTCAAACGGAGTTGGTTATACAAATTATGCCGATAATGTTGTAAAATATTTTGTAAGGCAAGCCGCTAAGGGTGGGGTTGATGTTTTTCGGGTATTTGATTGCCTTAACTGGGTTGAAAATATGCGTGTATCAATGGACGCAGTTATTGAAAGTGGCAAAGTTTGCGAAGGGGTTATTTGTTATACGGGTGATATGCTTGATGAGAGCCAAGATACATATAATTTAAAATATTATATAAATTTGGCAAAAGAATTAGAGTCGGCTGGAGCGCATATTCTTGGCATAAAAGATATGGCAGGCTTGATGAAACCAGCAGCCGCCAAAAAGCTAATTTCAACCCTAAAACAAGAAATCTCAATCCCACTACATTTCCACACTCATGATACATCAGGCGCAGCAGCAGCAAGCGTTTTGGCGGCGGTTGAAGCAGGGGTTGATATTGTTGATGCGGCAATGGACGCTTTATCTGGCACAACCAGCCAGCCATGTTTTGGCTCATTAGTCGCAGCACTTAAAAATGACGAGCGTGACCCAAATTTTGAAGCTGAAACTATTCGAAAAATTTCTTTTTACTGGGAGGCAGTTCGCAACCAATATCGAGCATTTGAAAGTGATTTACGCTCGGGCGCATCTGAGGTTTATTTGCACGAAATGCCAGGGGGGCAGTTTACCAACCTAAAAGAGCAAGCTCGCTCAATGGGGCTAGAGAGCCGTTGGCATGAGGTAGCGAAAACCTACCATGACGTTAATCTAATGTTTGGTGATATTGTAAAGGTCACCCCCTCTTCAAAAGTAGTTGGTGACATGGCTCTTTCTATGGTTTCTTCAGGTTTATCTCGTGAACAGGTGGAAAACCCAGAAAAGGAAATTTCTTTCCCCGATTCAGTAGTTGGTTTTTTTGCAGGTGATCTTGGTCAACCACCAAATGGTTTTCCCAAACAGCTACAAAAAAAGATTCTTAAAGGCAAAAAACCGCTTACCACTCGCGCTGGGGCAGAACTGGCAGAGGTGGACTTAGAAAGTGAGCGTAAAAAAATATCTGATGAATTGGGTCAAGAAATTGATGATTTTGAGTTGGCATCATATTTAATGTATCCAAAAGTTTTTAGTGAATTTGCAAAAAGCCAAAAACGTTATGGGCCAACTTCTGTTTTGCCAACCCCAACATATTTTTATGGCCTGCAATCTGGCAACGAAATTATGGCAGACCTTAATAAAGGCGTGACCTTGGTTATTCGAATGTTAGGTCAATCAAAGACCAACGAAAAAGGCCAAATAAGAGTTTTCTTTGAACTAAACGGTCAGCCTCGTTCAGCATGGGTTCCAGATAGAAAAAATACCTCTAAAATTATGGTGCGAGAAAAAGCACAAGAGAGTAATGAAAAACAAGTCGGCGCACCAATGCCAGGGGTGATTTCCACTTTGGCAATAAAAGTGGGGCAAGAAGTTAAGGCGGGAGATGTGTTACTCTCAATTGAGGCAATGAAAATGGAAACAGCAATCCATGCACAAAATAACGGTGTGATTTCGCAAGTGTTAGTAAAAGTCGGCGATCAAATTGATGCAAAAGACTTGTTGGTGAGTTTTGAATGAGGAAAGTAAGTTTTATAAGATTTGAATAAAAAAACCTCATTACTTTGCATAAAAATGATAAGTGACAATTGTCACTTATCAATGCAGATAAAGTTCAACCTATCTTCTTTAACTCAACTACGAGTAAGCAAGCTAAATTCTTCGTGATGTCCCATCGATAGTAAAACTATCAGATACATCATCATTTTCATATTTTTCTTGGTGTGATTTAGCTTGCTGTTTATTGGAGTTTTCTGGCTTAATAAACACCTCTTTTGGTAATTTTCCAACAAGCCAGTTCATCGCAATAGCAACTAATAAAATATCATCAACTATCCCAAGCCCAACTAAAAAATCTGGCACTAAATCAATTGGCGAAATAACATAGGCCACAATAGCCAACATTATCGCCTTGAGATAAAATGGTGTTGAGGGATGCCAAAAAGCCCGCCATAAAATAAAAAGCTGGCGTTTAAGTTTTAACAGACGTGAAAGAATACGGTTCATGCAACTATATTTAAGTGTTTTTTCTTATTTTTCAAGAGATTTGCTTTCACAAATATTTCTTTATGCTTATATGAGAAAGAGTTTTTGCGATTTAATGAGGTTATTTTGATAGATAGAAATAAAACAATAGCAGTGAATGTTGGTGGAGTAATGGTTGGTGGTGATGCGCCAATTGTTGTGCAATCAATGACTAACACGGACACTGCCGATATTGATGCAACCGTAAGACAGGTAACTCAGTTGGCAAATGCAGGATCTGAAATTGTGCGCATAACTGTTGATCGTGAAGATGCCGCCCGCTCAGTTCCCTATATTCGTGATGAGCTTGATAAGGCAGGTGTTGACGTGCCTTTGGTTGGGGATTTTCACTATATTGGCCATAAACTTTTAACTGATTTTCCAGATTGCGCTAAAGCATTAGCAAAATATCGCATCAATCCGGGTAATGTTGGTTTTAAAGCCAAGCGTGATTTACAATTTTCTAAATTGATTGAATTGGCAATAAAATATGACAAAGCGGTTCGAATTGGAGTGAATTGGGGATCACTTGACGAAGAGCTGCTGACCTCATTAATGAATGAAAACACAGCAAGAGCAAAGCCATTTTCAGCGGCTCATATCATGCGTGAAACAATAATCAAGTCGGCTTTGTTAAGTGCAAAACGAGCTGAAGAAATTGGATTGGGACGTGATAGAATAATCCTCTCTACCAAAACGTCTGATGTGCAGAACTTAATAAAAATTTATCAGGATTTAAGCAAACGCTCAGATTATGCTCTGCATTTAGGTTTGACAGAGGCGGGTATGGGCAGCAAGGGTATTGTTGCCTCATCTGCTGCTATGGGCATTTTATTACAACAAGGAATTGGTGACACAATAAGAATTTCGCTAACGCCTGAGCCAAATGGCGATCGCACAAAAGAGGTGAAAGTTGCGCAAGAATTATTGCAAACCATGGGGTTTCGCCAATTTGTGCCAGTAGTTGCGGCCTGTCCGGGGTGTGGGCGCACGACATCTAGTGTTTTTCAGGTTTTAGCCCGTGAAATTGAAGACCATTTAATATCCTCAATGCCTAAGTGGCGAGATAAATATGTTGGGGTTGAAAATTTAAGTGTTGCAGTGATGGGTTGTATCGTAAATGGACCGGGTGAGAGCAAACATGCCGACATTGGCATTTCACTCCCTGGAACTGGAGAAACTCCAGCCGCTCCCGTTTATATTGAGGGTAAAAAAGTGGCAACACTTCGAGGTGCAGATATTGCTAAACAGTTTAAAAAAATGCTTAGCGATTATATAGAGAAACGCTTTAGTAATTAGGGATATTACTAAGAGCTAGTCTTTTTACCAAAGCCAAAAGAATTTTTAATTTTTTTAATTTTAATTTTTGCTTCAGGGTTGTTTTTTGCATTACGAAACTCTTCTCGTATGAAAACTAAGATTAACAAGATAAAGCCTGAAGCAAGTATAGATAGGATTGTGGGCATTCTCCAATCTCTTTTAGTAATAGTGCTTGTTTCTTTTATTGGCTCAATCACAGAGCCATCAGCAAAACTATTAAGAGCGGTTTCTTGTTCTGCTAGTTTTATCTCATTATTTATCAAATTTTCGTTCAAACTAGCAATGTTATTTGCGTATAAGGCAGATTGCTCAATAAATTCTCTTGCATCAGTGGGTTCTAATGCTTCAAATAAAGTTTTTTGAGTTTTTATGCTTTCTTTTAAGCGATCTATCCCGCCTTGCAAAATAGTAATTTTTTCTTTTATCAGTAATCGATCAGGATCACTTGCAGAAATAAGCCTAATTTCACTTATAAGCGATTCTAAAATATTTTTTGTAATTGCTGCATCTTTATTATTAGAGCTAACAGAAACGAAATATGGTTTTGGCACGATAAGGTTAGTAAAAAAAGACGATGGAGTTACGGTTTGATATTTAACAGATGAAACTTTAGTAATAGAAAAGCTAGCACCAGTTTTTGTGTTTTCAGAAATATCTGCTTGAGCCAAAAAATTTCTAAAAAAACTAGGATTACTAATTTTTAGAAAATTAATTTCTGACAGGTTCATCACTGTTGAAGCACGATATACCTTTATGCTGGGCTGTGAATTGATGAAAAGAAATGTTGCAATGCCAATTAAAAGCGGAACAAAAAATAATAATTTCCAAGACTGAGCGATAACAACCAACAAATCTAGCAAGTCAGTTTCATTTTCGAGCGGTTCAAAATTTTTAACTTTTGACTTATTCATAAAACTAACCTGACTTTTCTTTAAATTTGCTTTCTTATTTGTTGTTAAACTACACTCAAACATATAAAAAGCAAAAAAATTAAAAGAAATCAATATCATGCCAGCACCTCTCTTAACCCTTAGCGACATATCTCTAAACTTTGGTGGCAATCCTTTGTTTGATGCTTGCGAGCTTATGGTTTCTAAGGGAGATAAAATTGCACTTGTTGGGCGCAATGGATCTGGCAAATCAACCTTATTAAAAATTGCAGCAGGGGAGATAGAGCCAGATGATGGAAAAAGATTTATTCAACCCAGTGCGACCATTCGTTATTTATCTCAAGAACCAGACCTAAGCGGGTTTGAAACTGTTCTAGCTTATGTAGAAAATGGCCTAACAGAAGGTGATGATGAATATAGGGCGCAATATTTGCTTAATAGCTTGGGCTTAAAGGGCGATGAAAACCCTAAAAACTTATCAGGAGGAGAAAGCCGCCGTGCGGCCTTGGCGCGTGTTTTAGCTCCAAGCCCAGATATTTTATTGCTTGATGAGCCAACCAATCACCTTGATTTGCCAGCCATTGAATGGTTGCAAGGAGAATTAGCCTATCTAAAATCAGCCCTAATTATAATTTCTCATGACAGGCGTTTTCTTGGTGATTTGACTAGTTCGACCATTTGGCTAGATAGGGGCGAGGCACGGCGACTTAATCAGGGGTTTGCTTCGTTTGAGGCTTGGCGAGATAAAACTTTACAAGAGGAAGAAGATGAACGCCATAAACTGGATCGTAAAATTGTGCGTGAAGAGCATTGGGTTCGTTATGGAGTAACTGCTAGGCGCAAACGTAACGTGCGCCGAATGGCAGACTTAGCATCGCTAAAAAAGCAACGAGTGGAGCAGATTTCACAAACGGGTTCTATTCGCCTAGATGTTGCAAAAGGTAAAACGTCTGGCTCTATTATTGTTGATGCTAAAAATATTTCCCTTAGCTATGAGGATAAGAGAATTGTTGATGATTTTTCAACTCGTATTATGCGTTCAGATAGGGTTGGGATTGTTGGGCCAAACGGGGCTGGCAAAACTACTTTAATAAAATTACTTACAGGTGAGTTAAAACCATCAAGCGGTGAGATAAAACTTGGTACAAATATTGAACTCGCATATCTCGACCAAAGCAGAAATTCGCTCAATGATGATATGAGTTTGAAAGATGCTCTAACGGGCGGTGGCTCAGATATGGTGGTAATCAATAATGCTTCACGCCATGTTATTTCATATATGAAAGATTTTTTATTTGCCCCTGAACAAGCTGGCACAAAATTAAAAAAGCTCTCAGGTGGCGAGCGAGCAAGGGTGACTTTAGCAAAAGCCCTCTCGCTACCATCAAATCTTTTAATACTTGATGAGCCAACAAATGATCTTGATTTAGAAACGCTTGATTTATTGCAAGAAATGGTCGCCAATTATGATGGGAGCGTGATTGTTGTTTCTCACGATCGTGATTTTCTTGACCGAGTTGCAACCTCAATTATTGCATTTGAGGGCGAGGGGAAGTGGCTGCAATATGCAGGTGGCTATAGTGATATGCAAAGCCAGAGAAAAAAAGAAACTTCAAGTAAAGTTTTTAAAGAAAAATCTAAAAACCCATCAAAAAACACTCCTGTCTCATCAAAACAGAAAAGCAAAACTAAACTTTCATTTAATCAGCAGCATTTATTAAAAATATTGCCAGCGAAAATTAATACTTTAGAAGAGCAAATTTTAAATATTCAAAACAGACTAGATGATAAAAATCTTTACCTCAAAGATGCAAAAACCTTTAACGAGTTTAGCAAACAACTAGAAAATTTAAATAATGAGCTAAATGAGTGCGAAGATAAATGGCTTGAATTAGAGATGGCGCAAGAAGAGTTATCTAATTAAATCAAGTGACTATAGTTTTTGATGCTAAGAAATATTATAAAATATTAATTCCTACATTAGAATTATCCGCATTTTCTCTTAAGGGTTAGTCCTTAGTTAATAAAATCATGTGAGAATCCAGTTTATTATAATTTGCTGATAATTTGGATGCTCAGCTTATGGATCATATTAAACTAGGATATTGAGCAATGAAACTAAAATTCAAAATTACCACTATTGGTCTAATTTTTTCAACCATAATGGCGTTAGTAACAATAGTCATTATTACATCTTCAATATTCTCAATTCGTGGAATTCATGATATTGAAGGATATTGGCAAGAATATAAAAATGGCCCATCTGAAAAGGCGGAGCATCTACAAGAACTGAATGCTGCACTTGGCTATGGCGGTATGATACATCAATTCAAAAACTTTGTTTTACGTCAAGATGAAAGTTTAGTTCCAAAAGTAGAAATAAGAGCAGAATATGCAAAGATTGCTATTGAAAAATATAGAGAAGTTGGAGTAAATCAAGCAGAATCAGATGCACTTGATGCTATTGAAACTATAATTGATAAATATCTAGCTGGTCTTGTTTTAGCGCAAGAATTTTCTGCTAATGGTAGTTTGCCGATGTTTGTTGACGGTAAAATAAAAATAAATGATACCCCCGCAGTGGCTGCTATTAAGGTTCTTAATGACGAGTTAAGCGGTTCAAGGGAAGTAACTTCTGAAACAATCCGTACAGAAGTTGAAAGGGTAATTAATCTGGCAGTAACAATAGCTATTGTTACTGGTGCATTATTAGTTGCCTTGTTAGCTTTTAATATTTGGTTCACTCTTTTTCGATTGGGGCAACCTCTTAATAAAATGTCTAAAACAATGGACGCTTTATCATCTGGTAATTTAGATGTTGAAATTAAGGGCGTTAAACGCAAAGACGAGCTTGGTGATATGGCTCGTGCTGTTGAGATATTTAAAGCGAATGCGCTTAAGGTTAATTCGATGACTGAAGAGGAAAAAGCTGCCTCTGTTCAGCGCACAACTGATCGAGCTGAAATGATGCAAGAGCTTCAGCGGGCTTTTGGCGAGGTTGTTGATGCGGCGGTTGCTGGTGATTTTAGCAAGCGTGTTGAAGCGGCTTTTCCTGATGAAGAGCTTAATCAACTTGCAGCCTCGGTGAATAATTTGGTTGAAACTGTTGATCGTGGTGTTGGTGAAACTGGTGAGGTTTTGGCAGCATTAGCACAGACTGACCTTACCCTTAGAGTTGAGGGCGATTATGAAGGATCATTTGATCAGCTAAAAACAGATACCAATGAGGTTGCTGATAAATTAACCAGCATAGTTGGTCAGTTGCGAGAAACCTCTGGCGGTTTAAAAACTGCGACTGGTGAGATTTTGGAGGGGGCGAATGATCTCTCTGATCGCACCACAAAACAGGCGGCAACGATTGAGCAAACATCGGCG
>Ga0256834_1001454_pt1 | contig 16036 bp, 16 predicted proteins | sample 4281140metaG_FD_190536 | JGI IMG/M metagenome (GOLD analysis project Ga0256834, IMG submission 190536) | Hydrothermal vent microbial communities from East Pacific Rise, Pacific Ocean - 4281-140 | ecosystem: Environmental > Aquatic > Marine > Hydrothermal vents | place: Pacific Ocean: East...
GAAGCACCAATTGATAAAGTATTTTTAGGCGAGGTGATTTGCTCAAAGCGTGCGCCATTATTTGACCCCTATTTTGAAGAGGTAAAAACCCGCCTCGAAAACGCTGGCAAAGAAATAATCCTATCGACTTTAGCAGAAATTACCTCAAATATTGATAGACGACTTTTAACAAAACAGGTCACAAATAAAGAATTTATCATCGAGGCAAATGATGTTGCCGCCCTTTTAAATCTCAATGGCAAACCTCATTCCATCGGCTCATATATGAATGTTTATAATGAAGATGCTTTGGAATTTTTTGCAAAAAACGGCGCAACAAATATCACCCTACCACCAGAAATACCAAAATCTGGAATAATCGAGTTAAACAAAATTGCCAAAGATTTAAATGTGGATTTAGAGGTGCAAATCTATGGGCGTATCGGCTTGGCTCTCTCGGCACGCTGCTATCATGCTAGAGCGCATGAATTGACCAAAGATAGCTGCAAATTTATTTGCGATGAAGACCCAGACGGTATGGATTTAACCACGCTTGAGGGACAAGAATTTTTGATAATTAATGGTATTCAAACCCAATCTTTTACCTGTTTAAACTTAGCAAATGAAATTTCAGAATTGCAAAATATCGGCATAAATAATTTCCGCATATCCCCACAAAGCAAAGGCACATTTGAAGCTATAAAAATCTTTCGCAAACTGCTTGATAAAAAAATTGACGCTAGCGAGGCAGTTGCAGAGTTAGAGATAAAAAAAATCAACGCCCCATTTTCAAACGGCTTTTATTATGGCTTAAAGGGTTATGAATGGCAGGTATAGATTTTAGCCAAATCTAATTTTATAAATCACAATAGTTCCAACCAAGATTATTGCAGCGGTGTTTGCTATAATAATTGGTAATGACCCAACCCCAATGCCATAAATAAACCAAAGCACAACAGTAATTAACAAAAGTAAATTCGTCCAAAATGATAAGGCTTTTGTGTCTTTTGTTTGAATTACTTTTAAGGTCTGTGGAAGCCAGCAAATTGTGCCAATAACTGCTGCTAACATTCCAATAATTTCAATGAATAATGGTGACATATTTCCCAATTAAACTAAACAAGAATGAAGAGCAAGCAACTTTACTCTAACACCCCATCATCACTAAGAGCATAACGAGTTAGCATAAGAAATAACTGGCGGGGGTATCGGGGTCGGGAGCAAAGCGACCAGCGGAGACAAGAAAAAACCAAAGCCAAAAACTCCAACCCCAATGTTTTACACCAAACGGCGGGGGTGTCGGGGTCGGGAGCAAAGCGACCAGCGGAGACAAGAAGAAAACAAAGCCAAAAAACTCCCAAACCCAGTGTTTTGCACCAAACGGCGGGGGTGTCGGGGTCGGGAGCAAAGCGACCAACGGCGACAAGAAAAGAGAAGAAATGGCGCGCCGGGGAAGATTCGAACTCCCGACCCCTTGATTCGTAGTCAAGTACTCTATCCAGCTGAGCTACCGGCGCATATTCTATCTAATATAGACGAATTGAGCGAATATCTATACTGCAATGACTAAATTGGCAAGGTGAAAATTTATTAAAAAGATGAAAGCTAACCAAATAAGAAAACTTAATTCATTAAAGCCGATTGAGGCAGGCAAATATCAAATCTCGCTCCTTTTTCCTGTTCAATAAATTCTAGCTTACCGCCATGCGCTTCGCTTAATTCACGAGCAATAATTAAGCCAAGCCCAACCCCGCCAGCTCTAGCTGACCCCTCAAAGGCCTTAAATAGATTTTCTTTTGCTCTTGGCGGTAGCCCCGGCCCGTTATCGCTAATAATTATTGCAATCCCCTCATCATCTCTATTCTCATATTTAACCAAAATCTGCGCCTCACTAACTCGAACCCCCTCAACCTCAAACGCTTGAGTTGCATTTTTAATCAAATTTAGCATTATTCTTGCCATTTGTTCAGGGTCAACCATCAAGCTAATATTATCTGGCACTTGATTAATAAATTTAATTTTGGGGTGAGAAAAAACCCCTCCATCAATTGCCACCTCATCAACCAATGAGAATAAATCAACTGGCAGCATTTTGGGCGGAGTGGAGTTTTGATGCCCATATTCAAGCACCGATTGAGCAAAATTTATTGCTTTATCCAATGAATGAACCAAACGAGGGGCAAGATGCTGTACTTCTGGGTCATCAAGCCTTGCAACCTGTCCTGAGAGCAATTGCACCGAATTTAGCATATTACGTAAATCATGATTTATCTTAGCAACAGCCATTCCAAGATCAGCAAGATGTTGGCGTTGTTTGAGCATAGAGAACAAATCACTCTCCATTGATCTAAGCTCACGACAAGCAATCCCTATTTCATCTTTTCTTGGGCTTTCATTTATTATCAGCGAGGCATTTTTAGGATTTTTTCTAAACGCAATCATATTTTTTGTAAGGTTAGAAATTGGCGAAATGATAACAAGATTGATATAGATAAAAATTATTGCAGATGTAATTAATGCAACGATTAAAGACAAAATAAGAATATTGCGAGAGTAAGTAATCATTGCATCTCTTAATGGTTTCTCAAAAACCAATACTTCAATCAGTGCAGCTTTCTGCCCCTGTACAACGCCAACAATATTATAAACCCTGTTAGTGCCAAAGAGTAAACTCTCAAGCGCACCTAAAATTAGCTCCATTGGGTCAGAATTTCTCATATCCGCTCTAATAACAGATGTAGGCATATCAATTTCACTATGAGAAATAAGTTTGCTCTGCCCATCACGCCTATAAACAATGGCAATTGCACCTGCATTATCAAGCAATTTATCACCTAAACCATCAGGTAGATCCATAACATCAGGCACAACATCTAAAACACTAATAGCAACAGTTGCACTTGAGAGTTTATCATTTAGCCAATTAACCCGAAAGTTTGATACTGATGGCAAATAAATGAATATCTCAATCAGCAAAATAGCCACAATAATTGTGCCTATGAGCTTAAACGACAATCCCTTGAAAAAATTTGGCCGATTATTATCCATAAGTTCAACTTAATGTTTAATAGCTAAGGGAGCAAACTAATAAATTTTGTCCATCGTTTAATCCATGGGTTTGATAATTTATCCCTATAGCTTTCAACCCCAACTCTACGTGCAATTTCAGACAATGTTGGATATGGAGCAATAAATTTGACCAAAGATGAAACTTTTTGACCATTGGCAATTGCATAAGAAAAAAGAGAAATTAGCTCCCCAGCATTTGAGCCAACAATTCCTGCCCCCAAAATATTTCCATTTTTATGCAATATCAGTTTAACCAAACCCTTGGTGTTTCGCATGGCTTTTGCTCGATCATTATCAATAAATTCACTTCGAACAATTTGTATATTTTTGCCAAATTTCTCTTTAGCTTGCTTCTCGCTTAAACCAACATTGGCAATTTCAGGATCGCAATAAGTAACCCATGGCATGACCTGCTGAGTATATTTTATTGGCAATCCAAATATTGTTTTTTTTACAGCTAGCGAAGCCTGATGCCCAGCAACATGAGTAAATTGCAAACCGTGTGTTACATCGCCAATTGCAAATATTTTCTTATTACTTGTGCAAAGGCCAGTGTTAGTTTTTATGCCTTTTTTATCAAATTTTACATTGGCATTTTCTAATCCAAGCTGTTCAATATTTGGCGCACGCCCAGCTGCGACCAACAAATGCGTACCAGTTATTTTTTTCTTTTTACCTATATCAACAAAAACTACTATTTCATCATTTCTTTGTTCAATTTTTTCAATGTCAGTTTCTTCAAAAACCTCCACCCCCTCAGAGCGAATATTTTGAAGGGCAATTTTTGCAAGCTCTTTATCATCTTTTGCTAAAGCATTAAATTTTTCAATCACGCTAACTTTTGCCCCAAGACGATTAAACGCCTGCGCCAATTCCATACCAATTGGCCCGCCGCCAATAATAATTAAATGTTTCGGAAGTGTTTTAAGTTCAAAAATATTTTCATTCGTAAAATATGAAATATCTTGCAGGCCAGCAATTGCTAAACTAGCAGGACGTGAGCCAGTTGCAATTACAAACCGTCTAGCCTTAATTTTCATTCCTCCAACTTCAACGGTTTTTTCATCAATAAACCGCCCCGTCCCCTTAATAACTTTTACCCCAAGCCCCTCAAACCGCTCAACACTATCATGCGGTGCAATAGAGGCAATTACATCTGCAACATGAGCTTGAACTCTTGCAAAATCCACCTTTGGTTTTTCATAAGTGATGCCAAAAGTTTTTGCCCCCTGATAAGCATGAGCTTTTTTTGCTGCAGCTATAAACGCCTTTGATGGAACACAGCCAACATTTAGACAATCACCACCCATTTTGTCTTTTTCAATTAAAACAACAGATGCACCAAACGCCCTTGCACCAGCCGCAACGCTTAAACCACCAGAGCCAGCTCCAATTATACAAAGGTCAAACTTAATCATTGCCATTAGCTTTCTCCCTTTTTGATTTTATAAATTTTATTCCTATTGGAATAAGAGCAACAATCCCAAAAAAGATAAATGCCAGCAAAATTTCTTTTGTGATTATATCACTTGGTAATAAAGGCTCACCACATGGAGCAACGCCCTGCTTGCAAGCTGCTGCACGTATTTCAACAATAGAGCGCAATCCTTCACCTGCATAAGTATAAACAAACACTCCCGGAATAATTCCAACAAATGTTGTAAGAACAAAATCTGTAAATTTCACATTTAAAATGCCTGGAACAACATTGACTAACGTAAAGGGAACAGCAGGCACAAGTCGCAAGAATAATAAGTAACTTACTGCGCCATCTTTAAAACCGTCTGCCATCTTATTTAACACCCCACCTGCTCGTCTTTTAAAAAAGTCTGCAAAAGCATATCGAGCAATAAGGAATAAAAGACTTGCACCAATCGTTGCACCAAAAACAACAATTATTGAACCAATTAACCAGCCAAAAATTAAACCAACGGTTACGCTTAGCAACCAAGAAATTGGCAAGGAAATAGCGGTTGCAGATATATATATTAATAATGCAGCAATAATTGAATAAAACGGGTGAAGTTCAACATATTCTTCTAGGCCAGCATAAAGCAGCGAAATTTTATCAAAATCAACCGCTCGATACGCTTCTGTAAAATAAAGAACAATAATAATTACTAATATTATTATCACAAGTATTAAACGCTTAACAATTTTGCTAAATGAGATGTGGTTGTTTTGCTCAAGTTTTGCCATAGTTTATATCTTTAATAATAGTTTGAATTTATTTGGCTATATATGCCATATATCTATCAAAATCCTAATCAACATAGCTTCACCGTTTTGTGTTAGCTAAAAAAACCACTAAAAACCCTCATTTTAAAACAAATAACATTCTTTATTGACGTAAAGGCATTTCTTATGTTGACGTAAAGTCTTGCTTTTTCTATAAGCATAAAAAATATTGCTGTGTTCAAGAGCATAAATGTGCTTGGCTTCATGGTTTTTTCTTAAACTAATATTTATTACAGAGGAACCGTAATAGTAAAACGGTTAGTTGATTTATGAAGCGTACATTTCAACCATCAAATTTAGTTCGTTCTCGCAGACATGGGTTTCGTTCTCGCATGGCAACCAAAAATGGTCGTAAAATCCTTAGTGCTCGTCGCTCTCGTGGCCGCAAGCGTCTTTCTGCTTAAAAGCAAAACTGATCCGTTGAGCAAAAAACTGCGCCACTTAACTAAAAGAGCGCAATTCCTAAATGCAAAAAACGGAATTCGCACAAGAGGAAATTCGTTTGCTCTTCAAATGGTCAGGCAAAAAGCAGCTTTAGATATGGCTTTTGAGCACAAAGCAGGCATAGGTTACACAATTACCAAAAAAACTGGTAACTCCCCTCAGCGTAACAGAATAAAAAGACGTCTAAGGGCTGCGAGTGATATTTGCTCACATCTTTTTAAAAGCCAATATGACTATGTATTGATTGGTCGCACAAATGCGCTTACAACGCCTTTTAATATACTTGTTGATGAGCTTGAAAAAGCAATTCTAACTTTACATAAACAAAAGCACATTAACAAAAGCAGTTGAGCAAAGTTACTAATAACCAAGCCAAATTTTGAAAAGAAGCAAAGTAAATAAAATGCAATCAGATCAACGCAATATTATTATCGCCGTTTTACTATCAGTGCTTGTTCTTGCCGGTTGGCAATATTTCATTGTTGGCCCTCAGGTTAAGGAGCGACAAGAACAAGCCCAGCTTCAATCAATAACTGCGCAAGAAACAACCCCAGCAAATAATGGCACAGCAACAAATTTGCCAACTCCAACCTCAAGCGGCAGCATTGAACAGCCTCTAGCACCCTCTAGTTCTGAATATGAAACTAGAGAAAAAGCAATTGCCTCTGATCCTCGTGTAACTATCAACACCGAAGCCCTAATTGGCTCAATTAACTTGGTTGGCGCACGCCTTGATGATTTAGAGTTAAAAAGATACCACGAAACAGTTGATGATAACTCGCCAATCATTTCTTACCTCTCCCCTTCATCTGGCCCAAATGGCTATTTTGTTGAACAGGGCTGGGTAAGCGCAGGCACAAATGTAAAACTACCTGATGCAAAATCATTATGGCAAGTAAGGGGTAATTCAACCCTTACCGAAAAAAACCCTGTTACTCTAACTTTTGATAATGGCGAGGGGCTAGAATTTTCACGCACTTTTACAGTTGATGAAAATTATTTGTTTAGCATTACTCAGGCAATAAAAAACAATTCCAATAATGACGTTATACTTTTCCCATATTCTCGCATCGCCCGTTATGGCATTCCTGATGTAACAAATTTCTTTGTTCTACACGAAGGCGCAATTGGTGTTTTGGGTGAAGAAAACTTAATTGAAAAAAAATACAAAGATTTAATAGAAGAGAAAAATATTGATGCAAAATCAAATGGCGGCTGGCTAGGCTTTACCGATAAATATTGGGCGGCCACCATTATGCCAGAACCTAACACCAACATTAACGCCCGCTTTTCATGGAATAGGCAAGCAACAACTGATATTTTCCAGTCAAGTTTTGTTGGCCAAGATAGCGTAATTGCAGCAGCTAATTCTAATGTTGAATTTAAATCATATGTCTTTGCTGGTGCAAAAGTTGAATCAATCATTGATGATTATGAAGTAAAACAAGGTTTTGATAGATTTGAGCTGTTAATTGATTGGGGCTGGTTTCACTTTATTACTAAACCAATGTTTAAAATTATTCGCTGGTTAAATAGCGTTTTGGGTAATTTTGGTCTCGCCATTTTAGCCGTTACAGTTATGGTAAAAATCGTTTTTTTCCCACTAGCAAACAAATCTTATGCCTCAATGGCGGGTATGCGAAAAGTTCAACCTGAAATGAAGGCTCTGCAAGAGCGTTATAAAGACGATAAAATGGAGCAACAAAAAGCGGTTATGGAGCTTTATAAGCGTGAAAAAATCTCACCGCTCTCTGGTTGCTGGCCAATGTTAATTCAAATTCCAGTGTTCTTTTCACTCTATAAAGTGCTGTTCGTTACCATTGAAATGCGCCATGCGCCATTCTTTGGCTGGATTGTTGACCTTGCCGAGCGTGACCCAACCAATATCTTTAATTTACTTGGCCTGCTTCCCTATGATCCAACTGCAATTCCTGTAATTGGTAGTTTCTTGGCAATTGGTATCTGGCCAGTAATCATGGGTATTACCATGTGGGTGCAGTTTAAACTAAACCCACCGCCACCCGATCCTACTCAAGCAATGATTTTTGCTTGGATGCCAGTTTTATTCACCTTCATGCTTGGAACTTTCCCCGCAGGTCTAGTTATCTATTGGGCTTGGAATAACTTCCTCTCAGTTACTCAACAATATTTCATCATGAAACGTCATGGAGTTACAGTTGATTTAATTGGCAATATTTTGGGCAGGAATAAACCTGAGGTTGTTGATAATAACCCATTGACCAAAAATGTAGCAAATCAAAACGCCCCTGTTAAGGCCGCTAAAAGTGAGCCAAAAGCAACAGCTGCCAAAAAATCAAAGGCAAGCAGAGGCACAAGACCTGCTAATAATAAAGGCACAAGGGCAAAGCCTGTTAAAAAAACTACAAAAGCAAAGCCTGCAAATAAAAATACAAAAGCAAGCCCAGCTAAAAAACCAAAACCAAAAAAGTAAGATTAAAAATGGTTGAAAATACCGAACTTACAAACAAACAACTTGAGGCGGGACGAATTTTATTCGCCCGCCCTTTTGAGTTTATAAAGGGCTGTGTGCGCATTTCTGACCTTCCTCCTGCTGATATGCTAGAGATTGCCTTTGCTGGAAGATCGAATGTTGGCAAGTCTTCGCTTATCAACTCACTAGTTGGACGCACTGGTTTGGCTCGCACCTCTAACACTCCGGGGCGCACACAAGAACTTAATATTTTTGAAAACGAAAGTGGTCCGCTAAGAATAGTTGATATGCCTGGTTATGGTTTTGCTAAAGCACCAAAACCAAAAGTAGAGGCGTGGACTAAACTTGTGCATAAATATCTTATTGGTCGCCCAAACCTGCGTCGTGTTTATGTGCTTATCGATGGGAGGCACGGAGCTAAGGCAAATGATAAGAGCGTGATGAACGAACTTGATAATGCTGCCGTTAGCTATCAAATCATCGTGACCAAGGCTGACAAACCATCTAAAAAAGATTTAGACAAGGCTATTGAAATAACTAAACAAGCAATAGCCAAACGACCTGCTGCTTATCCAAATATCATTGTCACATCTTCTAGATTTGGAGATGGTATGGAGGAATTAAGAGCAGAGGTTGCGGCCTTTTTATAAGAGTGAATAATGCACGTAAAAACTAAACCAATTAATGCCTATCCATGGTATATCCGCCTATTTTTCTTCAAACAAAAAAAGACCTATGGCAAGGTGCTTGAACCCGGTATGCTTTGGGCAAGGTCGCCAAAAGTCTTTATGGGTGTTGCGCTGCTTTACGGTGCATTGAACCGAAAATCTTCTCCCCTAACCCCGTCGCTTCGCTCACTCGTAACCGTACGGGTTTCACAAATAAATCATTGTGATTTTTGCATCGACATTAACGCCACTACCCTAATGAAACGTGGCGTAAGCGAAGAGAAAACCGAAGAATTATCTCAATGGCACAAAAGCAACCAATTTGACGAAATCGAGCGCATAGCATTAGAATATACTGAGGCAATGACTTACAGCGATCAAGAAGTAAGCGATGAACTTGTTGAACGGGCAAAAAAACATTTTTACGATGACGCATTAGTTGAATTAACAGGCATGATTGCCTTTCAAAATATGTCCTCAAAATTCAATTCAGCCTTAGCCATTCCATCGCAAGGTTTTTGCAAAATCCCATTGGCAAAACTGGAGGAAGAAGAATGAAACTCGGATATACAATAATTTATGTTGAGAACGTAGTAAAAACCATTGAATTTTATCAAAAAGCCTTTGGTATTAAATTACGATTTTTACATGAATCAAATGAATATGCAGAAATGGAAACTGGGGAAACTACACTCTCCTTTGCATCTAACTCAATGGCTGAAAGAAACGGTTTTGCAATAAGAGAGAATAGTGCAAAAGACATAGCCGCTGGTTTTGAAATTGCTTTTGTAACCGATAACCCAAAAGAAAACTACGCCAAAGCAATAAAAAACGGCGCATTTCCTATTTCAGAGCCAACAAAAAAACCATGGGGACAAGTGGTGTCTTATGTGCGAGATTTAAATGGGGTTTTGGTAGAAATCTGCTCACCCGTTACGCCCTCTTAAATAAGCAAAAGACACACGCAGACCAATCTCATTATTAACTCATAATTTCATCAATTAGGTTTTATTTGCCGTACCGTATGTTACGGCAAAAAACATTCAATTATTATGCTTAGAATCATAATATTTTTCTTAAATTATATAATCTCAATCCAATTTTACGGTTAAAATTTTAAAACCTGCTACGCCAAATCCAATAGCAAATATTGTTTCAAACCAACGTCTTAGCTTTATATATCCTGCAACCATTATGGCGCTTGAAAAAACAAAAGCGTAGCCATGAAAAATTATTAAGCTTTGCAAAGCCATTGCCACAACTACAAGCGCCAAAGAAGTTGGAGTTGTGCCATGAGGAATAACTATTGCAAACAAAGCCCCAAAGAATAAAATTGCCTTTGGGTTTGTTAGGTGAAGCATTAGCCCTTTAATATATGCTTGCTTTAATGAACTTACTTCAACTTTTTTAGCTTTTATTTCTTTTGAAGAAAAGGCTGAACGAGCAGATTTATAGGCTAAGAATATAAGATAACCAGCGCCAACATAACGTAAAATTTCAAACACCCACGCATTGGCCTGCATAATAGCGCCAAGACCGAAAGCAGCTGAAGCAGACCAGATTATTGAACCTGTAGTTATTCCAAAAGCCATTGCCAACCCAAAGTGACGCCCTTGTGCCATAGATGCACCAGAAATTGCAAGAGTGGCCGGGCCAGGACTGGCTGAAGCCATAAAATGCGCAACTAATATTAGTGGTAAATTTATATTTTCAATCATCAAACTCTTTCATTAACCCTTAACTGTTTTCTTAAAAAACTGCGCCAACCCTGCGCCAACTTCTGCTTGATTCATGGGTTTATCAAGTGAAATATGTGCTTCTTTTGCTTGCTCTTTACTTAAGCGTCCATCATCAAGCCTATCAACCAGTGCCTTTGAATATGTCGCATTAAACTCAGGGTGTGGCTGCATAGAGATTACCCTACCATTATTATAAATTAAGCCCGCATTAGGAGTAAAATCAGAAGCCATAAACACCTCTGCATTTTTAGGTGCAACTATTACCTGATCTTGATGCGAAGCTGCAATTGCTATCTCATCACCAATCCCATTCATAAAAACAGGTTTCTGCTCCACTCGATAAACATGGCGACCTATCCCCCAGCCCTTATTAGATTTCTCAACTTTTCCTCCAAGCGCATCTGCCATTATTTGATGCCCAAAACATATCCCAAGCATAGCAATATTCGCAGCATAAGCATCAACAATAAACTCTCGTAAATCATCAATCCATGGCGGGCTATCATAAACCCCAAAAGCAGAGCCCGTAATAACTATTCCTTGCAAACTTGCAATATCAGGAAATTTCTCACCATCAATAATTGCAGCAGTTTCAAACTCGAAATCCTGCCCACTTCTAAGCAATAAATTTTGATATTGCGGCTCAAACCGCTCATACCTATCAAGCATTGGCTCTGGAGTTTGTCCCACTTGAATGATTGTTATTTTCATCTTGTTTTTACTCTTAATAATATCACTAAAGACATTTAACAATTTTTGGTCTACTAACAAGTATAAATAATCATCTTTGATAAGCAATAAAAATGACATACCAATCAAACCCTGCAAATGATGCAAATATTTTAGCCAAAGCCCTGCCCTATATGCAGCGTTATAAAGATAAAACCGTAGTGATTAAATTTGGCGGTAATGCCATGGGCAATGATGCTTTAAGCAAAGCCTTTGCCTCTGATATTGCACTATTAAAACAATCCAAAGTCAACCCAATTGTTGTACATGGCGGCGGTCCGCAAATTGGCGCAATGCTTGAAAAAATGGGCATTAGCTCTAAGTTTGAAAATGGTTTGCGAGTAACGGACAAAAAAACCATCGAAATAGTCGAAATGGTGCTTTGCGGATCAATCAATAAAGACATTGTAGCACAAATAAATTCTCAGGGTGAGAAAGCAATTGGTCTTTGTGGCAAAGATGGCAATATGGTTTTTGCCAAAAAATCCCAAAAAACTTTTATTGATCCAAATAGCAATATTGAAAAGCTGCTCGACCTTGGTTTTGTTGGTGAGCCAGATGAAATAGACAGCACAATAATTGATGTGCTGGCTAACTCTGGCATGATACCAGTAATAGCCCCCGTTGCCCCCGGCAAAGATGGGCACACATATAATATCAATGCCGATGTGTTTGCGGGTGCAATTGCAGGCGCACAAAAAGCAAAACGTTTATTATTTTTAACCGATGTAAACGGCGTTTTAGATAAAAATAAAAACCTCATTCCCAAGCTAAGCATTAAACAAGCAAAAGCTCTTATTGCTGATGGCACAATAAATGGCGGCATGATTCCAAAAGTGCAAACTTGCATTGATGCGCTTGAAAGTGGTGTTGAGGGAGTAGTCATTATAAATGGCAAAACCCCTCATGCCATTTTAATCGAATTATTCACCGAATATGGTGCAGGAACTCTTATAGTAAAGTGAACTCTTATAGTAAAGTGAACTCATAAATTAAAATGAACAAAATAGCTGACCCTTCAAAAATAGATAATTGGATCTTTGATCTCGACAATACGCTCTACCCACGCTCGTGCGATCTATTTAGCCAAATAGATAGACTAATAACAAAATATGTAATGAATACCACTGGGCTTGAGCATGCAGATGCCTATAAAATTCAAAAAACATATTATAAAGAAAATGGCACAACAATGAACGGCTTAATGCAAAATTATGGCATTGACCCCGATCATTATCTAAATTTTGTCCACGACATTGATTACTCACCCGTTCAAGCACATGGCGAATTAGTTGAAGCAATTGCCCAACTAAAGGGGAAAAAATATATCTTCACCAATGCCGATATTGGACACACAGAGGCAGTGTTAGAGAAATTGGGAGGCAAGCATTTATTTGATGGAATGTTTGATATTCGTGCCTCTGGATTTTTGCCAAAACCAGAACCTGTAGCATATAAAAAATTTATAACAGAATTCGACATTTCCCCAAAAACATCAATTATGTTTGATGATCTTGAAAAAAACTTAAAAGTGCCACACAATTTAGGCATGAAAACTGTTCAGGTCGTAGCGAGTGATGATTTTAGTCATGATCTAGTTGAGAGCTGGGAGTTAGAAAAAGACCATCAACACGAACATGTGCATTTTATAACTAATAATTTGACTGATTTTTTAAAGCGATAGATATTTAATCAAATTGAACTTATTATTTACAATATTTCTAATCACTAAATAATATATATTTCTAAAAACTAAAACATTGGAAAAAAAATGAATTTTTATAAAAAACAAGTAGCTACTTTAAGCACACTAATTACCCTAAGCCTATCTACCTCGGCTTTTGCTATTGATGTGCAAGATTTTTCGAACAAACTTTCAGCAACATTAGAGCTGATGAGTTCGACTAAAATAAGTTTTAACAATGTAGAGCAAAAGGGCAATGACATTATTATCACTGGCATTGATATTCCAACAATAAAAGGTGAGCCAGTTGATATTTTAGAAGATTTAGAAATTATTTTTGAAAATGTTAAAGAAAATAAAAATGGCTCATACTCAGCAAAAAATGCTCAGTTTAGAAATATTGATTATAGTGATGATGGCATAAATATCAAAGTGAACGATATTGTCTTTAGCGACATTCTTATCTCAGCAGACCCAATGGACAATATAGTTGAAACTATGATGATCTATAAAGAATTTTCTGCCGGCCCTTTGATTATTTCAAAAGATGAAATTAAATATTTTGAAATTGAGAGTTTCTTTTTTAAGAATAAACCAAACTCTGACAAGAGTGTGTTTATGAGTAATTTTGAGGTTAACGGCATTTATTCAGACCTAAGTAAAATTGAAGAAGAAGAAGCAAGAGTTGGCTTAGCTGCTATTGGACTAAACGAAATTGATGGGCAGATAAAAGGCTCAAGTTCTTGGTCACTTAATGATGGGCGATCAGTAATTGACGAATTATCTATCGATTTTAAAAACATAGGCCGCCTAAACATAACAATAGATCTTGTTGGCTATACTTTGGCAGTTGCTGAAAAAATGTATAAAACTCAACAAGAGATGATAGAGATTGATCCAACTTCTCCTGAATATGAAGCAAAGTCTATGGAGATGCTTATGTCAATTGCGGCACAATTATCGTTTAATGAATTTTCTATTCGCTTTGATGATGATGGAATTTCTAACAAAGCTATTGATCTAATAGCTGCTCAGCAAGGGGCAAATCGTGAGCAGTTTATCGCAGGTCTAGTTATGATGGCTCCTGCATTTTTGGCCGAATTTAACATGCCAGAGCTTCAAGCTCAGGTAAGCAAGGCACTTAGCACTTATTTGAATGATCCTAATAATATTGAAATAAAAGCTGCACCAACAAACCCAACCCCTATTATGGCATTTGTTGCCCTTGCAAATAACCCTCCAGCTTTACTTGAGTTATTAAATCTTGATATAAATGCAAATCAATAAAATCTATTTGGCTCGGCATATCATGTCGAGCCAACTATTCTTTCAATTCAACCTTTTCTAAATCATAAAATTTGCGAACAACTTCCCAACCCTCTTTAGCACTATCAACAATGGTAATTAAATCACTATCATTTGGCGAAACAGTTCCCGCTTCCTCTAAGGCTTTTATATTTATCGCCTTATCCCAAAATTCTTTGCCAAACATCAACAGCGGAATTTTCTCCATTCTTCCTGTCTGAATTAACGTCATAGTTTCAAAAAATTCATCGAGTGTGCCAAAGCCTCCAGGAAAAATTGCCACAGCTTTTGCCCGCAATAAAAAATGAATTTTTCTTGTAGCAAAATAATGAAAATTAAAACATAACTCGGGTGTTACGTGTAAATTAGGGGCTTGTTCATGCGGCAGCACAATATTAAAAGCAATTGAGGGTGCGTTCACTTGCTCTGCCCCTAAATTCCCAGCTTCCATAATACCAGGCCCTCCACCCGTTACCACCACAAACTCTTTATTATCATACCCATTTGAAGCAAGCGAAACATATTGCGCAAACATGCGTGCTTCATCGTAATAACGTGAGATTTTTTCTAGGTTTTTTTTGGCTAGGGCAGTTTTTCCAAGAATAGCCTCTTTCCCTGGGGCTGGAATTCGTGCGCCGCCAAATAATACCACAGTTGATTTAATTCCACGCTCTTGTAACATTAACTCAGGCTTTAAATATTCAAGCTGAAACCTCACCCCTCGTAACGCTTCAGAGGTTAAAAACTCCTCATCAGAAAAAGCCAATTTATACGCATCTGCCTCAGTTTGGGGTGTGCGTTTAATTCTTTGCGCTGCATCAATATCTTGCCTAGAGGTTCTAAGCGGAGTGTGGGAATTTTTTACCATTTTTTATGCTCCATATTTCAAACAATCAATCTGACAGATGAAGGTTAAAAAATTAAACCAAAGATTGACTCTTATTGATCCAACGTTCAAAAAAAGAATAGAAATATCATTTAAAAAGAGAAAACACTCATGAGCCATAAGCAAATAGAAACAATCATTAATCAAGCCTTTGAAAATAACTCAGATATAAATTTTAATACCAAGGGCGAAATTCGTGATGCAGTAGAAGAAGCACTAAACCTGCTTGATGCTGGCAAGGCTAGAGTTGCTCAAAAAGATGATGCAGGCAATTGGGTGGTAAATCAGTGGTTAAAAAAAGCGGTTTTACTTTCGTTCAAACTCAATGATATGAAAATGATTGAAGGTAGTAATGGCAATGGTTCTTGGTGGGATAAAGTGCCATCAAAATTTAATGGCTGGAGTGAAAGCCAATTTCGAGCAGCTGGCTTTCGTGCTGTTCCCGGATCAATTGTTCGCCATTCTGCCTTTATTGGAAAATCAGTAATATTAATGCCCTCATTTGTAAACCTTGGCGCATATGTTGACGAAGGCGCAATGGTTGATACATGGGCTAGCGTTGGGTCATGCGCACAGATTGGCAAAGATGTGCATATTTCTGGTGGCGCAGGCATTGGCGGCGTGCTTGAACCACTTCAAGCAGACCCCGTCATTATCGAAGATAACTGCTTCATTGGCGCGCGAAGTGAAATTGTTGAAGGTGTAAAAATTGGCGAAGGCTCAGTGATTTCAATGGGTGTTTTCATTGGTCAATCAACCAAAATTATTGATCGCAACACAGGTGAAATTCATATGGGTGAAGTACCACCATATTCGGTTGTAGTTGCTGGTTCACTTCCAGCA